>RCMY010004014.1_pt1 | contig 12869 bp, 14 predicted proteins | sample 2041341 | NCBI WGS metagenome assembly RCMY01 (sample SAMN09708234, study PRJNA481090) | Marine sediment metagenome, whole genome shotgun sequencing project. | reverse complement strand
CTGCAGGGTGCGGTGTAGCAAGGGGTTCTTCGCCCAGGCTTCGTCAGCGAACCGGCGGTCCTTCTCGTGCGGCTCCAGCGAGGAGCGGCCCAGGGTGATCCGGGTCAACTCGGCTGCGAGGCCAGCGGTACGTCCGACGACTTTGCGGGGCCGACGGACCAGCGCGCCGGTGAATCGGATACCGGACATGCCGGGGACGAACCGACGCAACGGGCCGCGCGTGGCGTCGGAGAGCAGCAGATCCAGCGGACTGGAGAGCTCCAGTTCTGCGCTGTCTTCGGTGGTGGTTGAGTCGCTGGCGAGATCAGTCACGGTCGTCTCCGAGTAGTCGTCGTGGTGAGGTCCCCGTTGTGTGATGGGGAACACAGCCGAGTCTGGCACGCCAGGCGAAGCGCCCGCGACCGTGCGACGATTCGTGACCTCCGAGCGGGCTCCGTAGACTCGCGACCCGTGGCACTTACCATCGGAATCGTCGGTCTCCCCAACGCGGGCAAGTCGACCCTCTTCAACGCCCTGACCAAGAACGACGTGCTCGCGGCGAACTACCCGTTCGCCACGATCGAGCCCAACGTAGGCGTGGTCGGCGTACCCGACGAGCGCCTGCCGAAGCTCGCGGAGGTCTTCGGCTCGGCCAAGATCCTCCCCGCGACCGTGGAGTTCGTCGACATCGCCGGCATCGTCAAGGGCGCCTCGGAGGGTGAGGGCCTGGGCAACAAGTTCCTCTCCCACATCCGCGAGTCCTCGGCCATCTGCCAGGTGACCCGGGTCTTCCGCGACGAGGACGTCACCCACGTCGATGGTGAGGTGAATCCCGGCAACGACATCTCCACCATCCAGACCGAGCTGATCCTGGCCGACCTGCAGACCGTGGAGAAGGCGATCCCGCGGATGGAGAAGGAGGCCCGGACCAACAAGGCAACGGCCGCCATCCTCGACGCCGCCCGCGAAGCGCTGGGCCACCTCGAGGCCGGTACGCCGATCAGCTCGACCAAGGTCGACCGCGAGGCGATCCGGGAGCTGTCGCTGTTGACGGCCAAGCCGTTCATCTTCGTCTTCAACTGCGATGCCGACGAACTCAACGACGACGCCCTCAAGGCCAAGATGCAGGAGCTCGTTGCCCCCGCTGAGGCGATCTTCCTCGACGCGAAGTTCGAGTCCGACCTCGTCGAACTCGGCGATGACGACGAAGCCCGGGAGATGCTCACCGAGATGGGCGTCGAAGAGCCCGGCCTCGACGTGCTGGCTCGCGTCGGCTTCGACACCCTCGGCCTGCAGACCTACCTCACCGCTGGTCCCAAGGAGTCGCGCGCTTGGACGGTCAAGAAGGGCGCCACTGCTCCCGAGGCCGCCGGCGTGATCCACACCGACTTCCAGCGCGGTTTCATCAAGGCCGAGATCGTTTCTTTCGAAGACCTCATGGTCGCCGGCTCCATGCAGAAGGCTAAAGAGGCTGGCAAGGTCCGCATGGAGGGCAAGGAATACATCATGGCTGACGGTGACGTGGTGGAGTTCCGCTTCAACGTCTGAGTCAGGCGAGTTTCGGACGCACGGCTGGCGTCGCGCGGACGCTGGCTCCTTCAATCGGGAGGGAGCTAAGTGTTTCTCATTATTGCCGTAGATCATGAAATGACTACAATGAGAAACATGCCAGCCTCCAGCCCGTACACGAGCCCCGAGCAACAAGCGGACCTTGAACGCCTAGGCGCACGGCTGCGCGAGCGCCGAAAGGCCCTCGGTGTCACGGTAGTCGCCTGTGCCGAAGCTGCCGGCGTTTCGCGTGTCACCCTGCACAGGATTGAGGCAGGCAATCCCTCGGTCACGATCGGTGCGTACATCAACGTTGCAGCCGCACTCGGACTTCACCTCGTCGTCCCAATCCTCGATGCTCCAGCAGCAGAACCGGCGACGATCACGGTCGGCGACTACCCCGGCCTCCGCACGCTGGCATGGCAGACCGACGCCGGCACCGCCATCACCGAGACGGAGGCACTCAACCTCTACGAACGCGGCTGGCGGCACCTCAACCAGGAGACGCTGACTGACCACGAGAAGGCATTCATCCAGCACTTAGCGGACACCTACAGCAACGGGAGGCTCCTTGTTTAGGCGGCTGCACCACCAACAGGTGGCCGAGGTGCTGTCGATCCTCGACGCACCGCTCCTCGCAGAGCACAACTGCTGGTTCGGAGGCGGGACCGCGATCGTGCTTGCCAACGGTGAGTTCCGCGAATCAGTCGACATTGACTTCCTGGTCTCCGACCCACAGTCCTACCGCGCGCTGCGCCAGATGGTCAGAGACCATGGGCTCGACGCTCTGGCTACACGCGAACTAAACCTGGGTCGAACACCATCTGTTGACGGTTACGGGATCCGGACCTCAGTGCTCGTTGCGGGGGTTGCGATCAAGTTCGAGATCATCCATGAAGGCCGCATCGACCTCGACACTCCCGCCCCGGGCGATGAGATCTGTGGGTTACGGATCCTGACGCGAACTGACCAGGTCGCAACCAAGATGCTCGCCAATGACGACCGCTGGGCGGACACGTCGACCTTCAACCGCGACCTCATCGACCTGTCCATGATGAAACCCGACACCGCCGCCCTGAAGGCCGGAGCGCGCAAGGCAGTCGATGCATACGGCAGAACGGTTGGGGAGAGCCTCAACAAGGCAGTCACCTACCTCCGAGATCGCCCGCAACGTCTCGACGAATACATTCGCGCACTCAAAATAGACGCGCCCCGAGCAGCTGTTTGGCAGAGCATCCGCGAGCTGTCCGCAAGATCCGCGAAGATCGAAGGCCTAGGTCGGGGCTCGGACTAGTCTGACGTCATGTCGGTGAGTCCGCGACGAATGACCTCAGGGTCTCCGATTGTCCAGCGGTCCGCAAACAGTCCGCAAGAAGTCACGCGGAGCCCGTTTGTGACCAACGGTTATCAACGACGCGTGGACGGCGTTTGCCCAGGTCAGCGGCCCGCCGAACTCCGGCTCGGAGAACACGGCTTGGACGCCATGCTTGCTGTCAGGGGGCAAGTGGCAAAGCCACGCTCATCGGAGTCGCATCCAGCCGTCAACGAGGGCGGGAGCGTGCGTCCGAAGCGGTGGAATGCAGCAGGTCGGAACGTTCCGACAGTCCATTTGCCCAGCAGGCGAGAGGGCAGGCCCGAAGGGGGACGAAGGGCCCTCGCTGAGCACGCCGCACCCGACTACGTTAGCCATGTGTCCACTTTCGAACCCGCACCGACCGAGTACCGCGTCACGGCAACGGCCGGCCCACACGGCGCCTCGACGCTCAATACCGGTGGGGTACCCCTCGACATCGACACCCGATGGGGGACCGAGTCCCTCGGCGAGCCCGGACCTGCCGAACTGCTCGCTGCCGCCTTCGCCGCGTGCCTGCTCAAGAACCTCGCTCGCTGCCGTGACCTCCTCGAGTTCCGCTTTGTCGAGGCCCACGTCGAGGTCATCGCGCGGCGCCAGGACCGTCCGCCGCGCTTCGTCGACATCAGTTACACCGTGCGGGTCACCACGGACGAGCCGGCGCGGCGCGTCGAACTCGCTCACCAGAACCTGCGCAAGTTCGGGACGGTCTACAACACTCTGGCGGCGGTATGCGAGGTCCATGGATCGATGGAGGCACATCCTCCCGGCGAGACGAGTGGGTGCTGACGCGGACGGTCGCCGCCGGACCCCAAGATCAACGCGATGCTCCGCGAGGCTGCTCACCGACGGCCACGTTCCGACGTCGCCCAAGCCGCGACGCGACGGATGGAGGACCACGAATGTTTGTAGCCGCAGCCCAACGCGACGTTCGCCGCGTCTACTCCGGCGGCTTCTACGGCCAACTGGTATCAGCGTTGGTGTGGCTGACAGCCGCCGTGGTAGCCACATGGATCTCCACCACGCTGTCCGTGGCGGTGCTGTTCCTGGGCGGAATCCTGATCTTCCCGCTCACCTGGCTCACCATCGGGATGACCGGGCGCCCCGCATCCTTGCCCAGTGGGCATCCGATGGCGCCCCTGGCGATGCAGATCGCTTTCACAGTGCCTATCGGTCTCGTGGTCGTGGTGGCGATGCTGGCAGGTCGCGGTGAGCTCTTTTTTCCGGCGAGCATGGTCATCGTCGGTGCGCACTACCTGCCCTTCACGTTCCTCTACGGCATGCGGATGTTCGCGTACCTCTCCGGTGCCCTAGTCGTGCCAGGTCTTCTGCTCCTGGTGTGGGTCCCCGCACCCTTTGCCAGCGGTGCCTGGATCACCGGTGTGGTTCTGGTGGTCTTCGCCTTCCTTTTACGAATGAGCGCCGACTCCATGAATCGCCCTGAGCGCCCGCACGCGGGCTAGCGGCCGCGTGCCGGAGCACCTGTGGCCCCAGCTCAAGGTCGACATGGCCGACCGCTACGTCGACATCGTTGAGCTACGCCCCAGCCCCAGGTCAGAGGAGTGCAGGTTCATAGTCCCCGCGCTGCGGCTACCGGTTGGCTCAGTCCAGTCGAGTGTCGGCCCAGCCGACAAACCGGCTACCAATGCCCGAGGTCGCCTCTCGGTGGTAGCCGTGCAGCGGAGGCGGTAGATCGGAGTCCTGATGGGAGCCGCAACTGACGTAGGTGAACGTCGGCCACCATTTCTTCGGCCGGACCTTCTCAGCGAAGCCGCAGACGTTGCACACCAGCTCGACCCAAACCAGCTTCTTGCTGGTGCGGTTGGCACGGGACTGGACCAGCCACGGCGGCGGGCTGTTCTCGATCTCACTTAGCTGGGCTTCGGTGAGCCTTGTGGGCAGGCCGTGCCGGGTGGCCATCTCCAAGGGAATGTTCAAGCGTTGGGCAGCGTCGCGTCGGGTGAGCATCGCACTCAACGATAGTCGCCGCCGCTGAGAGGACATCCTTCAGGCTGGACGGGTTACCGCTACCGCTCGACGGCGTGACCGTCGAAGTAGGAGGCGATCTGCTCCGCCTCCGTCTCCACGGTTGAGACGTCCACCAGGTCGGTGGCCCCGTCGGTCAACACCGCACTCCAAGAGTCGAGCACGCCCTGAGCCGTGCCGTCGTCGAACAACTCAGTCTGGAGCCGCTCAACCGCCGCATCGTACAGATCGACGAACTCTGCCGTGGCGAGGAACCGCTCGGACAGCACGTTCGAGCCACGGGAACCGCCCGCAGCGTTGCCCTCGGGACGCGCGCCTGCGGGCGTTTCGCCCAGCTCGGGCCGTTCGCCTCGCTCGGGCCGCTCGGCACCGTCCGGTGGTGCCAGACCGTCTCCGGGACCCCCACCGGCGCCCCGCGTCTCGCCGCCGTTGACGACGCCGAAGGCGAGGTTGTGGTCCCAGGCGACCACCGTCATCTGCTGGGTGCCCTCGTTCCAGCGGAGGAACGAGTTGTTTCCGGGGCCGTCGATGTCGTCGAAGTTCCCGATCAGGTCCTCGAAGGCGAGGTAGGTGGCGAAGGCATCGACATCCAGGCGGTCGGGCAGGCCGTCGGCGAACTCCTCGTCGGTGGACTCCTCAAGCCACTGTAAGAAGTCAGTGAGCGGCGCATAGTCATCTTTTCCGGCTTCGATGTCGAAGACGTCCTCGTACGCCGCAGCGTCGTCACCGCGGTAGGACCAGTCCCCGGTGGATTCGGACTTGTAGAGGGTGCCGTCGGTTCCGAATGTCGCTTCGTCCCAGTCGTTATCGAGGTCCTGGATCATCAGACGCAGAGTGGCTTCACTGTCGTTGGCCGTGAAGCTGATGGCCACCGCCTCCTCGGTCGCCAGCCCGGCCTCCCGGAGCAACTCGAGGGCCACTGCCTCGTTGAGGGATGACTCGGTGGTGTTGGAGCGGATCACGAAGCTCTCCCACCCGTCGAGGGCCTGCCCGTCCACGAACTGATCGAGGTCGATGAGCCAGGGGAGGGTCTCGGGGTCTGCGTCTGCGCTCACGCCCCTGAGCGAGCTGTTGCCCTTCAGCCGAATACCAGCGTCGCTGATGGTCTGGCCGTCGATGGTGACGTCCGCGAGGAGCCACTCCTTCTCGCCGGTCTCCTGGTAGGTCGCGAGCATGGCCGCGAACTCGTCAGGGTCGACTGAGAGCGAAACCTCGTGCACGGAAGTGGCGTCCCAGACCGTTCCCTCGACGCTGGACGTGCCTGAAGCCGCGACGGTCGTCGTGTCGAAGGACTCGATGCCGCAGCCGCTGAGACTGCCGGCGGTCAGCGCCAGCGTGGCCACAGCGACCGCCGCCCGACGACGGACCCGGGTGAAAGACTGTGGTGAGGTCATGGGAGTTCCTGGTTCTGGTGGTGGATGAGGTGCTGTTGGAGGTGGCGGGTGCGGACGCGGTGCCACCGATGGGCCGGTAGATCGGGCGTGAGCAGCGCCAGCCCGGTGCCGTACTTCGAGATCCGGACCGGGCGGTGGCCCTGAGACCACAGAGCCCGATCAACCCCGGAACTGGCTCCGGCGGTCTTGGTCTCTACGACAGCCAGACCCGGCACCCTGCTGACGGTGTCCTCCCGGGGCAAGGACCAGGCGAGGTCGACGTCGAGGGTGACGCGAGCGCCGCTGCCGGGCAGCCACAGGGTGCTGCGCAGGTAGGAGGTGCGCAGTGTCGGAACGAGGTGGTGGACGTCGACGTGCGCGAACCCGGCGCACGCCAATTCGGTCCCGATGAAGACCTCGTCCTCCTGCGTCAGCAGTGGTACGGACGGGGAGCTCACTGGGCTGGTGTTGGGAACACGTGACTTGACGGTGGATCCGCGTGGCCCGCGGACCTTCACCTCGGTGAAGGCCAGGTCGCTGTCCACGTAGTGCCGGGTGCGGACCTTGAACCGACGCCGGCGGCTCCGGGCCGCCCGCCAGTACGACTCCAACTCCGGGGTGTCGAAGTACGTCGAGTGGTAGCGGTGTCGCAGCCGTCCACCGATCTCGAGCAGCTTCAGGCCCGGGTCGAGCGCCTCGAGCGAGGCCACGAGTGCGGGCATGGCTACGTCGGGGACGACGTACTTGCGGTCCGTGCGCGTCATCAGGGCCGCGCCTTCGGTGATTTCGGCCAAGGTTGCGGTGGCGAGCCGGTCCAGATGATCTGGAGCCGCAGCGCGCTGATCGGCTGTCGCGCTCATGCGCCCACCGGGGCGCCGGTCGCTGACCTGCTCGAGGAAGCCAAGTGCGCCATGTCCTGCCCGAGGAGTGTGTCGACGCGGCTGCTCCAGCGGACATCGACGAGGGTGGTGTCGTTGACAAGGTCGACCTTCTGGACGAGCACCTTGTGCACGTGTCCGCCGACCACGGATTCCAGTGCGGCGATCAGCGTGGGCTCGTGTGTGTAGGCGCCCTCTAAAAGCATCATTTGTTGGTGGTCCCGGGAGAAGAGCCGAGGGCTGTCGGCCACGGCGAGCACCACCACGAGGACCGCCATGAGGAGCGTGGTGAGCGGCAGGTTCAGCGAGCCCAGCCCGCCAAGCAACCCCAGGGCCAGGGCGGCAAAGTAGTAGGCCACCTCGTGTTGTCCGAGCTCGAAGGAGCGAAGACGGATGATCGACAGCACACCGAACAGGCCCAGACCTAGGCCCAGGGTGGCGTCACTGGACACCAACGCGGTGGTAACGGCGAGCACCCCGACGTTCACACCGAGGAAGGCAACGAGCAATTCTCGCCGCCGGTGACGGGGGTAGTAGACGGCGAAGCAGAGCACGCCGATCGCGATGAGATCGGCCAGGGCGACATAGAGCGAGGTCACGAGGGGTCCTTGGGAGGTAGAGGGCTACGGGTGATGACGACAATGTCGTCTGTGCCCATGAGCCCGCTGCCAGGGACGTGTGCGTCAGTTGTGAGTTTCGAGACTGGATGCGGACCGGCTGCGCGAGAGGTCGGCCGACCTCAGCGGTGATCGTCGTAGTTGGCCGTCATCCAGAGGGCGACGTCAAGCAGGCGCAGATCCGTCGGATCGACTTCGGCCGCAACCGACGTTTGCGAGAGCGCAGCACGGAGGTCGTCGATCCCGTCGGTAACCGCCTCCGAGGTCATCAGGTGGGCGAAGATCTGGAGCGCCTCGCTGAAGTCTTCAAGGCGGCCCTTCGTCGGATCGAGGGTCGCCTCTGCGCTGAGATAACGGCTCACCTGCGGGTCCCGCACCGGGAACAGCAAGGGCCGTTTGCGCGCGCACATCGTCGCCGCGAACATCCACCAGACGGAGTCGTCCTGTTCGCTCGACATGACCGTGCGCAGGCAGTCCTGGAGGTCCCACATGGCGTCCAGCACCTCGGGGGTCAGATCGGTGACGGATTGGCTGAAGTGGATCCTGCGCAACTGCCGCGTCACGTTCGTTCGCTTAGGACCCTCCGCGAGGAGTCGCCTGCCGGTCAGGGACGGAACCTCAATGCCGAGGGTCGAAACGGCCCACAGGTCGGCGGGGGAGATGGCTAGGTCGTCGTGGGGTTCCGCGCCACAGAACAGGTTGCCGGCGAAGGTGCCTTCGGGCTCGTAGTAGGCCCGCACCAGCGTCACCGCACGATCCAGGGAGAGACCGTCGCGGGTGCCCAGTGCCTTGAGGGCCTGCTGGGCGGCAAGTTCGGCGACGCCATCAGCGAGTGAAGTCCACCCATGGGGGAGGTCATAGGTGCGACCGTCGGCGTACCTGCCCTGTTCAACCATGGGGCGAACCTAGCGACCGCTGCGGTCGGGGTCAGACGGTGGAGTGGTCCTCCGGCGGAACCGGCAACCGGACCACGAAGCGCGTCCCTCCGGAGGGTCCCTCGTAGACCGCGATCTCCCCCTGATGGGCCACCACGATGGCGCGAGTGAGATACAGACCGAGGCCGAGGCCAGGGATGGACTGATGCTTAGCCAGGTTGCCGCGGACGAACTTGTCGAAGATCGTGGCGCGGTCGCTAGCCGGGATTCCGGGGCCTGTGTCGGTGACGGTGAGTTCAGCAACGTTGTGGTCGCGGGCCACGGTCACGGTGATCTCGCCCCCCGCGGGGGTGTACTTCGCCGCGTTCGAGACGAGGTTGTCCACCACCTCGACGAAGGTCTCGTCGAGGTGCAGGATCAGGGGTGGGCAGGCCTCGAAGTGGAAACGTAGACCGGCGCTTTCGACTCCCGGACGCGCTGACTCGACGGCTTGTTCCACGATGCCGACGAAATCCAGGCGCGCCAATTCTTCGGGACGTCTCCGGTTCTCGCCGGCCACGCGGAGAATCTGCTCGACGAGTCGCTCGATCCGGACGATGTTGCGCGTCGCTACTTTCAGATGCGCGGCGAGCTGGACGGGATCGGGGTGAGACTCCAGGGACTCGCTGGCGATCTCGACGTACCCCTTGACCGAAGCGAGCGGCGTGCGTAGCTCGTGAGCGACGAGGGCGACGAACTCCTCCTGCGCCTGCGAGGCGGCGAGGCGCTCCTCGATGTCGCGTTGCACGGTGGCCAACGCACTCGGTGCCCCGGTGTGCGGGTCGGGGATCAGGAAACTCGAAATCTCGACCGGGACCGACGACCCGTTGGCTTTCTTCAAGGTGGATTCCCCCTGCCAGCGGCCGTGCTCCATGACCGCCGGTTGTTCGATCCGTTTAGATAATTCGAAACCCTCAGGTGTGAGGTAGTCCTCGATGGTGGTCGCTGTGACGTCGAGGTCGAGCGACATCTCGACCAACTGCCGCCCCGCCGGGTTGAGGTAGCGAATCGATCCGTCCAAGCCAGCGATCGCAATGAAGTCGCTGGAGGCATCAACCAGCGCCCGGAACTGCTCGAGGTCCGCGTGGGATGCCCGGAGCGCACCTTCGGCGTTACGAAGGTCGGTGATGTCCTGAGCGATCCACCCAGCGCCGAGTCGGTGAGTGCCGGTGGAGTCGTATAAGGGAAAGAGTTGTCCGCTGAGCACCATGTCGCTCGCCGGAAGCGGCAGCGTGGTGTCTCCCGACCACCTGGACCCGGACACCAAACGGGATTGCAGTTCGTTGGCCAGTTCCGATCCAGCCAACTCAGTGACGGCTTGATGAAGGTTGCCATCTGCGAGCGGCAGATCCAGCGCAGCCAATTGTGGATTGACGTAAGTGAGTTTCCCGTCCTGGTCGGCGATGGCGATGTAGGTGGGTGAATCGTCGGCGAGGGCCTTGAACCGGCTGAGTTCCTCTTGAGTTTTCACGTAGTCCGTCATATCGGTGGACACGCCGACCACCCCTTCGAACTCGCCGTTGGCGTCGTGGACCGGCTCGAAGCGAGTCCGCAGCAGCCGACCGTGCACGGTGTTCTGTGCGGTGAAGGATTCCCCAGCCAGCGCCCGATGAAGCATCGCCACGTCATAGGGGTCCGTGTAGAGCGACTTCATGTTGATTCCGACCAACTGGCCAGGGAGAATCCCCTGGCCCGCCAAACCTGGACCGACTGAGAACGTGCAGCAACCCTGCGTGTCCATCCCGAAGATGATCTGTGGCCCGACTTCAGGCAGACCATCAATCGACGTCGTCGTCATGGGACGTCCCCCCTTGCCGGTCCCGGTGGCATGCGAGAACCGCGGCTCCCGTGAGGTGATCGTATGCCACAAATTTAGGCACGACGGCGGTAAATGAAATCGGCCACTAGTCGTTCTAGATGGTTGACCTTGCGCAGGCTCCTTCTCGGCTAGATCGGAGCAGCAATGCGAAGGCGACGTTTGCGGGTCGCGACTCCAACTCCCGCGACTGTCACAACCAGACCGGTCAGCTCGCGCAGATTCAGGGTGTCGCCGAAGCACAAGAACGCCAGAACTGCCGTCACCGGTGGCATCAGGAAGAACACGCTCGATGAGGCACCGCCACCGCCGGACCGCATCAGGGTCCCGAGCAGCAGGAGTCCGAGGATGGAGTTGACGACCGCCAAGTAGAGCACGATGCCTAGCCCCTGGGCGGGCTTCGTCACCGACGCCGTGCCCTCCACGATCAGGGCCAGCGCCACCAGAGGGGGAGCGGAGACGGCGAACTGGATGGCCGCCGCCCACAACGGATCCGGCCCAGAGGAGATCCACCGCTGACCAAGAGAGCCGAGGCTCAGCGTCAGCACGCTCAGGATCGCCATGGTGACGCCGAGGGTGCCGCCAGCCCCGCTGACCTCCGGGCCGAGCACCAGCAACACTCCCGCGACACCCAGCACGAACCCGCCGACCTGAACCCGGGTGAGCCGCTCGCGCAACAACAACCCGGCGAGAACAGCGGTCAGCACTGGGCTCAGCGAGTGAAAGAGGGCGCCGAGGGTGGCGCCGAGTCCCGCATCGAAGGCGACGTACATCAGGCCGAACTGAAGCGCGTTCATCATCAGGCCGACTCCACAGACCCGAGTCAGGTTGCGCTTATCGATCCGCAGCGGTCCGCGCAACCATCGCGCCAGCGCGATCGCCAGGATCGCCGCCACGGTGAAGCGCGCGCCGAGCAGGGTGAATGGGGCCACCGCGTCGACGCCAGCAGGCCCGGCGATATAGCCCGAGGACCACACCAGGATGAAGGCCGCAGCAGGCAGCAACGGCAACGATGTCGCCGACCGAGACTCAGTCACCTTGCCCAGCCTGCCCTATCGCACCGAGCGCGGTGCGGAGTGACTCAGCGGTGCGCGACCACGTTGATCACCGAACCGCCGCCATCTCGGTAGAAGAACCGCGTGACACCCCACTCCTCCTCGGTGAGCGGGTGGACGATCTCAAGGTCCTGCTCGACTGCGTTGCGGTACGACGCCTCCACTGCCTCGACGTCGTCGAGTCCGATCGACACGTTCGGATTCACCGGCGCGGACGCGTCCCGGGTGACGAGGGTGAGTTGATGACCCGATTCATCGGCCAGCGTGACGACCCACCCCAGGTCCATCACGACATCGAGGCCGAGAACTCCCACGTGCTCAGCTGTCGCGGACGCGATGTCGGAAACGGTCAGCACGGGCACGACGCGTTGGATGCTCATGCCCTCACCTTGTCAGGATTGGGCGGCGCCGGAGTCCGGGTGTGCCCGGGCCTCCTGCACGCGACGCGGCACCCGGAGCAGCCTGATCGCGGTGACCAGCCCGATCCCGCCCACCATGTTGCCCAGCAGCGACCAGCCCAAGGCCCCGGCGAACATGCCCACGGAGATGTCGGCACCGGCGAAGATCGCGCCGAACATGAACAGCGAGTCGAGCACGCAGTGGAACAGTTCGCCGCCCGCGAGAAGGGAACCGAAGAGAATCGCTGGCACGATCTGCACGACCAGATTGTCGCTGGCGTGCTGCATCCGGGTCATCAGCGTGATGACTGCCCCAGCCAGAACGGCCAAGGCGAAACTCTCAGCGGTCGCGCCCAACTCGGCGTAGTGCAGGCCGACGTCGGAGGCGGTGGCCTTGAGATCCGGGCGCGCCGTGATCACGATCCACATGATCAGCGCACCACCGATGAGGTTGGCGGCGAGCGTGACCGTCCAGAGCCGGGCTAGGCCTCGTAGCGTTCCGCTGCGGGCGACCACCGCCGACACCGGCACGAGGAAGTTCTCGGTGAACAGTTCGCTGCGCGCCAGCAGCAGTCCGACGAAGCCGATGGAGAAGGCCAACCCGGCCAACACCACGTTGTCGGTGAGCTCCTTGACGATGAGGTAGGCCAGCACCCCGAAACCCACGTCGATGCCCCCGAGGAGCCCGGTCGAGATCAGGGCTAGCAACGGACGGTTCAACCGCTCGCGCCCTTCGTCGACCAACCGGTCGAAGGCTTCTTCGAGCTCCGGTTCAGGTCGATCTGCTGGTGTACTCACAGCGGGAGACTAGTGGCCGACGCCGCGAGATCAGCGATCCACGCCACGGCTCGTAGACTGAACTGTTGTGACTGACGCCGAGCCCTCGACGCCCCCCGAACCCCCCAGTAAGCCGAGCCACCCGCTCGGCGAGGTGGGCCGCCAGGCCGCCCGCCG
>RCMY010004012.1_pt1 | contig 12872 bp, 11 predicted proteins | sample 2041341 | NCBI WGS metagenome assembly RCMY01 (sample SAMN09708234, study PRJNA481090) | Marine sediment metagenome, whole genome shotgun sequencing project. | reverse complement strand
CCGGTCGCAACAGCGGGATCTATGCCCCTTGCATCCAAAAAAACGGGAATGAAAGTGCCGATAAGCGCTGCAATGATGATGACCGTAATCAGGGCGATGCAAAGGGTGGCCGATATCAAATACGAAGTCTGAAAGGCAAAATGGCTGATAAGCAATACGATGACGGCGATGACCGCGCCATTGATAAGACCGAGGGCGAACTCCTTTAAAAGACGGTTGAGTATTTCACCCTTGACCGTGTCGTTTGCCAGGCCCTGCACCATAATGGCCGAAGACTGTACGCCGACATTTCCCGCAGTGGCCTGAATAAGTGGGACGAAGATCAACAGAATTGGAAATTCGGACATCACGGCTTGAAAACTATTGATAATACTAGCTGCCCCGATACCGCCGAACATGCCAATAATTAGCCAAGGCAAACGGGCCCTTGTAAGTTTCCAAACGCTATCATGGGCCTCCACGTCTTGCGAAATACCGGCAGCCATTTGATAATCCTTTTCGGCCTCTTCCTTGATGACGTCTACGATATCGTCGATGGTAATCCTGCCCACTAAACGACCAATTTCATCAACTACCGGAATCGCCTCCAAATCGTATTTGCTCATGATCCGAGCCACTTCTTCGGGTTTTTCGTTGACACCGACCCGATCTACTTTCGGAATATAGATATCTTTAATATGTGTAGTAGTGGAAGTGGTCAGCAAATCTTTAAGTGAAAGACGTCCCATTAACTTATCATCCGCATCTACCACGTAGATGGAATGTACGCGGGTAACGTTCTCGGCCTGTGCACGCATTTCCTTGACACAGGTGAGCACGTTCCAGTCTTCCTGTACTTTCACGAGTTCCTTGGCCATGAGTCCGCCCGCGGTATTTTCATCATAGCGGAGCAGGTCGACGATATCTTTGGCATGTTCCCGATCCTCGATTTCCGAAATGACCTCTTGAATGATATGGTTGGGCAGTTCCCCCACGATATCGGCCGCATCATCGGTGTCTAGCTCTCCCAACTCTTCGGCAATTTCCTTGGCGGAAAGGTTGCCCAAGATAGCTTCCCTAACATCTTCATCAAGCTCGGTAAGTACCTCGGAAGTCTTATCGCTTTCGAGCAGTTTGATGATATAAGTGGCCTCGTCTTCGTCAAGCTCGTCGATAATCTCCGCCACATCAGCATAGTGCAAATCTTCCATTAGGGCTACCAAGGCGGTATCCTTTTGGTTTTCGATCAGCTGTTCGATCTCGGTTACGAGTTCTTCTGTTAGTTTGAACGGGGTCATCTCTGTGAGGTTTCACGCAAAGAGCGCAAAGGTAGCGCAAAGCTATAGAAAAGTTTAGGAGTTTAGGGGTTTATGAGTTTATTTTAGAGGGATGGTTTCGAAATTTAAAAGTCCAATTCTTCCTGTATTTTCTTGGTCAATAGGATAAAATCCGAAACACTTAATTGCTCTGGCCGCAAATCAAATAGGGCATCTTCCCTGAGCTCATCCGATAAATCAAAAGATTTCAGACTATTGCGGATGGTCTTTCGCCGATGGTTAAAGGCCGCCTTTACTACACGGAAGAACAGTTTTTCATCGCAATCCAACGTAGAATCCGGTTTGCGGACTAACCGCAGCACGCCGGATTGCACCTTGGGTGGAGGATCGAATACCTCTGGATGTACCGTGAACAGATATTCGGCATCGTAAAAGGCCTGTACAAGAACGGAGAGTATGCCATAGGCTTTGCTACCTTCCTTTTCGCAGATTCGCTGCGCCACTTCTTTTTGGAACATACCGGAAAATTCGGGTACCTGTTCCTTAATTTCCAGCATTTTGAAAACAATCTGGGTAGAGATATTATAGGGAAAGTTACCTGTAATGGCGAATTGTTCCTTTCCAAAAAGTTGGTTCAAATCGTAGTGAAGAAAGTCCGCTTCAACAACTTGAAAAGAGCCCTCCCTTTGCAAAACCGTCGAATGTTCTAACTGAAAACTGTGGTTCAGGTAAACGATGGAATCCGAATCGAGATCCATGGCCACTAGATTTATATCGCGCATAAGTAGGTATTTGGTAAGCACGCCGGTACCGGGACCGATTTCGATGACGTTTTTATAGCCATCCAAAGAAAGGGTCTCCGAGATTTGTCGGGCGATGTCCTCATCCTTTAAAAAATGTTGGCCCAGATATTTTTTCGCCTTTACAGGACTATTACCTAGCCTTGATTTATTCCGTTTGCCGAAAGACTTGTCTTTTTTTCTTTTTTTCGCCATGCTTTTTAATGTTCGCTTACGATTTTCATTTCCGTTCTAAAGGAAACGAATTTGTTCGGAAAGCGTTTTAGCGCATCGTCCCGCAACCTATTGGCATCTTCGGAGTAGTATTTTTGTAGCGTTTCTTTGTCCACAGTCGTAAATTGCACTGAATAAGTTATGCCGCCCATATCTTCTTCAATTAAGACTTGGCTCATCTTAGCATTCAAAAACTTGCCCGTCGCCAGCACATCGGGAATATGGGTTTCCTGCATCCATAGCAGCCATTCTTCGTGAACGGAGGTTTCTATGTTTGTTGTTACGTTGTAAATTAGCATAATTCTTAAATTATTGTCTGTTCGGGCACTTCGATTGCCTGCCCGTCCCGTTCAGGCGGGTGCTCAGCATAAACTAAAGTCGAGAACTCCTTGCACATTAGGTCTCGACTGCGCTCGACCTGACAGGCAGGCTCGACCTGAAAAAGGTTATAAGTTTATAAGTGGCGATTTTTCAATTCACCGCATCCCCTCTTAGCATCCTAAAATTCTTCCTCGCTTGCGGAAAGTAATAACTGTCCTGATAGTTATAGATAATCTTCTCGTATTCCACCTTTGCTTTTTCGGGCTCGTCGAGTATATTTCTGTACAGTTCTCCCAGGGCGAAATGCGCATCGTCGGCTAGGATACCATTGGCGTAAAATTCGGTTATCTTGCGATAGTTGAACTCCGCGGCCTCGTAGTCTTTTATATTTTCTAAAAGTTCGGCCTGTTTTAAAAGGGCTTCATCCTCCATTTTTTCGCCTTTATGGTCCTTTAAAATAACATCTAGTTCGGCAATGGCTTCCTTTGTTTTGTTCTGGTAGGCCAAGAGGTCGGCACGGGCATATTTTTTCAGGGCGGTCTGGGTGGAATCTTCCAACGAATTATCCGAAATCAGAAGGCTCAACTGCATGGCATCGTTGGCAATAAGTTGTGAGGTTGAACTTCTCAGGACTTTTAATTGCGTCAAGGCCCAATCGAAATCCCCTTTATAGAAACTGGTCTGTGCTACTTTGAACCTGGCGTTCTGCCCCAGCACATCGTTTTTTAAATTTTTTTGGATCTGGGAGAAATAGATCAGGGCCTGATTGAACTTTCTGTCAAAGACCAAGATATCGCCCAATGCCAATTTTACGAATGCGTTTACCCTTTCGTTGAGCGGCAAGTTCAAGCTTTTTTTAAGGATGTCGATGGCGGGTTCGGGCGAATTCTTTTCAAAAGTGAGGAAATTGGCATAGGCGACCTGTAGCTGTAAGGTTTGGTTTTTGTACCCGTGGATGGCTATCAGTTCGTCGAATTCCTTTTCAATGTCATTCAAATCTTTTTCATTGGCATCCAGCAATTGTATGTCGATAAGGTTTAGTTGGGCGTTCAGTTTTGTAATTTCATCGCCAGTATTGTCCGCAATATATTCGAATATTTCTTGGGCGGTTTCAATCTCCTTATCTTCCAAAGCCAAATCGCCCAAGCCTTCGAGCCGTTGCATCGTGGGGGCTTCCATACGCTTGTAAAGAGCCTTTTCTTGCCGGAAGGCGCTGCCATATTGTTTTTGCTGTACAAAAAGCCAGCTCAGGAGTTCGTTCCAAAGCAGATCAGGACTTTTCTGCGCATTTTTCAATAATACCTGTTTAAAAAGCTGGTTGTTTTTATTTTCTGGGTCGGCAGTGACAAAATCATCTATTTGGCGTAGCACGTTGGATTTCGAGGTTTTGCCCTCGCTTACCAGTTTCAAGTACGAAATGTACATTTTTTCGATATCGCCCTGTTCGCCATAGATACGGGCCATTTGATAATTATAGTCCAGTTGTGGATTGAGTTCCATGGATTTCATGTAGGCCCTCAGCGACCAATCAAGTAACGAATATTTTTGGAACCGGAAACCCACGCCATATCCGAAATTGGGATTTTCGTCGATTTTGGCAATGGCTTGATCATAATGTTCGTTCGCTTTCTCCGGCTGGTTTTGTAAGGTGTAGTTATAGCCCAGTTCAATGAGCAGGGTCGGGTAGGCGTTACTCTCCTCGATTTTTTTTAGGAGGAATTTTTCTGCATCCGTGTAGCGTTCCAGCTGCTGGTAGGTGGCGATAAGACCTTCGGCATAGTCCGTTCTCCGGGGATTTTGCTCAACTAGTTTTTCGTAGAAGACGACCGCTTTTTCATAATCGCCGTCGTTAAAGTATTGCTGTGCGAGGAAATCCTCTTGGGCAACAGCGGAAAATGAAAGTAGCAAAAGTAAAAAAAAGACAGTTTTTTGCATTGGGTTCTTATTGCAACACTATGCTGCGTTCGTAGAAGATTTGGTCTCTTCCGTCTATATATTCCATCAAGTTGGGTTTGTCAATTTCGTCCATCTGGTAATGTATGACAATCTTCCTAACAAAGTTAAGGATTAAATTTACCAGCTACGAAATCAAGTCAAACCCACAATACGGCACCAAAACCTCCGGAATACGAATACCATCCGCAGTTTGATAGTTCTCCAAAATACCCGCCAAAACGCGTGGTAATGCCAAAGCACTTCCATTTAAGGTATGCGCCAACTGGCTTTTTCCGTTTTCGTCCTTAAAGCGCAATTTTAGGCGATTGGCCTGATAGGTCTCGAAATTGGAGACCGAACTGATTTCGAGCCAACGGTCTTGTGCCGTGCTGAAAACCTCGAAGTCATAGGTGAGGGCAGCCGTAAAGCCCAGATCGCCGCCACAAAGACGTAAGATGCGATAAGGGAGTTCGAGTTCGCGAAGAATGATCTTCACATGCTCGACCATTTGATCTAAAGCGGCATAGGACCTATCGGGATGCTCTACCCGAACGATTTCTACTTTATCGAATTGGTGCAGGCGGTTCAGGCCCCGTACATGCGCGCCGTAGCTGCCGGCTTCCCTTCTAAAGCAGGGAGTATATGCGGTATATTGAACGGGAAAATCGCCAGCGTCCAGAATTTTATCCCTGAACATATTGGTTATGGGTACTTCTCCGGTGGGTATAAGATACAGGTTGTCTTCCGGCAGATGGTACATTTGACCCTCTTTATCGGGCAATTGTCCCGTGCCATAGCCGGAAGCTTCGTTGACCAGATGCGGCACTTGCACCTCGATATAACCTTCTGCGGTATTCTTGTCCAAGAAATAGTTGATCAGGGCGCGTTGCAATTTGGCGCCCTTGCCTTTATATACAGGGAAACCGGCACCCGTAATCTTTACGCCCAGTTCAAGATCGATAATGTCATATTTTTTGGCCAGCTCCCAGTGGGGCAGGGCATCGGTATCCAGGACGGGAATAGCACCCTCTTCGTAAACTTCCTCGTTATCTTCTTCTGAACTGCCCGCTGGTACCGTGTCATGCGGTACATTCGGAATTTGATAGAGCAATGCCTGTAATGCTTCGGCCGCAGTATTCAGTTCATCGCCCAGTTTTTTGGATTCTTCTTTCAGGCTTCCTGTTTTTTGCTTCAAGGCTTCGGCTTCTTGGTACTTTCCGTTTTTGTAGAGGGCGCCTATATCTTTGGATAGTTTGTTACTTTCCGCCAAGGTTTTGTCCAGCTGGGTCTGCGTCGCACGGCGTTTTTCATCCAACTGAATCACCTCGTTTATCATTGGTGACGCATCGATATTTCGCTTTTTCAGCGCGTCGATAATGTCGTCTTTGTTCTCGCGTATGGCTTGTAATTGTAGCATGTCTCCCTAATATTTCAGGCAAATTTAAGGGAATCATTTGATGAACTTGTGCAAAAATCGATACTTTTACTTTGGATATTTCAAAACAGACCGACACGATGATTTTCGAGCATTTTGCCCTGAACGTAACGAATGTGGATGCCGTAGTGGATTGGTACTCCGAATTTGTGGGATTGAAAGTGGTCAACGCTCAAAAAGAGCCGCCCTTTATGACCTTTTTGGCCGATTCTTCGAGAAGGGTGATGTTGGAGCTTTATCATAGACCGGATGAGGCCATAACGGATTTTACACAGCAGCATTTTCTGACCTTTCATCTGGCTTTCATCTCCGAAAACGCAGAAGCGGACAAAGAGAATCTGATGGCCAAAGGTGCCACGTTTGTAGAGGAAGTAAAGAAAGAAGACGGTAGCCATCTCATCATGCTACGTGACCCTTGGGGGATGCCTTTGCAGTTGTGTGAAAGGACGGCTCCATTTTGATTAAAAAACACCGAGCAACCCGCATCGTGCATCCAACCTAACCGTCACAAAGCTCCAATCAACGCCCGAAACAATTTCATCATTTTAGGTTCCGCCTTTTCCGCCACGGAAAGAATGGACTGAATATTCACCGGTTTTAAATTATCGGGATCACAAATGTCCGTTAATACCGATACGGCCACAACAGGAAGTCTCAAGTGGTTGGCGACGATGACCTCGGGTACGGTACTCATACCGACCGCGTCGGCCCCCAATATTTTCAGCATACGGTATTCAGCCTTCGTCTCTAACTGTGGTCCCACCACCGAGGCATAGACGCCTTTTTGTAAGATTATGTTCTCTTTTTTTGCGATTTCGACGAGCTTTTCGCGCATGTCCAAATCATAAGGTTCGGCCATGTCGGTAAATCGGGTGCCGAACTGCGCTACGTTTTTAAAGGCTAGCGGCGAACCGCCCTGTAGGTTGATATGGTCTTCGATGAGCATCAAATCGCCCAGACTGAAATCGAGATTGATAGCACCTGACGCATTGCTGATAAACAGATTTTTGATGCCCAATTGGTGCATGACACGAATGGGATAGGTGACATCCAAAAAATCATAGCCTTCGTATAGGTGGAAACGCCCTTGCATGGCCACGGTTTTTTTGCCTTGCAAAGTGCCATAAATCAATTTACCGGAATGGAATTCTACCGTCGCCAAAGGGAAAAACGGAATATGGTTGTAATGCGCAACAATGGGATCTTCGATGGCATCGGCCAGTTTCCCCAAGCCCGTACCTAAAACAATCCCGATTTCAGGGGATTCGAAACCTTTGTTCTTAAGATATGCGGAAGATTCGTTAAGCTGTTTTTGTCTCATTTTTCTTCATGTTTTAAAAAGTGTTTAAAGGCTTTATCGTCCTTTATATCCTCATAAACATCGACATCGTTTCGTTTCTCTAAAATAATAAATTTTTCGTTGTCCAAGTTTTCAAGGGTATCCTTTAAAACGGCTTTCTCGCCCCAAATTTTGTTTCGGAAAAGTTCGGGCTTAAACGCTTTCATGCCCAAGAGATAATAACCGCCGTCCTCCGCAGGGCCGATTACAAAATCGTTTTTCTTTAATTGGGCGAACGAATTTTCTAGATCATTTTGGGTAAGGTCGAACATGTCGCTGCCTATGATAATAATTCGTTCATAACCCGATGCGAATCCCTCTTGAAAGGCGTTGGCCATCCGAACGCCTAACTCCGGCCCGTTTTGCAGTCTTTTGTCGTAAAAGGCATCATCCCAAATATCATCGTCCCAGATTTCCTCGGAATACCAAACCTGTTTGGCCACGTTTAGATTCTCGGTGATGGACACGGTATGACGAAGCAAAAAATTATAGATATCTAAAGCCGTTTCGTCGCCTACGGTCTCCGCTAACCGCGTCTTGCACTTTCCCAATTCGGGATTACGCGAAAAAATCAGCAAAAGATCCTTCGAGGATACCAGCGTAAAATGGATGGTCTTTTTATCGTGTTTGTTCTGTTGTGGTTGTATAATGCCCATTGCAAAGAGTTTATAAGTTTATGGGTTAAGGAGTTTATAAAATGTGCGGTTTTCTAGTTTGGCTACTGCTACTGCTACTGCTACTGCTACTGCTACTGCTTACCATAAACCTTCTCCCCCTTCTTAAGCAATTTCCCCCAATGCTTGTTGAAGGCATGCACTTTTTCGGTCTCGTTATCTTGCGAATCGTAGACGGGGTATCCTTCATTTTTCCATGCGAAAATACCACCATAAAGATTTTTTACATTGGTATAGCCCGCGTCCCGTAGTTTTTCACCAATATTCTCGGAACGTACCCCAATGGAACAGTAGACTACGATTTGGGTGCTTTTATCCTCTATTTTTGCAGAGACGGCTTCCAGATCGAAGGTTTTGAACCCCACCCAAAGTGCGTTTTTGAGATGGCTTACTTCATATTCCTCTTTTCGCCGGGCATCCAATGTCATCACATGGTTCATCCCTTGTAGCGCATCGACCTTTATATATGGTATGCTCTCTTTGTTATATTTTCTCAAGGTTCTATCCATTTTGTCCTGGGAAACCAGGGAAAATGGCAAGACCAGTGCAAATGCTAAGGGTAAAAGAAATCTCATGGTCTGCAAGATAATTTCTACAAAGATACTATCTTGGACATATTCTTTGAAAATATACAGCATGAAGTCCGCAAAAAATTGGTTGCCGTTTCTTTGGGTTGTACTGTTTTTATCCTCTTGCACGAAAAATCCTAATAAACAACAACATATGCCAGAGCATACCAAGCCAGAATTTTATACCGAACCCTTCCGGCCGCAGTTCCATTTTTCGCCCGAAAAGATGTGGATGAACGATCCTAACGGCATGGTCTACAACGAGGGCATTTATCATCTTTTTTATCAATACCACCCTGATAGTACGATTTGGGGGCCAATGCACTGGGGGCATGCCACGAGTAAAGATCTGTTGCACTGGCAACATAAACCGATTGCGCTCAAGCCTGATGAACACGGATTTATTTTTTCGGGAAGTGCAGTACTTGATAAACAAAATTCATCGGAATTTGGTACGGAAGACAATCCGCCATTGGTAGCCATTTTTACCTATCACAATGCGAAAAAGAAAGCTAGGGGCGACACCGGGTTCGAGACCCAAGGAATTGCTTATAGTCTTGATAATGGCGATTCATGGACGAAATACGACGGCAATCCGGTAATCAGCGATGAAGGTTCGACCGATTTCAGGGATCCCAAGGTCTTTTGGTACGAACCCGATCAAAAATGGATAATGAGTTTGGTAGCGGGCGATCATGCCCAGTTCTACGTTTCCGCAGATTTAAAGGATTGGGAGTTGCTCAGCGAATTCGGCAAGGACAAGGGCGCCCATGGCGGGGTTTGGGAATGTCCTGATTTAATCTCTTTTAAGGTAGATAATACGAACGAAGAAAAATGGGTGCTATTGATCAGTATCAATCCCGGTGCACCGAACGGGGGAAGTGGCACCCAATATTTTGTCGGCGATTTTGACGGTACGACGTTTACTACCGATCAAGTCGACGAGCGCTGGATCGATTGGGGCACGGACAATTACGCCGGGGTCACTTTCAGCAATGCTCCCGAAGATGAAAAAGTTTTTTTAGGATGGATGAGCAACTGGCAATACGCCAACGAAACCCCAACGGAAACCTGGCGCAGTGCTATGACCTTACCTAGAAAACTGACTTTGGAAAAAGTTGCGGATGGGTATTCGCTGTTCAACTATCCGATAGAAAAAGTGGATGGCCTGGTTTCGAGTGGTTCTACAAAAGAACTGAACATAGCAATTAGAGGTGAAGAGTTGATTTCGGTCGATAGTTTGATGCAATCGGAGGTCCGATTTACGACTTCCTCCAAAGATTTTCAGCTTAAATTCTGTAATGGGGCGAACGAAGAATTGGTCTTGACCCTTAAGAGCGCTAGTAACCAGTTTACATTGGATAGGTCCCGTTCGGGAAAAACGCATTTTCAGGAAGATTTCGGCAAAACCATCCAGCAAATGCCAGTCCCCGATCTGCCCGACGGGGAATACGAAGTACGGATTTTGATGGATAGGTCATCCATAGAAATCTTTCTTAATAAGGGGCAGTACGCGATGACGGCACAGGTTTTTCCGAATGAAGACTACAATGCTCTAAAGATTGTGAATACTTCGGATAAGGCTTTAGAATTTAAGGGATTTAGTATCCATGTCTTAAAAGGAGTATGGTAGTCTATATGCTAATCATAAAAGGATAGTAAAAAATTCAGTTATAGAAATCAATTGCATTCTTTTCGGTCATCTCCCGCGCCAATTCTTCCAAATCAATGCCCATATTTTCTTTGCTGACCCGACATACTTCCGTTCGTAAGGCTACCGGCAGGTTCGAATATCCGTCTTTCGCTCCCAAGATCATTCCGGCAACAGCAGCGACGGTGTCATTGTCCCTGCCATAATTTACGATAAATTGCATGGTTCTCTCGAAATCGCCCTCACCGAATTGTAGGGCCGTCACCAAAATCTGCCAAATTTCTCCTGAATGGAAGGCGATGGCCTTTTTATCTTTTTCCAAAAATTGATAGACCGATTCTTGACGGATCCAATCGTTTTGATCGCCCTGAAAACCTCTGGGCATTTTAAAAATCAACGAATCTGCCGGACTCAAAGAATCCGTTGCGACCAGATTATTTACAGCCAGAACACGTTTAACAGAGGCATCGGCGACCGAATAGGCTATACGTCCGACCAAACGGCTGTCTTGATACCCCATGGGATCAACAAAAGTGGCGGTGTTGATAATGCTATCCATGTCTTGCGTTCGCATTGCAATGTGGGTCATGGCCGAGACCAAGCCAGAAATATCCTTGGCATAGCCGATATCAAAAATGGAATGCTGATAGGCGATTTTGTATGCTTCTTCCGGGGTTGCGCTCACTAATCCGAACATGGGCGTATATAACTGGCCGGCGCACGACATCTCCCCGCCATAAAAACGGTTCAACGCTTTTTGATAGGCTTCGAGATTTTTGCGATAGGCCATGGCAACCCTTGCCCACTCCTTGATCCAATCAATCTTCTCGATCTGGATATCCAAAAAATCGGTATGGGGAACAGTACCGTCATCGGAAAGAGTATTGGTCAGGGAGGCATAATAATCGGTGATAAAATCGGCAAAATGTTCGGCGTTCCATTCGCTTTTATACTCGGTCAGGTACTTCACCATGGCAAATTTCCAGCGGGTATCGTCGGTGGTGGCACCGGCGGTAAGGTTATGGCCCCACGTGCCTTCGGGTGATTGTTCCCGCACCGCTGGGGTCAGGCCTGTGATGTAACCGTATTTGAGCTGAATGTCGTTTCGATGCCACATTTCGGTCGAAGCGCCCATGGCATCGCCGATAGCAGAACCAACAAGCGCACCCAGCATCTTGTCGTAATATTCGTCTTTGGATAGTTTTAAACTATCCTTGACATACATAGATTTTTTTGGTGAAGGGATATTTACGTTCGAGATACTATCCTTACAAGAGGCAAAACCCAGCATCAAAAAACCGATATAAAAGATATATTTCAAAACATATTTTTAGTAGGTACTTAGTTTTTACGTTTTCAAAATCGATTTGTAGCCAGTCGCTCGTCACCCCAAAATCAGCTTACGCGCCTTTTTCAACAGCTTCCGTTTCTCGCCAATATCCCGTTCCAATGGCAACTGCGCAAGACCGATTAAACGGCGGATGATTTCAATGCCCGCCACTTGGCCCATAAGTTTTTTATTGGCTTCCCCTTGATATTTGTCATAAACCTGATTCAAGTATCCCTTTTTTCCAGTTGCGATGATGAGGTGGGCCGTCATAACGCCTAAATCGAACTCCGCAAAACCGGCAAAGGCGAACTCCGGATCGATGACGTAGAGATTGTCGGCCTCGGTCATCCAGCTTCCAGGGTAATAATCACCGTGTAACAACGTTCTTCCAGGAGATAAATATTTTTTCCCGATTTTGTCGACCACGGATTTCAACGCTGCATCTTTTTTAAAAGGAATTGAAAGTTCCTGTAGTCCGGGCTGCACATCGTCGAGGTTAAGACCGTTGTCCTCAACAAAGGGAAGAACGAAAATATGTTGGTGGTTCAGTCGGCGCATTTCAAGGTTTTCCGGAAAATCGTCTTCCACATTTTTCTTGTGGATAAGCCCAAGTATAAAAATCAAGCGGTTTAATTCCTTTGCCGGGATGGTCTTTTTTTGATAGATAGAGACCATATCCTCACAATGGCCCAAATCTTCCAGTAGTAACAGGTTTTCGTTGGAATCAAATCCCAAAATATGCGGAATATGCGCATTTACCGCGTTATCGCTTACCGCCTGATAAAAATTCTTTTCAACGGCAATGCGCTCCACCGGAGCTTTGACCTCTGGGTATTTTTGGACGTATGGCCGTGACTGTTTGAGGATAAACGAGCGTTTGTCGGTCACCACACGAAGCACGACGTTCATATTGCCCTCGCCGGGTTTCTCTATGGCGGTGATTTTTTCTTCGGGATTCAGCCATTCCCTCTTGCGGAGGTACTCCTGAAGTTCGGGTAGCGGGGTCGAAGTATCTATGGCAGTCAAAACGAGAGTTTTATGCAAGATACTTGTAAAAACAAAGAAATCCTTACGAAGGGTAAGGATTTTTTGTGGTGCCTCCAGGAATCGAACCAGGGACACATGGATTTTCAGTCCATTGCTCTACCAACTGAGCTAAGGCACCAACTAATTTCAATATCTTATTTCGTTCCCCGACTCTCCGGAGAAACCAGGGACACATGGATTTTCAGTCTCCCGAGACTTCGGGAAGCTAAGGCACCATCCCTATAAGGGGCTGCAAATATAATTTCAATTTTGCGATATACAAACAAATTGTAAAAAAAAGGCGTTTGTTTTTATTCGTTTTT
>RCMY010004011.1_pt1 | contig 12874 bp, 14 predicted proteins | sample 2041341 | NCBI WGS metagenome assembly RCMY01 (sample SAMN09708234, study PRJNA481090) | Marine sediment metagenome, whole genome shotgun sequencing project. | reverse complement strand
ATAGAATGCTTTGTTTGGGGGATAGAGGCGAAAGTTTATCGCTAAGTAATTGGTTTCCCTAAATAATTGGAATCGCAAGGGTTTCGGCTCATAACCTGAAGGTCGTAGGTTCAAATCCTACTCCCGCAACCAACTTTAGCGAACTTACGCTTTCAGCAAGGCCCGCCTCATCGGCGGGCCTTGCTGCGTTTAGCATTGCTACCAACTCTCCACGCAGTTCCAGCTCGTGAGCCCTTGCCTCCGCGTCCCAGTTCACCACCACCGTATCAACCAAGCTGTGTAGCGCGTCACTGGCGCGGCCATCCAAAACCAACAACACGACGAGACACGGTGCCCTTTTACGTTTGGTCGTTTACGCCCGCACAGAGATAATCTGTGCGGGCGCTCTCATTTGCGGGCGGCCGACATCTGTAGCAGCAGAAGGGTCATCGGCGCGCCCTGACGCGGGGTGTCAAAGCCCGCGTGTCTCGGTGATCAGAGCGCCTGACGCAGCTCTGACAGGGCTGTCTCGGCGTGCATCAGGTCGTGCACAGCCAACAAAGTCTCGTGGAGATCGAACAGGACGATGAATGCACGGCCAAGGTCTTGGGCTTGCTGCGTCTGTCGCGCTTCGTGCCAGCACGATGGGGCCGAAACATTGCTCTCGCTGTTGTCGAAACGCTCATGCAGTGTTGTGCCCTGGTCGATCAGATGGGTGATGCAATCCATCTGAACATCCAACTCGACGAGGATGTCCGGCGTGAAGATCTGACGGCGCTCCATCGCGCTCATCAGTCGCTCGAAACCCACAACCACCGCTACGGACTGCAGGTGCAAGGCGACGTCCCTCCTTGGCGTCCGGTTTCGGTGTTCGACGATGGCCGCCGGGTCTATGTCGTTTTCGCCCAAGGGTACGGAACTCATCGCCTCACGCTGGGCTGATCACCGCAAGGTGCCGCAGGTTGCGTTCCGGCCCGGCTGGGCTAAACATGGCCGGTCAGCCCCGTTCAAGCGCAATGACGCGATGTTGGATGTTCTGCAGATTGGCGTCCTGGTCTTCCCCGGCACTGGCATTCAGCAGAACCTCGCCGACAAAGCCCGCAAGTTGGGTATCCCTGTCCTGAAACACGAGGGCGGCGCGTAAGCGCCGCCTGATTTTATTGCACCCAGCTCAATTGAAAAATTGCCGCGACGGCAGATGGCGCCAGTTTGGTGGGTCTTCGCAGACGCTGTGCAAGCGATTAAAGCGGCAGCTATATGCCGTCCTTGGGCAATTCCGCATGGGTCACAATACCTTGAAAACTGACTTCAACGACGCGGTTTACCATCCAATCCTGCGGTGTTTCGGGTGGTGCCTCTTGGATGATCAACGCCAGTGCGGCCTCGATGGACAGGATCTGGCGCGCCTTTGAGACTGATGGAATGATGATCAGGCCGGGATGCATTTGGTCCGGCTTCCCACAAAGCTTCCGAAAATCCTTGCCGTTTACAGTGATCAACGTGTGATCGAATGCGATGCAATAGGCCAACACTTCCGTGTCGGTCGCCCCCGACATGTTGATATCGCGCGTGTGATAGGTCGCATGGGCGGTCGTATCGCGAAAATGAACCGCTGCACCTGTCGAGACGCATTCGTCGAAGAAAAGGTTCATGCGAGACTACGCGGCCGCCTCCCAGGGACGGCCAGCCGCCACGGGGCGTCCGCGTTCCGGATGGGTGCGTGCGTAGATGTCGGCCGCGACGAAGGCTTCCCGCGGGATTTCGGGGTAGTCTTCCAACAGATCATCGATCGTATCGCCGTCGGCCAGCCTTCCGCTCACAGCATAGACTGGAATTCTCGTGCCTTTGATGATCGGAACGCCGCCGAATATCTCCGGGTCACTGGTGATGTGACGCTTCTTGTTGACCATGTAGGCGCGCGCGGCTTCAAGTTTTGTCCCCGCGATCATCGGCAGATCGAGGTGGAGGCCGGGTTCGAGATCGAGCGGCGCAAGGTTTGTACCGGCCATCCCCCGGATGGCCTTCATCAGGATCTTTTTGCGGCTCACCGGAATTTCCTTGAGAAACCTCATATGTCCGACGGTCGCGAAGTAGCAGACGGCATCCACATTGAGGCACCGGGCACGGGTGTTGGTGAACATTCCACGGCGCTTTACCGGCGTCATGATACCGGTCTCGATTGCCTTCTCCACACTGCGTGGCGGGACATCGGCGATGTGCGCAACTTCGTTGATCGTCAGCTCAGCGGCCATAGGTAAATCCTTTCCTCGTTGGGAAAGATATATACTGCACACGCCAGGAATTCAAGTCAGCACCCACAAACATACTGCGGTCGCTTTGTCCGCGATGGGGTCGAACCAAGCACAATGCGCGAAGGTTCGCCGCATCGTCACATTTTTCTTCGGCCAAAAGCGGGTTTGGGCCATAATTCGAACAGCAGAACCGGCGTAGCACCACAGTCGCAGGCGGAGCGCAGATTTGGGCAGCCTGACGTGATCACGATCATCACTGACTTATGGAGGCTCCCATGTCACTCGTTCTTCTTGCCATCACTCTATCCGTCGCCCTTGGCGTCCTGGCCTTCCGCTTCGCGGTCTTCGCCCTTCCGGTCATGGCAGGTATTGCCGCTTTCTTGCTGGTTCAGGATGGCGGTACGGGTTTCGGGTTGGCCCTCCTTGTGGGGGTGGTTGGGGCGGTCGTTTCCATCGGGCTGGTCATCGCCATTCTGGGATTTGCGCGAAACCCTTTCCTTCGACTTGCAGCGCTCGGTCTGTTCGCCTTGCCTGCAGCGGTGGCGGGGTATGCGCTGGCTCATGGCATCGCAAAGTACGCCCTCGATCCGGGTGTTATGCTGACGCTTCTAAGTGGGACCTGTGGTGTCGTGGTCGCGATTGCCGCGATCATCAATCTGAACGCGCTTGGCGAGGGAGCCCTCGCGCCGTGACGCAACCGACATGGTATGTGCTCGGCTTCGTTTGAACACATGCCGGTCGACTTCGCTGCGAGGCGCCGAGTGCGCCTCATCGGGGAACTTGATCGTGGGCGTAGAATATCTCAGCGGCTTACACCGCCATCCCCGGACACCAGTTTGACAACGGCGGATTGTCTCAAGCGCGGACATATTCACGCAGGTTTTTGTGCGCCCAGGCTTCGGGTCCAGCTATCCGAGCAAGACTACGACCCCGATCGCAGCGACAGCGTGAGGGCCTCATGCCGCAGCGTGATAACGTATCACACTGACATTGATCGAACGACACGGCGCATGGTTGCGATCGAAAGGGACAGTATCGCGCGCAATGACCGGTTGGGACAATCGGTCAGGGTTGATTTCGATGTCCATTCCCGCCCACAGCACGCTTTGCAGATGCCAAAAACCCTTACCCGTTGCCATTGCTTACTAAGGCTCAGAAGGCGCGCTGCACCTTTTGGCGGACAGTGCCTGTATCAAGGCCAAGGGGGAGGGCGAGTGGAATGCGCGCAAACATGGTCGGCCCAAGCGCCGTCTGTGGCGTAAGATAAACATCGGGATACCCCGAACTCAGGCTGTAACCTGAATCCGTTTGGGGTAAGGGGAGTCCAACCTTAGGCCAGTTTGTGAAACACAGCCTATGCCTGCCACAAAAGATCCAAGCTCGAAAATTACGGGCGTTGCTGACCGCTGCCAAAGACGAGATACTTGAAGCTTGTTAATTGCTCTGCCCCGACGGGACCGCGGGCATGCATTTTACCTGTCGCAATACCGATTTCTGCACCCATGCCAAACTCGCCTCCGTCCGAGAACTGGGTGGACGCGTTGTGCATAACCACGGCTGAATCGATGGCCGTCATGAATCGCTTTGCAGCGTCCAGGTCCTCGGAGATAATCGCGTCCGTATGGCCTGACGAATGATCCTGCACAAAGGCGATCGCTTCGCTCAGATTTCCTACAATTTTCACTGAAATGACGTTGCTAAGGTATTCTGTGTCCCAGTCGATTTCCGTTGCGGCAGAGATACCGGGCAGGATGGCTTGCGCTGCATCGTCGCCGCGCAACTCGCAGTCGCCGAGTGCCTCAGCCAAGAGCGGTAAAACCTTAGCAGCTATCGTCTGGTCAATCACGACGCATTCGGTGGCACCGCAGATACCTGTCCGGCGCATTTTGGCGTTCCGGATTATACCCACGGCCTTTTCGATATCAGCGCTTTCATGGATATAGCTGTGGTTATTACCGTCCAGGTGAAGCAACGTCGGCACGCGTGCTTCCTTTTGCACAAGGGAGACCAGCCCGCGCCCGCCACGTGGAATGACCAGATCAACGGTGTCTGTGCTGTGCAACAGAAGCTTTACTGCCTCACGGTCGCGGGTGTCGACCAGTTGCACGGCATCCTCTGGCAGGCCTGCCGCCTTAAGACCCTCAGCCAGACAGGCGACGATAACGCGCGAGGAATGCAGGCTTTCGGAGCCGCCGCGAAGGATGACCGCATTGCCTGATTTTACACAAAGCGCACCCGCATCAGAGCCGACGTTGGGGCGGGATTCATAGATCATCGCGATCACGCCAATTGGCACGCTCACGCGGTCGATCTTGAGGCCGTTTGGCCGATCGAAACTTGCAAGCGTGCGCCCCAATGGATCGGATTGTTTTGCAATAGCGTCAACGGCATCCGCCATTGCGGCGACGCGATCTTCGTTAAGTGTGAGGCGATCAATAAATGCGTCATCCTTGCCGGTGATGCTGCGCAAGTCAGTTGCGTTCGCATCCAGAATCTCGCTCGAGCGGGCGCGCAGTGCTTTTGCGGCTTCGGTTAGCGCTAGATTGCGTTGCGCGGATGTCGCCAAGGCAAGCGCCTGCGCCGCAGCTTTGGCACGCTGGCCAAGGCTTGCAACGACCGCCGTGACGTCAATCCCGTTTGTATCAGTGCTCATAGTATTCATAATTCAATTCCTTTTCGGTGCGCCAAAAGCGCGGCAGTTATTTCAACTCGGCGGCGCGACGATATGCGGCCTGCACGGTGTTTTCCAAAAGCGCGTCCAATAGGCCGTCGCGCCGCAGTTCGTCCAGTCCGGCCTGTGTGGTGCCGTTTTTGCTGGTCACCGAATTTCGTAAGTCTTCCAGCGGGGCATCAGATTGGCGGGCGGTCTCGACCGTTCCGGTGATCGTGTCGAACACCAAGGCGCGCGCTGTTTCATCGTCAAAGCCCAGGCGTTTGGCGGCCTCGACATAACTGCGCATTACCTCAAAAACGTAGCCCGGACCACTTCCGCTGACGGCAGTTAGGCGGTCAATTTCATCCTCGCTGGCAAGCGGAACACAACGGCCCGTTTGCGCAATGAACGTGGTGACATCCGTGATTTGTTGTGCGGTGCAGGCACCGTTTGCATACAATCCGGAGACACCAAGCCCGACCATCGCAGCCAGATTTGGCATAACGCGAATAATCGCGGCATCGCCTACGATTTCGGCCAAAGTTGCAATACTGCACCCTGCGGCGATTGAGACGAAACAGCCGCCCGGTTTCAATGCGTGGATGTAATCGGGCAGCAATTCGGGGATCATTTGCGGCTTGATTGCGATGATGATGACGTCAAACGCTGCAGGCGGCAGGGATGTCGCTTTTGTAACATGGACTACATTATCGGGCAGCCCTGTGGCGGCAGGATCGGCGACAACAAACTGGTTTCCGTCGTGATTGATCCATTGACGCAACATTGCGCCACCCATTTTGCCGCAACCTATCAAAAGTATCTTCATCTTCGATTTCCTTTCTCTTCGGCGAATCCGCGCGCATCGCTTGTGACGCCACATGAATAGGGCGCTGGATCAACCGGTGATTTTTCTCGGCGCCAAGTACCCCAAATGCACCGGAATTCGCGCTGCGGTGCAGCAACCTGTTTGCATTTGCACTCGGGGTGCGTGTTATACGGCATCCGAACACTTGAATGAGGTGGTGCTACAGGGCTGCGTCGAAGGACGCAAACGGTTAACATTCAACCTTTAAATACAATAAGATATCGGAGAAATCATATGTCATCCAAGAAAACTATCGTCGTCAAAATCGGATCCAGCTTGCTCGCCAACAGTGATAATCTAACATTACGTTATGCTTTTATAAACGGCCTGTTAAGCGACCTCGCGCATCTTCAGGCAGAGGGTCATAACATCATTTTGACCTCGTCCGGATCGGTAGCGTTGGGCCTGAATATGGTTGGAAAACGGCCCGAAGACGCTGGTGTTCTGGACAAGCAGGCTGCAGCCGCCTGTGGTCAGCCGCTGTTGATGAACGCATACCGTCAGGTCGCATCAGAATACGATTTGGAAGTGGCACAGATGCTTGTGACAGTCGAAGATATGGAAGAACGCCGCCGTTTTCTGAACATCAAGAACACGATGCTGCGATTGTTCGAAAACGACATTTTGCCGATTATCAACGAGAACGATTCCATTGCGACCCGCGACCTTCGCGTTGGTGACAATGATCGTTTGTCCGCCAAGGTGGCCCAAATGGTAGAGGCCGATGAACTAATCATTTTGACCAGTGTTGAGGGTCTATATGACCGCGATCCGTCCGATGAGAACGCGAAATTCATTCACGAAATCGAAGACGTCAGCGAGCATCTGGAATCCACGACCGGTATCAGCGCACTGGGCAGTGGTGGCATGCTCACCAAAATGCACGCGGCAAACATGGCTCAGAATGCCGGGGTCGAAACGATTATCGCAGAGGGCATCATCGAACGCCCTGTGTCGTCAGTGCTGAATAACGAACGCCGCTTCACCCGCTGCCTCGTTCGCGGGGAAACCGCCTCACCGTTGAAAGTATGGCTCAGCAATCGCTTGCAGGTTTCCGGTACTCTCGTCGTGTCCAACGAGGTGGCAGCAGATGTCGTTGGCAAAAAGCGCGGTATCGGTCGAATGGATATTATTTCGATCCAGGGCGTTTTTACCAAAGGGGACGTCCTGCACGTTTACAACGAAGACGGCGAGGAAGTCGCCCGTGGGCTGACAAATTTCTCGTCCGAAGAAACCATGCTGATGGCACGCCATCTGGATATGCCTGTGGAGAATGTGATCGGCTATAAGACGAAAAGTGATATCGTTGCTGCGGAAAACATTCTGGTGCTTGAAGAAAACCATCTGCAACTTGATGCCCCGGAACACGATCAGAAAATCGTTGTTCCGGTTTAGATACTGAACCTCTGTCGTGCTCGGTCGTCAGAGCGACCGAGCCATACGCCGGAGCCACAACGGGGCTTCCATCGAGTGAGGGACTGGAGGAGTTCGTGATGAACGGGTTTCCCGCATTGGAACGGCCAAAAGCAGCTGTCGCCAGCTATTTGCGCCTCGCTGCCGGTCCGCATGGACTTATGGCCAGACTTTGCAATTGGCGATTGCTGCACAAACTGCCGTTGGTTCAACCAAGCGCCTTAGCGCGAATCTTGGGCCCTTGGTGCGTCCACTTAGGTAGAGATCATTGTGATGAATCGCACCTGCAGCAAAGGTCCGGATTTCGCTCACTTAGGAAATAACATTTCAAATCATGCATCGAATCAGGGGAGGTCACAGCGGTTGCGCCCTCCCGCAACCAACACTAATTCTCCAATGCAACCAACGGCCTGGGAATTACTTTCCGGGCCTTGATTGTTTTTAGCCCCCAGGCTCAGGATCAGCATCTCGGCCAAGGCACCTTCGAGGTGAATCGCCAGCTTGCCATCTGGCTCGGTCGGGTTGAGCGCAATGCGATCAATCAGGCCGCGTAATGCGTCTTTTGCCTCTAACATACCATCGGGCTGCTGGAGTTGGCGGACATCTGCGCGTAGAGCGCGCTTCGGTGATGTCGCTCATGCGCATCGCGAATGTGCTAGACAACACGGTTTCCAGCGGAAAATCTGGCGGGGTTTGCTTCGTGGTGAAGGGCTGACGGGATGCAACATTCATGTCCATGCTCCCTTGCGGGCGGAATGGGCCTGTGTCGCGTTTCGACCAAAGGCAGACATGAAGACCGCTGATGTATGTCGGCGGCACGGGATCAGTTCGGCGACGTCCCACAAATAGAAATCGAAGTATGGCGGCATGGAACCCTCAGATGCGAAGCGGCTTCGGGCGCTTGAAGACGAGAACGGCAAACTGAAGAAGCTGCTGGCGGAGCAGATGCTCGACAATGCTATGTTGCGAGATATCAACTCAAAAAAATGGTGAGGCCTGCTGTGAGGCGGGAAGCGGTGATTCACCTGTGCGAAGCGCACGGTGTGAGCCATGCCGTTGCCCCATCACCACGCCCACGACGATGCCCATGGGTACCCGCACAGGCGCGACGCATAACCGCGCGACCCGAGTCGGCATGAAATTAGCCAGTTAAAGAGAGCTTGGATCGGCATAACGGATCGCGATGTCGGCATTCTTCATTTCGCAGTTATTTTCTGACGGGTACGCAGCCATCGATAGGCCGTTCGTCTTACCGTGGGGCTTCCGGCAAGGTGCCTGAAAGTTAGCCGCGCAAGCCGTCGGCGGCTTCTTATTGTTGGCGACGTTGACTTGGATCAATGCCACCCGTTCCGGGCTGCATTAGTAAAGTGAGAACATTTATCGGAGGACGCGAATTCTACACAGCGCCCCCCAATCCATCCCAAAAGGAACGACCGATGCTTTATGTTGATATTCCGTCGCCACGCAAGATTGGTGAACTTGATCTTGTGCGTGCGGACGCCTGTGTTTCGATCTATTTGGCGACAACGCCGTTGACGCAGAAAATCGGCAAAAGCCAGACAAGACTGACCCAACTGGTCAAGGAGGCCGTGCAGCGGCTTGAGGCTGCAAATGTGGACAAACGCCGCATTTGGGCGCTACAGGAACACTTTGACACCGTGCTTGAGGACGATGAGTTCTGGGAGGATCAGGCCCACAGCCTTGCCATTCTTGCAACGCCGGACAAGCTGTTGACCTTCCGTCTGCCGAACGAACTGACAGAGATCGTCACCGTTGCGGACCGTTTTCACCTCAAGCCGTTGCTGCGGGCAACCACATTCCCCAACTCCGCACATGTCTTGGCGGTCTCGGAAAACGACGTGCGGTTGGTCGAAGTCTCAAGCGATTTGCCTGCGACGGAAATCAGGGTGGCGAACATGCCCAAGGACGCGGCCAGCGCCGTTGGCAAAGCCTCGATCAATGACAGCGGTGCAGGACGACGCATCGGCGGCAAGGAAGGGCAGAAAATCCGGCTGGCACAATATATCCGCAAGATTGACGCGGCTTTGCGGCCGGTGCTTTCCGGGTCTGAACTTCCGGTCATTCTGGCCTCCACGCAACCGGTGGCATCGCTCGTGCGGTCGGTCAGCAGCGTGGAGATGCTGGGTACGGGTATCGAAATGTCACCCGATGACGTGAGTCCGGCCGACCTTGCCAAGGCGGCGCGGCCTATCCTTGATGCGTATTATGACGAACAGATTGCGGACATTCATGCCCTGTTCGAAGCCCGCACCGGCGAGAACCGCACCACTACCGATATTGCCGAGGCTGCCCGCGCCAGCACCTTTGGTGGGATAGATATCTTGCTGGTCGATATCGACACGGTTCTTCAGGGCACAGTTGACGATACGACTGGCGCGGTCACGTTCCTGCCCGAAGGGGCTGCGGGCAGCTATGGTATCGTGGACGAGATTGCAGGCCGCGCGCTACGCACAGGTGCGAGGGTGCTGGCCGTCCGCAATCAAGATATTCCCGGCAAGCATCCACTGGCTGCGATACTACGTTATCCGATGTAGCACGAACAGTGTGGCGCTATTCGCAGAGCCGAAAGTTCCTGATAGCGTCATCTCTACTTTTTTCTGCACCCTAGCAGTATTGTTCCGACACAGCGGCATTGCTCCTTAAGAACCGCACTCCACATGGCTCAGGCGCAATGTGGAGTGCGCTGCGTTTTTGAAAGCAATAAATATGCCTTCAAGGTCCAACCCAACCTGAAACTGACGTTTTCGTGGCTCGTCCTCGGACTGAGTCCAGTGTCGCCTTTGTCGGTATACTGTCCGAGCTTTTGCCCTCCGGCATTCTGCCACAGATGACCGATGGCATTGGTGTGTCGGAATCCCAAATTGGGCTTTTGGTCGGCGTCTATGCATTGGCCTCCGGTATTTTTGCCATTCCATTGATCAGTGCCACGCTGGCCGTTAACCGTAAAAAGCTGTTGATGGCGCTTCTGATCGGATTCGCGCTCTCCAACCTCGTTGTCGCACTGTTTGAATCCTATTACGTGCTTGTGGCCTCGCGTATTCTTGGTGGTATGTGTGCAGGTGATAGCGCGCCTCGTTCCTGAAAACATGGAGGGCCGGGCGCTTACAATCATCATGGCGGGCACGACGCTGGGGAGTAGCGTTGGCCTTCCGGTTATGACGACGGTTGGCCTGACATTTGGCTGGCGTACGGGGTTTTCTGTTCCGGCCGCCTTCGTCGCCCTTCTTGCGGTCCTGTCATATTTCGTATTGCCGACAGTGGACGGCGAGAAGCTCAGCAGAAGCAACTCGCCTTTTGCCGTACTGAGAATACCGTCCATGCTGGTGATCCTGCTACTGACCTTCCTGTCAGTTGTCGCCCATTACGGCATCTACACCTACATCACTCTGCTCGTGGAGTTGATCGACCTGACCGGTGGCATCGGAATGGCACTGCTCATTTTCGGGATCGGATCCGGTTTGTCCGTGGTCGTTACGGCCAGGTTTATTAATGTCTATTTGCGCGCCTTGATCGTGTTCATGCTCGCCATTGGCGGTACCGCAATGGCCCTGCTGCTTGTCTTTGACGGGGTGGTTGGGTTATCGCATTTTGCGTTTTTCCTGTGGGGTGTCGCGTTTGGCCCCGTGGTTACGATGTATCAAACCGCAGTCACAAAGCAGGTTTCAGATGGTGTCACGGTTGCGACATCCGTGCAGTCGAGCGTCTTTAACTTCTCGATGATGATCGCAACATGGATCGGGGGGACGCTGCTGACATACTTCCCAGATACTGGCGTCACAGCGATTGTTTATGTGACCCTTGCGGCTTTTGCCGCGGCCTTGAGGGCCGGTGATTCTACCAGTTGCTCAGCAAAAAAACTGATGTCGATCACGAGGCCAAACCGGACGCATGGGAGCGTTTTTGCAACTTCCACGGCGCGCGCATCGGAAAGACGCCTTACGAAGCACTCAGAGAGAATCTATAGTCAACAGAAAGGATGCCTCGCGAGAAACCGCACATTACGGTCCTGAGTGGGAGGCTTCTGCAAGCCCGGTGCGGTTCACCCCATTAATCTATGTAAATTTTCTGAACAGTTTCGTTTGATCGAACATTTCTTCCAGCGTTTCTATTCGGTCTTTGGTTTCGCTCCAGTTCAGGTTTTGAACAGATGTGATCATGGTTTCGATCAATAGCATGGTGGTCGCGTTTGAGTCCCATGCGGACGGAACGATGATCCTGCAACTCAAGCTGATATCGGCCAAATGATGTACAGGTGAGCGCCATTGATCTGTAAACAAAATTATCTTGGCGCCTCTGGCGTGTGCCATTTCCGCCAGTTTTAAGGTGTTGTTTTCATAGCGGCGCACATCGAAGATGACGAAAACGTCACCCTTTTTCGCGTTCAACAGGTAGTGCGGCCAGGTGTTTGAGGTGGACTGCACGTGTGTCAGACTGGGGCGGATGACCTGCATGTGCAGGTAGAAATATTCCGCCAACGTATGTGTAATGCGGCCCCCGACAATGAAAAGGTGGCGCGATTGATCGGCCACCAGCCCGCAGGCCTCATCGAATTCAACTGGGTTAATCTGCCCGAGTGTGAGGCGGATATTGTCGATCACCGCATCCGTGAACCTGTTCAGAAGGTGCTCGGACGGGGCGGCCTCGGCCCATGTGTCATGCTTGGCGATCGGGTTCTTCGCCTTTGCGCGTAGTTCCTCGCGCAATTCGGACTGAAAGTCCGGATAGCCCTTATAGCCAAGCTTTTGCACCATCCGCGCAACGGTGGGAACCGACACATTCGCGTCCTTAGCGAGGGCCGTCAGTGGGCCCAAGCCGGATGCCGGATAGTTTTCAAGGATAGAGAGCGCCAGTTGCCGTTCAGCACGGGTTAGATCATCAAGCTTTTGCTGGATGCGGTCAGATATTGTTTGCGTCGCTTCAGTCATCCGCGCCTCCGTTTGTTCATTCTATACCAAAGCGCTGCTTGCTGTGAAATATTTTTCATAATTTTATTGACACTTGTCAGGTCGAGCAAGCACGATGTGAACAGGGAGCGTAGAGGAACAACATGCAGCCTGTCTTACCGAATGACCCATTTCTCGTTCTCAACCCTGAGGGACGATCCTCTGTTGTTTTGGTGTGCGAACACGCGAGCCGGAATATTCCGGTCGAGTTTGGTGATCTTGGGCTGCGCGAAGCAGCACGACAAAGTCATATCGCGTGGGACCTTGGTGCGATGGCCGTGGCGCAGGGTCTGGCCAAGCGGTTTGACGCAAAGTTGGTTGCATCGACCGTGTCGCGATTGGTTTACGATTGCAACCGCCCACCGTCCGCGCCTGATGCAATGCCCGCGCGAAGTGAAGCAATGGGAATTCCGGGGAATGCAAACCTGACCGCTGCGCAGCGCGACATTCGAACTGCAAGGTATTATGAACCGTTTCGCGCGTGCCTTGCTGCAATAATTACGGCGACGCCGGACCCGATCATAATCACGATCCACAGCTTTACGCCGGTTTTCCACGGGCAGCCGCGAGCGGTCGAAATTGGGATATTGCACGACACGGACGCGCGCCTTGCCCATGCGATGGAGCAGCTTGCGCTTTCCCATACACAGATGCAGGTAAAGATAAACGAACCTTATGGCTCGCAAGACGGCGTGACCCACACCCTCAAGGAGCACGCGATCAAGGCGGGTCATCTGAATGTTATGTT
>RCMY010004010.1_pt1 | contig 12876 bp, 10 predicted proteins | sample 2041341 | NCBI WGS metagenome assembly RCMY01 (sample SAMN09708234, study PRJNA481090) | Marine sediment metagenome, whole genome shotgun sequencing project. | reverse complement strand
TTTTTCGACATCGTGGAAATGTGCGCCGGCTGCGATGCCCGGTCAAGCGGAAAGGCGAACATTTGCGGCGACCACCCATGGGAGCGCAAGAGAGCCATGACGGGCATCGAAAACCTGTGTCCGGTGCCCGAGTTTCCTCGGAGCGGGAGATTCTGTGCTTTGCAAATGGGATCAAACACGGCAGGTAATACGGCCGTTTCTTGAACAACTGTGGTGTGAGTTTGTGCCAGTCTCTCATAGCCTGCAACGGCGCCTTGCTGCCCAAGGCTGACTTGGGAAGCTGCTGATGGTAGAGCCAGACATAGCGGTGCCACGTTGTCTCCAACTCCTCGCCGGATCGAAAGTGGTGGCTTTGCAGCACCTCCTTGACGTAGCCGTTGAACCTCTCGCCAATTCCATTGGTCTGGGGCGACTTCGGCGGGGTCGGGCGGTGCTCGATATCGAGGGCTGTGCAGAGCTTGTCGAACTCGTGCGCGCCCGTTGCGGCGCGCTTGCGCAGACCGAAGAGACGATCGGTGAACTCCTTGCCGTTGTCCACTGCCCGGCAGTCGCTGCTTGCAGCGGTGACGCCACTTATACACCGTCTGCTCAGTCGTGCCGAAGCGTTCCGCCAAGGGCGATGCAGGCTCGTCGCTCGGCTGGAGGACCGCTCTTACCTTAGGCGTCGTCGTCGCCTGCTTATGAAGATGGACAGCATGGTCGTCCTCGTCCCGAATGTCCCTCAGAACCGATCTTGCCACTAAAAGTGCAGATCTCCGAGGGACGATGTGATCATCAGGGATGAACAGGTAGGGTGTGGGGTTGTTCAGACGTTCCTTAGCCAATACGGCTTCCGAGGATTTCTGAAGATGCGCGCTTGACATGAATCTAATTATTCAAGAAGCTCCACCATGATGGAAAGTCGGGCGTTATAGTGGAAGTGCGTGACTGTGCGGTGGGCGTCGTTGTGATGTCCTTGGCGGCGTGAACGCCTCTCGCACGTCGTCGGCTTGCACCACGTCTCGTTTTCTACTGGAAGGATAACGTCAGAAGCAATCGACTTCGGGCGAACAACAGGAGAGGGAAAATGAAAACAATTCATACACCAAGCCGCAGAACCGCGCTGAAGCTATTTGGGGTCGGAGCGGCGGGTCTTGCCGCGCCAATGCTCATTCGGCCCCGCCCAGCATGGGCCGATACCGGCGTTCTGAACATCACAACCTATGACAAGTTTCTTCCGGCTGACTTTCTGGACAAGTTCCAGAAAGACACCGGCATCGAAGTTCGGGTGCGCCTGACCGACGATCAGGGAAAGCAGTACAACCTGCTGACCGCCGAAGGGGCCACGCCCTCGACCGACATTTGCACTGTCGCGGGACACCGCTATTCACAGTTCATCAGCTCGAACCTGCTGATGCCGCTTGATACGGGGAAAATTGCGAACTGGAAGAACCTGAACACAGCCTATCAGGAAGCGCCTTGGGCGCGGGTTGACGGCAATCTTTGGGGCTTGCCGATCCTTGCGGGCTATGAGGGGCTTGCGCGCAACGTGGATTATGTGAAGGACGCGCCAAGCTGGGAGGTCATGTTCGATCCAGAGTTCAAGGGGCTGACCTCCTACACAATCAGTGACTTCATGACAATCACGATGCAATATCTCGGCTATGATGGAGACTTTGTATCCTATGCCGACTCGCCCGATCTGGCGCAGAAAGCAACCAACGAGGCCCGCGACTTCCTGATCAAGCACAAGGATATGGTGCGTAAATACTATGATGCCGGTTCGGAAGTGCAGCAGATGTTCATCAATGAAGATATCTATCTTGCGCAGTCCTGGTCGGGCCCGATTGCCAAATTGATCATGGATGGTCATCCCGTCCAGTTGTCGGTGCCGAAAGAGGGCACGTTTGGCTTTTGCTACACACTTAACATCGTGAATAACGCGCCAAATGCCGAGAACGCATATAAGCTGCTCAATGCTGTTCTCGAAACCCCCGAGGTTGGCGCGGCCATGACGCGGCAATCCGGCTATAGCTCCACCATCAGCGGCGTTGCCGATCTGCTGGACGAGCGTGAGAAGCTGGCCTTGACGCTGTCGCAAGAGGAAACCGACCGCATCGTATTCTTCAGTTCGGTCAACCGCGAAATGAAGAACGAAATGATCGACCGAGCCACTGCCGAAGTCAAAGCAGCCTGACAGCGCTGGCACAAACCAGACCCACAGCCAGAACAGGCTGTGGGCAATATCCATCAATTGTTGGTCCCCGGTATGTGGTGGCCATATCGAAAATCAAGACCGGGCACCTATGGGACCGGTTAATGTTTGTATGAAAAGGAATGTTTGGGATGCGTGTAGGAATTGTTGGTGCGGGCTCTATCGCGTTTGGAACCGCAGCTTTTCTGGAACAACAAGGACACAAGGCCGCGCTTTGGTCTCCATCGGGGAAGCGCACCCAAGATTTGGCCAAAAGCGGGGCTCTGGTCGCGCAAGGCGAGGTAACGGGCACATTTCACCCCACTGTCGCCCATAGCGCAGAGGAGTTGGTGACCAATGCCGACGTTATTTTTGTCGCACTGCCCGGCTATGGGCATAAGACTGTTCTTGACGCAATCGCGCCACACATCACGCCCAACCAGACGGTTGTCATAAGCTCGCATGCGTCTTTTGGTGCGCTTTACCTGTCGCGGTTGCTTGCCGCGCGTGGGGTTGTTGTGCCAATTGTCGCTTGGGGAACTACGGTGGTCACTGGTCGGCAAGTAAGCCCAACCTCGGTGAATGTTAATACAATCCGCAAAAAAGTTGACCTCGCAACCATTCCGGCCTCTCAAAGCGCCGCAGGGCTTAGTCTTTGCCAGGCGTTGTTTGGGGATAGGTTTGTGGACCGTGGCAGCTTAATGGCAATTGCCTTGTCCAATCTCAATCCGCAAAACCATATGGGTATTGCGCTGGGAAATATGACCAGGATGGAGCAGGGCGAAACTTGGAGCCAGGGTCAGAATGTTACCCAAAACGTTGGTCGGCTGCTGGAGGCGCTGGATGAGGAGCGTATTGCCATTGCCACGGCGCTTGGGCTTGAAGTCCGCACCATCTTTGAACATTTTCATCTGTCCTTTCACATTCCGGTATCTTCGATTTCTGAAATGAATCAAGAGATGCACGCGGCAGGAAATGGTGGCTCGGGGCCGAAGACTGCTGACAGCCGCTACGTCACCGAAGATGTGCCTTACGGGTTGGTGGTGACGGCCGTGCTTGGTCGGCTTGTCGGCAAACCAGCCGAGCTTCATGAATCGGGCGTAAAGATATTTTCTGCCATGTATGGCCGCGATTTCGTAGCCGAGAACGATTTGCTTGGACCATTGGGGCTTGAATCGATGTCGTTGAATGGCTTGAAAACGCTCTGTCGTGATGGCTACGCTGCCTAGGATATAAAACCCAACACAGGGCCTCACATAGGGTGAGGCCCTTGTGGATATCGTCAGGGCAGAAAAAGCATCCACAGTCAAAAGCAAGGTAGCGGGCTATGGTGCGAAGCCGCAGGAAATCCGCCCTTTCCAGGGGTAATGATGCGAGCCGTAGTTGAGTCCTTATCGAACGAACAACCTCGCTTGTGCCCGGACCAGATGATTGAAAGCCTTGCCTATCATTCGCGACCCTGCGGTTATTTCAACAAGGCTGACCATGCAAATTATTACCCATCGACGGGTCCTGAATATCGCAATACCGATCCTGGTTTCAAATGCCACAATTCCATTGCTGGGCCTTGTGGATACGGCGGTGGTTGGACAAATCGGCTCGGCAGTTCCGATCGGTGCTGTGGGCTTGGGCAGTGTAATTTTGTCCACGGTCTACATGTTTTTCAGTTTCTTACGCATGGGGACATCGGGGCTTGCCGCGCAGGCGCATGGCAGGGGTGATCGCCGACTTACTGCCCTGACCTTGCACCGAGCTTTGCTTATAGCCGCCCTTTGTGGGCTAGCAGTGATTTTACTGAAGGGGCCGCTCTTGGCCGGAGCACTTGCCGTTTCGCCGGCGTCGGCCGAGGTGGAAGATCTTGCTCAACAGTATGTTTCTATACGGATTTGGGGCGCCCCGGCCACTGTCGGTCTTTATGCTATGACCGGTTGGTTGATTGCGCTTGAACGCGCCCGCGCCGTCTTGTTGCTGCATCTGTGTATCAATTTGGTTAACATCACACTGGATGTGGGCTTTGTGATCGGTCTGGGCCTTGGCGTGCCGGGCGTTGCTGCGGCCTCGCTGGTCGGTGAGTGGGTGGGATTTGGCCTTGGGCTATTTCTGTGCCGCGAGGCATTCTTGCCTGAACTGCGGTCGCGCTGGTTAGAACTGGTTGAGAAGCAGGCGCTGCGTGAGACTATGGCGATGAACGTGAATCTGGTTTTGCGCTCGGTGTTATTGCAATTCAGTTTTACCTCTTTTGTTTTTCTATCCGCCAGTCAGGGTGATATCAGTTTGGCCGCAAATCAGGTCCTGTTACAGTTTTTGCTGCTCTTCTCGTATATGTTGGATGCTTTTGCCTATTCGGCCGAAGCGCTGGTGGGGCAGGCCGTGGGCGCACGCGCCGTCACTTCGCTCCGTCGGGCAGCTATTCTGTCAGGACAATGGGCGCTTTTTGGCAGTGTTGGCTTGACACTGGCTGCTGTATTTGGGGGGCCCTCGCTGATATTTGCGATGACCGCTTCCCCCGAGGTCAGAGAAGAGGCAATGCGCTTCCTGCCGTGGATATGGCTGTTTCCTCTCGCCAGTTTCGGCAGCTACATCTTTGACGGAATTTTCATCGGCGCAACCTTATCCCGCGAAATGCGCAATGTAATGGCGATTTCCATCGCCATCTATCTGGTGGTCTTGGTGGTGAGCCTTCCGACGCTTGGCAATCATGGTCTTTGGCTTGCTTTGATCGCGATGAACCTCGCCCGGACGGTACTGATGGGTTGCAGCTATTCACGGGCTGAGGCCAAAGCCATGGCCCCAGCATGATGCGTTACTGTGCTGCGTCGCGAACTCCAGAAAAGTAAGGCTATATGTACTGCAGGGCACTTTTTCGCGGTTAATTGCCTTGTGCGAAATACTAGGCCGCCCTGATGGGCGTCACCTATAACGCGCCGATTTGAGTAACAGCTTACGGGCGCGAAATAGATTCAGCTAAAGCGAAGAAAGCATCCCGGTTTCTTCGAAAACAAACGGCAGGCCAATCTCTGCTGGAAGGAACGCCGATGAAAGATGCTTAAGTTGATGACGTACAAGTTCTCAACCAAATTCCAATCGACGAGATCCAAAGACGCAGACGAAATTACCCGAATGGCCAACTTCTGTATAAGGTACATTTTCTCTACGATGGGCTCTGCGGGTTTTCGGACCATTGCCTAACGTTTAATCCGGCTGGGTTGCGCTTCGTATCTCTCAAGGCGGATAAAACTGGCTCCATCCAATGCGTGATCGAAGATAATGGGTCCGTTGACCCGGAACGGTTTGAGGCAGAGCTTAAGCACACCGCAACTTTAGTCACCTGGACAATTCAGATCGATTATTGATGGTATCCCTTTAGCCGGCTGACCTCATGCAGCCTAACTGTTCTGGACGATAAGAATGGCCCGGACAAGACTGCCATCTGCTTCTATGCTATGGGGCCGATCGGCAAAGTAGCTGGCGGCGTCGCCCTTGCTTAACCATTGAGTTTCGTCTCCCGCAGTCACCTTTACCGACCCTTCGATGACAGTCAGATGCTCGTGGCAGCCCTTACCATGCGGATCACTGATCAGTTTACCATCTGCTTCCAAAAACAAATCATAGACCTCATGGACACCAACCGCCTCGGGGGGCGAAAGGATCCGGATGCTGACGCCCAGCCCCACGCCAGCGATAACAGGCGCGGCATTCGCACGTACAACCTCTATCTTTGGTTTAGAGTGCGGTTCAAGCAGCCCAGCGAAATCCACCTGGAGTGCCTGTGTGAGGTTCCACAATATCGCCACCGTCGGGCTGGATTCTGCCCGTTCAATCTGACTGATCATGGACCTACTTACGCCTGAGAGCTTAGCCGTTGCATTAAGACTAAGCCCTTTTTTCTGCCTCGCCTTCTTAAGCAAATAAGCGAGGCGGTTGTAAATATCGGGTCTCTCTTGCATGCACATAGCATTAAGCGCCATCGGTAAAAGGTCAATGGGTTACCATCGCTTAGCAGCGTTCTGTTGGGTTTCGGAAAAAGCGAAGCGCTAGTTTTTCGGCGACCACTTTTTTGAACCACAAACCTGTCGCAAGCAAAGTGTCCGTCGTCATATAAAATGGGACGTCAGAGCGGCTTGAGCATTGGATTGGGCCTGTCGTGGTTTGGTGCCGCTCCTTTGATAGCATTTACTGCGACAAAGGAGCGGCGCCAGCATCACGAGAAGCGACAGGCCGACGCTGGTTGGCATATATCAGCGCGAGAGCCGGTCGATGAACCGCTCGGTCGGGGCGCGCTTATTCTTTACCGACGGCAATAGAGGCTGCACGCCAATTGGCCAACATAGCGATTTAAGGGCCCTAGATTGTTTGATTCGTCGGAATTTCAGCCCGTTTTGGGCCGATACTCTGACGCAATCATCCAGCCATAGTTTTCCTACTGCGTAAGGCCCCAGAAATCCGCTATGTGGCGGGTCGAGGAAATTCCGACTTCCAGCATATATTTGCTCGCTTCACCGAGGCCCTCGTCTCCGTCAGCACTGATCGGCGTGCCGTGGCCCATTTCTTTGATAATGTATTCCTCGATCACCACCCGTCCGTCCGTGTCGCACCAGACTTGCCTGGGGAAGCTGTCGACCGTTTCCACCCGGGTCGGCGGTCCTTCGACGCTGTGGACTTTCTGCCACTGCCCGACGATGGAATCGGCATTGGAACTGTCGACGGTGTCATCGCTTCCGCCGTGCCAGACAGAGATTGTAGGCCAGGGCCCAGTGGATTCCGATGCTCCGCGCACGAGTGCGTCGAGTGTGTGGTCCGACGGGCCCCCATATCCCTTCATGCGAATGATCGCCTCCATCATGTTGCTGGCACTGCGGTAGGGCAGTCCAGCGATGATTGCGCCTCCCGCAAACACTTCCGGATAGGTCGCCAACATCACAGACGTCATTGCGCCGCCCGAGGACATCCCAGTGATGAAGACACGAGACGGGTCCACTTCGTGATCTTCGACGACCTGTTTGATCATTTGCCGGATAGAAAGTGGTTCGCCGCCGTCGCGGTGGCTGTCGCCAGTTTCGAACCAATTGAAGCTGCCAAGGAGGTTGTTGGCCAGTCTTTGCCCCGGAAACAGGAGCGCTATCCCGCATTCGTCGGCAAGCGTAGACCAACCCGAGCCGACATCATAACTTTCCGCTGATTGGGTGCTACCGTGCAGCACGACTACGAGCGGGCCGTTTTTTGGGAAGTTTTTCGGAATATAGGTGTCCGCACTCAGCGAGCCGGGGTCGGTTCCAAAATTGTCAAGGACAGTCAGTCGATTAGGGAGATTTGAGGATATCGAAATGAGTTTTCCTTTTCTGGAGCCCGTTATTGGTCACCGGGGATCAAACACACCAAGCAGAAAATGGTTCCCGCCCCAGGGCGGAATGAAGCTGGAGGCGACACTTATTGGACTATTCGAACGCGTCAGAGAATGGTGGAAGACAACCTGCCCAGCAAGAACAAAGGCATTCAACCGCGTCAAATCCCCATAGACCCAGCTGACCTACACAATTCCCACCCCGCGATCTCCCGCTTGAGCGGTTCTCCGACGGCAGGCAACACCCTGCGTCACTCAATGGCGCGCGTGACGTCGGATTACGGCGCCGGGCTTGCCGGAGGCTGATCTGTGTTAGTTACGCGGCCCTATCTGATCTTTCCAGAGCCGCGTAGAAGTTTGCCTCTGCGTCGGATGATGCTCCATCCTACTCATGAGTGGGAGCCTCCGGCAAACCCGGAGCAGTTCACTTACGACCGGGCGCGGTTCGCACGACGGTCCGAGAGGCCTGGTTCTGCCACGACGGGTGCTGCGGATGCGCAGCAGGCTTTCCTCTTCGAGGAGATCGAGACGGCTCTCCCGGCGCTACGGGCGCAGGTCGGCGAGGGCCGGGCTTCACCGGAGAAGCGGGTGTCCCGGCCCCGCTAAGGCTTTCCGCCGCATCTCGAGCGCGTCGAAGGGATCATCGAACCGGACCACCTGGAGCACGCCGGCAAGCAGAAGGTGCTGATCGGCGAGGACGTGGCCGAACGACTGGATGTGCAACTGACGATAGTTTGTGGCTATTCACCAGCCTCTATGCGAGGCCCAGAGCGTGTTTCTTATCCGTCGCCCATTTCATGATAACCACATCAAAAGTGAGCGCCATAAGTGATACGCAGATTCCAAGGACAAAGTTCTTTCCAAGGTCCGTCCCCGCCAGGGTGCGTTGCAATTCTTGTCCCAAATCTTGGGTTCCAATAAACGCGGCGATGATAACCATAAAAAAGGCAAACATGATCGCTTGGTTAAATCCAACAGCCATAGTCGGCAAAGCCAGAGGCAATTGGACATTCACCAACTTCTGCATGCGGGTTGCACCAGCCATATCGGCCGCCTCAGTCATTTCCGGCGGCACGGTGCGCAGCCCCTCGATAGTATAGCGGGTCAACGGAACCATTGCGAAGATCAGGATCGAGCCTACAACCGCCGTGGCTGTAATCCCGAATAACATGATTGCGGGGATCAGATAAATGAAACTTGGGAATGTTTGCGCCGTATCGCAGGCGATCAGTATCCGGCGCGACCATTTATCAGACTGCGATGCCCAAATTCCAAGCGGGATACCGAGAAGCATCGCGATCGAAACGGCGGCCAACACCGAATATAATGTGATTATGGACCGGTCCCACCAGCCTGAAAGGGCTATCAGACCAAAGAAAATTGCGGCGATGATGCCCTGACGCCGTCCGCCCAACCAGATCGCAAACGCGACGACCATCATGATCATCGCAGGTGTCGGAATCGACAGCATGAAGTCGCGAAATGGGTTCAAAACCCACACGTTCAAGACATAGCGAATGCCATAGGTGACACTTTGCACGCCATCGACAGCAAGTAACCATTTGATGAAATTATCCAATTCCTTACCCTGGCTAAAGTCTTGTCCTCGCTCGATCGTTCCGGCGATGGGCACAACCTTTGAGAGCAGGGTGAAGCCGACAATGACGCACAGAGCCGATACAAGCGTCTTGTGACGGCAAAACCATGACGTTCCTTTATCGAAGTGCACGGGCTGTTTGAGGGCCCAGGCCTTGGACATCCGGTCAAGCGTTACGGCAAGCAATACGATTGTGATGCCAATTTCCAACGAGCGTCCAAGTTTGAAACTCCCCATCATCGCAAGAAGTTTTGCCCCAAGGCCGGGCATCCCGATAAAGGCGGTCAATACGACCATCGCCAGACACAGCATGATGACCTGGTTAACGCCAACCAGAATATCGCCCCGAGCCGACGGGATATAAACGTGGCGTAGCATTTGAAATCTGGTGCAGCCGGCCATTTTCCCTGCCTCGATGACTTCAAGCGGTACTTTTTGCAGGCCAAGCGTCGTCATCAGGATCATTGGGGGAATAGCATAGACAATAGTGGCCATGGCACCCGCCGTTGGTCCTACCTTAAAGAAAATCACGGCCGGCAATAGATACGTGAAAAACGGCAGCGTTTGTAGGACCGATAAGACGGGTCTTATCGCCTTATTGACCCAAGCATACTTCCAAGCGGCAATGCCGAATGACAGACCGATGACAAAGGCCAAAGGGGCAGCCACGACCAAAACCGACATGGTTTCCATCGCGATATTCCACTGGCCGATCAACGCTGTCCAAACGAATGTACCACCGCCCAGCAACGCCAAACGCCAGCCACCAAGGGAATAGCCAATAACGGCGGCAACACCCGCAACCGCAGTCCAAGGCATCGGGCCTAAGTGGGGCCAGCGATATTTGCCGAAGAAAATATTACCCGTGGTATCGAGTACAATTTCCAAACCCTCCGTAAAGAACCGGGTAAACTTGAGCAGTCCAAGATCGTCTTTAACAAAGTTGAAAACCACGTCCAGCCATGCCGCGAAAGGCGGGACCATTGCATCGGGGATACGGTGCAGCCATGCAGGCAAAACGGCTGCATATTGCAAGGTCGTCAGGATCACGGCAACGGCGAGAAGCAGCATCGCGGCGCGGTTACAAGTGATCGCTTCGGCAGTCTTCTTCGACAGGGCAACCATCACTGATCCCCCAATAGAACATCCAGTGCTTCGGCCCGTGACAGCGCACCAATAGGTTTGCCTGCGCGGGAAACAGGTATGAAATCGCGGGTATCATCGACCAACATTCGGGCCATCTTGCGAACGGTTTGGGACGCATCCACAGGATCTCCTGTGCCAGTTTGATCGGCCTCGGCCAGGCCGCCGGCACGAACCACGCGGGCCTTATCGACGTCTTCGGTGAATTTGCGCACATATTCGGTGGCAGGCTTCAGAACGATTTTATCGGGGGTATCGCATTGCTCGATCGCACCTTCCTTCATGATGGCGATACGGTCGGCAAGGCGCAGGGCCTCGTCGAAATCATGGGTGATAAACACGATGGTTTTTTTGAGCAATTGTTGCAGGCGTAGGAATTCGTCCTGCATTTCTTTGCGGATCAGGGGATCAAGCGCCGAAAACGGCTCGTCCAGGAACCAGATATCAGGCTCGATCGCCAGGGACCGGGCGATGCCGACGCGTTGCTGTTGTCCGCCAGACAGCTCGCGAGGGAAGAAATCCTCGCGGCCCTCCAGGCCTACAAGCTTGATCACCTCTAGAGCGCGTTCGCGTCGGGTGTGTTTGTCCTGGCCGCGCATTTCCAGCGGGAAGGCAATATTTTCGAGCACAGAGCGGTGCGGCAGCAATCCAAAGGATTGAAACACCATCCCCATCTTCGAGCGGCGCAGTTCAATCAGGTCTTTTTCGGCCAAGGACATGATGTCCTGCCCTGCAACCTCGATCGTGCCGCTTGTAATGTCGTGCAGCCGAGAAAAACAGCGCACAAGCGTGGATTTTCCAGACCCGGAAAGGCCCATGATCACCAGCATCTCGCCCTTGTTAACATCAAGCGATACGTCTTTGACGCCCGCGATGTACCCGTCTTCGCGCATGTCATCGAACGACATATCGGGCGGCATTTTGGCAAGGTATCCTTCGGGGTCGTCCCCAAAAACTTTCCAAATATTTTTGCACGATATGACGGGGCGTTCAGACGACATGTTATTCCTCAGATATACGCAAGGCCCCGCCCGGCACCTGACCGGACGAGGAGACATTCACTCAAAAGAAGGGGGTTTATTTAACCCAAGTTTCCCAGACGCCTGGGTTTGCTTCCAGCCATACTTCGGCTGCTTCTTTTGGCTCCAGTTCATCGATATCGACGAGTTTTGCCATTTCAGCGATTTGTGGGTTGGTGAAAGAAACGGCTTCCAGCGTCGCAAATGCCGCTGGCCACTTGTCTTCCATTCCATCCCAAGCTGCTTTTTTCAGGTAACCCGTCGCTGGGTTGCCGCAATCGAAAAGCGCGTCAGGGTTTGGACCCACGGATGGGTCCGTGTCGCAGCCATCTTCCCACGCGGGGAACTCAACGAATTCACCGGGCCAAACAGCTTCGGCAAAGTTTGGTGTCCAGTTGAAAACAACGATCGGCTTTTTTTCGGCTTCAGCGGCACCGAGTTCGGCCCATAAAGCAGCAGCGGAACCTGCGTTTACCACAACAAAGTCCATATCCAGCGATTCAACGCGTTCCTGGCCGTGCTTGAGCCAGTCGACTGGACCATCAAGATAGCGACCTTTGTCTCCCGTCTCAGGTGTCGCGAACAAGGCTGCGCAGTCGTTCAACGCTTCCCATGATGGCAGGCCCGGGCATGCGTCTTTGGTCCACATTGGGTACCACCAGTCTTCGCGTGTGACAGCATTATGGTCGCCCACATCAACGATGCCGCCTTTTTCCATCGCGGCACGGAAGGACGCGCCGAACGCACCTTCCCAAACCTCCAGCTCCATAGCGACATCACCAAGACGCACGGATTCATAAACCGCTTGGCTGTCTGTGGTAACATATTCGACGATTGCGCCCTGAGTTTCGAGAATTTGACCAACAACGTTGGACATTACGATTTGGCTGGACCAGTTGTGAATTGGAATGACGATTGGATCGCTGCTGTCGGCGTGGGAATCAGCAAATGCTGACAACGGCGCAAGTGCCAAAACACCTGCGGTTAACGCTGTAGTCATCGTTTTCATTGTCATTTCCTATCTATCTACTCTGATTTCAGAGCGTTCTCAGTTTCCCCGTGCGGGTCCCCGATTTTGTTTGGTTCGACTGGGCCCTTTGATGCAAACGCATGCAACTTGGCCTCCCTTTCATTAGAAAAGGTGGTTTGGGGCGCAACAAAATGATGCCAAAAGCATCACCTTGAGTGCCAACAGTCGATGTCAGTCGGTAATGCGCTATCACGGCAGTTTTTTGGCCGCGTAAGCAACAATTGCATTTTTTCGATTTTGGGGCTGATGAAAGCCCAACATATCTTAGTAATCTATCAAAAAAGCTGACAAATTATGCAATCGACTGAGCGCACCGTATGTCTCATTAGAGCCGTGGCGTAAAGTGTTAGAATACCAAGCCTGAGCGAAGTCGGCTTTTCGCCCTTATTTACAAGGGCGTCAGGCGTGAGCGTGGTCTTGTCCAACGGCAGGTTTGGTGAAGGTTTTCTGATACGGGGCGCGTCGGAAAGTTGCACACTGGCGCGACCACGACCCGCGTTGAAAAACCTCCCAAAGTGGAAGGCGCGGGGGTCTTGGTAAAGTGTGCAGTTGGTTTAGGCGACGGTTACATCA
>RCMY010004008.1_pt1 | contig 12880 bp, 11 predicted proteins | sample 2041341 | NCBI WGS metagenome assembly RCMY01 (sample SAMN09708234, study PRJNA481090) | Marine sediment metagenome, whole genome shotgun sequencing project. | reverse complement strand
GAGCGCCGTGAGGAGTTCGGCGGGCGGGCCGTCGCTCGCGAGCCCCGAGGAGCCGGCGAGTACCTGTCCCCCGCTGCCATCGACGGTGATCTCGTCGCCGGCGTGCAGCGTTACGCCGCCGGAGGTGATCGATCCGTCGGCAAAGACCAATGTCTCGGCGCCGCACACCGCCGGTACGCCCAGGCCGCGGGCCACAACCGCCGCGTGGCTCGTGAGGCCGCCCTTGGCCGTGACGATGCCCTCGGCGATGCGCATGCCCGGCTCGTCGGCGGGCGAGGTCTCCTCACAAACCAGAATCACGTCCTCGCCACGGTCGAACGCGTCGAGGGCCGACAAGGCATCGAAATACACCCGTCCGGTGGCCGCCCCGGGCGACGCGCCCATACCGGTGGCGAAAACCGTGCCCCCGTCCTGCGCATCGTCGGCGCTCGGGCTGAGCTGGGCGTGGAGTAACTGTTCGACCAGCGCGGGATCCAACTGGGCGATCACCGAACGCTGCTCGGCGGACGTCGTCGCCGCCGTGACCGCGGCGACCATGGCGTCGGCGGTGGAGAGCATCAGCCCAGGCGCTCCTGCAGGTACGCGGGCAGTTGGTCGATCGAGACTCGATCCTGCTCGCGGGTATCGCGCTCGCGCACCGTGACCGCCCGATCCTCGAGCGTGTCGAAGTCGACCGTGATGCAGTACGGCGTTCCGATTTCGTCCTGGCGGGCATACCGCTTGCCGATCGACTGGGTCTCGTCGTAGTCGGCCTGGTAGCGCACCTTCACCATGTCGAACACCTCGTGGGCGGTCGGGGTGAGCGTGTCCTTCTTCGACAGCGGCAATACGGCGACCTTGTACGGAGCCAGGCGATGATCGAGGCGGAGCACCGTGCGGGTGTCGTCGTTGACCACCTCTTCGTCGTAGGCCGACATGAGGAATGCCATCATCGATCGAGTCGCACCGGCGGCGGGCTCGATCACATGCGGGACGTACTTCTCGCCTTTGGCCTGATCGAAGTACTCGATGCGCTCTTTCGAGTGTTCGGCGTGCTGGGTGAGGTCGAAGTCGCCGCGGTTGGCGACACCTTCGAGTTCGCCCCAGCCCCAGGGGAACAAGAATTCGACATCGGACGTATCGGACGAATAGTGCGACAGCTCGTCGGCGTCGTGCGGGCGCATCCGCAGCTCTTCGGCGGGGATACCGAGATCGACGTACCACTGGTAGCGCTCGTTGCACCAGTACTCGTACCACTGCGACGCCTCGGCAGGGGGCACGAAGAACTCCATCTCCATCTGCTCGAACTCGCGGGTGCGGAACACGAAGTTGCCCGGCGTGATCTCGTTGCGGAACGACTTGCCGATCTGCGCGATGCCGAACGGCGGCTTCTTGCGCGACGTGTTGAGCACGTTCATGAAGTTGGTGAAGATGCCCTGTGCGGTTTCGGGACGCAGGTACACGTCGGCACCGCTGCCCTCGATCGGCCCAGCTTGGGTCTTGAACATGAGGTTGAACGCCCGGGCCTCGGTGAAACTGCCCACCGCCTCGCAGTTCGGGCAGGTCGTGGGGTCGTCGAGTTGGTCTTCGCGGAAGCGCTCGTTGCACTTCTTGCAGTCGACCAGCGGGTCGGTGAAGTTGGCCAGGTGGCCAGAGGCCTCGAACACCGCCGGCGGCGTGAGGATGGCGGTGTCGACGCCGACGACATCGTGTCGCTCCTGCACCATCGAGCGCCACCACGCATCCTTGACATTGCGCAGAAGCAACACGCCGATGGGTCCGTAGTCGTACGTCGATCGGAAGCCGCCGTAGATCTCGGCGGATTGGAAGACGATGCCGCGCCGCTTCGACAGGTTGACGACCTTATCGAAGAGGTCCGGGTCGTTCGTAGCGGTCGTGGTTTCTGGAGTACTCACAGCGACGAGGCTACAAGTGCTGACCGTGCCCGACGCGGCCCATTTCGTATGGAATGCTTTGGGGATGGGCCAACCATTCACTCCCCCGCCAGGTGCCGCGCCTCCAGGTGCCATGCCTCCAGGTGCGATGCCTCCCGGATACCCACCGACCCCGGGCTATTCGCGGAATCCGACCGACATCGTCGGCGAGCGACTCGGCGCGGCGTTCATCGACTGGCTGCTGTTCATGGTCGTGTTCGTCATCCTCACCGCGATCTTCGGCGAAACCACCACCTCGTCCGGCAATGGCAGTGCCAGCTTCAGCACGGACGACAGCAGCGGCCTCAGCGTGCTCTTCTGGCTGGCCTGGATCGTGGGGACCGAGGTCGTGTGGCAGGGCCTCACCGGGAAGACCCCCGGCAAGGCGCTGCTCAAGCTCACCACCGTCGACTCGAACACCGGCCAACCGCCGGGCATCGGCAAGGCCCTCATTCGTACCGTGCTCAAGATCGTCGATTGGCTGCCATGTGTGGCAATCGTCGGCATCGCCATGATCGCCTCGCGCGACGATCACCGTCGCGTCGGCGACCTCGGTGCCGGAACCTCGGTGATCAAAGACGGCGACGTGGGCCGACCCGTGATCCTCGCTCCATCGGCCGCGCCCCAGGCCTGGGCACCTCCCGGCCAACCCGACCCCTACGCCCAACCAGCGGCACCCGGCTGGGGTGCCCCCGCAGCCGGCGGCGTTCCCATCCCGCCCATCGGCAGCCCCGGCGCATATCCGCCTCCCCAGCAGCCCCTCCAGCAACCTCTCCAACAAGAGCCTCCCCAGACGCCGCCCACACAAACGGGCATGCCGGCGGAGCCGGGCGAGATGACGGTGCCCGATACCTCCGACGTCGGCGCCCGAGTCGTGCAAGACCCGGTCGCAGCCCCACCCCCGCCCGTCCCGGCCGACCAGACCGTCATCGATTCGCCGGTGACCAACCCCGAACCGACGGCCGATCCCGGGCAGATCACCACAACCGAACCCCATTGGGACAAAGAACGCGACACCTACGTGCAGTGGGATCCCGTGCTCGCCGCGTGGATGCAGTGGGACGCGCCGAGCGAGCGATGGGTCCCGATCCGGTAGCGGTAACGGCCGGTCCGGGTCAGCTCTGCTCGAGCACCCCGAGCGACCGCAACCTGCGTTCGAGATGAAACTCCATGGCGTCCGCCGCCAAGTGGTCGACTTCGCCGGTCGCAGCCGACGGTGTGGCTTCGAGGGCGACACGTAGCTGACCACCGAGAATCTGCCGCATGATCTCGATCGCTTCGGGCGTGATCGGACGGCCACGACGGCAGTCCTTGCACAGCACGCCGCCACTTTGGTGATCGAACGCCACCAGACCGTCGGTTCGCTCACACGATACGCACCCGTCGAGGAACGGTTGCACGCCCTCGAGCGAGAGCAGCTTCCAGAAGAAGGCCGCAGAGACCAACCGACTCTGGGAATCGACCAGCGTGCCCAGTGCCCGCACCAACATCTCGTACAGCCTGATATCGGGACCACGTTCCTGCGCGACGTGATCGACCGCCTCGAGCATCGAGGATGCTCGCGACCACAGGTCGAGGTCGTTGCGAAGCGTCGGAAACCGATCGATCACCTCGACCTGGGTGACGATGTCGAGGTCGCCCCGGCCTCGATACAGCTGCAGCTGCACGTGACTCGTCGGCTCGAGACGCGAACCGAACTTGCTCTTGGTTTTTCGAATGCCCTTCGCAACCGCACGAACCTTGCCGTTTTCGCGCGTGACGAAACTGATGATGCGGTCGGCTTCGCCCAGCTTCCACGTGCGCAGCACCACACCCCGGTCGGAATAAAGGCCAGGCATGCGGGTTCAGCTGTCGACGCCGCCGAAGCGACGATCTCGGGCCTGGTACTCGCCGATGGCATCGAAGAGGTGTTCGCGGCGAAAGTCGGGCCACAGGACGTCGGTGAACACCAGCTCGCTGTAGGCGAGCTCCCACAGCAAGAAGTTGGAGATACGAAACTCGCCCGATGTGCGGACCATGAGGTCGGGATCTGGCATCTCGGGGTCGTACAGATGTTTCGAGATGGCCTTCTCGGTGATCTTTTCGGCCGGGGTGCCCGCCGCCACCAGCTCTCGGACCGCGTCGACGATCTCGGCGCGTCCGCCATAGTTGAACGCGATGGTGAGCGTCATCGTCGTGTTGCCCTTGGTGAGCTCGATCGACTCGTCCATCTGCTTCAGCAACCGCCTGGGCACCCGCCAATCACGCCGACCGGCGAAGCGCATCCGGACGCCGCGTTCGTGCAGCTCGTCGCGACGCCGCACCAGAATCGACTCGTTGAAGCCCATGAGGTACCGCACCTCGTCCTTGGGCCGCTTCCAGTTCTCGGTGGAAAATGCGTACACCGTGAACCATTCGACTCCCGCCTCGAGCGCCCCGTCGACCGCATCGAAGAGCGCCTCTTCACCGGCGGCATGACCCTCGGTGCGCTTCAGGCCCCGCTTCGTTGCCCAACGGCCGTTCCCGTCCATCACCGCAGCGATATGGCGTGGAATACGATTGGGGTCCAAATCGGCGAGCTTCACCTACCGGACGGTAGCGCTGTATCCACCTCATGTGGTGACGGAGAGCGCTATCGCCACAACGGGCGAACCGCGCGCCTATGGTCGATGCATCGGATCGAGTCCCGCACCGTGGGTCGTGCAGATGCAACGTCTGCATCGAGGCCCCGAACGTCGCGCCGGTGAGCCGCGCCGGGCGCTCTTCGCACTGCTGAGCATCCTGTTGGTGGCCGTGGCGTTGATCGCTGTGGTGCTGTCGCGAGTTCTGCTGTAACCACTCTGTCGGATCCACTCCGTAGGCTCGCTCGAATGACAACAGTCGACGATGCGCTGTCGCTGCTCGACGCGGCCACCACCGGCCTTCCCGGAGGTGGCGAGCGACGGGATGGCCAGCGTTCCATGGCAGAGGCCGTCGCCAACGCGGTCATTCAGAAGCGGCATCTCGTCGTGCAGGCGGGCACGGGCACGGGTAAGTCGCTCGCCTACCTCGTTCCCGCCATCAGTTCGGGCCTGAAAGTGGTCGTGGCCACGGCGACGAAAGCGCTACAGGACCAACTGGCCGAGAAGGACCTGCCGTTCCTCGATCGCACCATTCCGGGGGGCGTGAAATTCGCCGTGCTCAAGGGCCGGAGCAACTACGTCTGTCTGCAGCGCCTCGACGAGCTCGACACGCCGACCGATCAGCTCTCACTCGACGGCCTCACCACCAAAGACGACGAGGAGATCGCGCTGCTGCGCGAATGGGCCGACGAAACCCCCGACGGCGACCGGGCCGGACTCGAGTTCGAACCCTCGATCGGCGCATGGGCTGCGGTCAGCGTCGGGCCCCGTGAATGTCCGGGCAAAGCGCGCTGCGCACGCGGCGACGACTGCTTTGCCGAAGCGGCGCGCAGCCGAGCGGCCGCGGCCGATGTCACGGTGGTCAACACCCACCTCTACGGACTGCATCTGGCCACCGACGGACTCCTCGCCGACCACGACCTGGTGATCCTCGACGAAGCACATCAGTTCGAAGACGTCCTCTCCGCCACGCTCGGCTTCGAACTCAGTGCGGGACGATTTCGCAATCTTGCCCGCACCACCCGCGCGATCATCGACGACGAAGAGCTACTCGCCGAGTGCGAGGCAGCCGGCGATCGCCTCACCGACGAGTTCGCGCAGCACCGCGGCAATCGACTTCCCACCGAGTTGCCCGCAACGCTGTTCGATGCACTCAACAACGCCCGCAACCGGGCCGAACGGGTGCAGAACGCCCTCCGGGTCGTGCCCGACGATCGGTCGGTCGACGTCAAGAACCGCAAGTTGCGCGCCGTGCAGGCCGTCACCGCACTGATCGACGACGTCGATCTCCTGATGGACCTGAGCGATAGTCAGGTGGCGTGGGTTGAAGGTCCCGAGCGGTCCCCGATCGCCAAAGTGGCGCCCATCGAGGTCCACGATCTGCTCGACGAGCGCCTGTGGGAGGCGCGCACGGTCGTGCTCACCAGTGCCACGTTGCCCGAGTCGCTGCCCGCCCGCCTCGGGCTCGATGATCATCCCCACGACGTCCTCGATGTCGGCAGCCCGTTCGACTACGAACACAACGCGCTGCTGTACTGCGCCGCCCACCTGCCCGAACCGCGCGACGACCGCTACACCGACGCCTGCCTCGACGAGCTCGAACAACTCATCTTGGCCGCGGGCGGGCGCACCCTGGCGCTGTTCACCAGCCGGCGCATGATGCTCCTCGCCGCCGACGAACTCGACCCCCTCCTCCCCTACGAGGTGTACACGCAGGATCAGCTTCCGAAGGCCAAGCTCATCCAGAAATTCACCGAAGACGAAACCTCGTGCTTGTTCGCCACGATGAGTTTCTGGCAAGGCGTCGACATCCCGGGACCAGCGCTGTCCCTGGTCACCATCGACCGCCTTCCGTTCCCCCGCCCCGACGACCCGCTTCTCCAAGCTCGGCGCGATCTTGCCGGGCCCCGATCGTTCGGCCTGATCGACCTGCCTCGGGCATCGACGCTGCTCGCGCAGGGTGCCGGCCGCCTCATTCGGTCGTCGTCCGATCGCGGCGTGGTCGCCGTGCTCGATTCACGGCTCGCCACCAAGCGCAGCTATCGGTGGGAAATCATCAAATCGCTGCCGCCGATGAAACGCACTCGCGAGTTCGCCGAGGTCAAGGCGTTCCTGAACGATATTCGCGACGCCTGAGGCAAAGAACGACCCAGAAGACAGCTCAGTAACCGAGACGGTCGAGGTGGTCGTCGCGGCGCTGCCAGTCTTTCATCACGTTCACCTGCAGTTCGATGAAGGCCCCTTCGGGCATCTGCTCACGCACGTTGATGCCAACCTGCTTGAGCACCGCACCCTTGTGGCCGATCACGATGCCTTTTTGCGACTCGCGTTCGACCAGGATCTCGCAGCGCACCCGCGGCCAGTCCCATTCGGTGACCCGGGTACTGATCGAGTGCGGCAGCTCTTCGCGGGTGACCGCCAGAAGTTGTTCGCGAACCAACTCGGCCACCCAGAACGCATCGGGTACATCGGCCACCGTGTCGTCGGGGTAGAACTGTGGACCCTGGGGCAGCCGCGCGATGAGATGCTCGACCAACGATTCGGTCCCGTCGCCGGTCTTGGCCGAGATCGGAAAGTACTCCGACAGGTCGAGTTCGCTGGCGCGGGCCAGCTGATCGAGCACCTGCTCGGGTTTGGCGATGTCGGTCTTGTTGATGGCCACGATGGCGTCGGGCGGCAGCTTGGACGCAACGAACTTGTCGCCCGGCCCGATCGGCATCGTGGCGTCGATCACCAAGACCGCGATGTCGACGTCGCCGATCGCGCCCGACGCCGTGGAATTGAGCCGCTCGCCGAGAGCGGTGCGGGGCTTGTGCATTCCCGGCGTATCGACGAACACCATCTGCACGCCGGGACGATTCAGGACCCCGCGAATCTGATGGCGGGTGGTCTGCGGTTTGTCGGACGTGATCGACACCTTGGTGCCGAGGATCTGGTTGAGCAGCGTCGACTTTCCCACGTTCGGCCGACCCACAAACGTGACGAAACCCGATGCGATGTCCTTCCCGTCGCCCCACATCGGCGCGCTGGGCGCGGCTTGCGAGACGTCCAGATCGGGATCGTCGGGCGGATCGAACATCGACTCGTCGGCATCATCGTTCACGAGCTGGCCTCGGTTCGCTGGTCGGAAACTTCTTCGTCCGGCTGCGCTACGGCCGTACTGATTCGCACCTGGGTGATTCGCCGTCCTTCGACATTCTCGACCACGAGCTGTGCGGCGTCGAGGTTGAGATGTTCGCCGGCTTCCGGCAGGTGACCGAGCAACGAGAAGATGAGTCCGCCGACCGTGTCCCAGTCGCCATCGGGCAGGTCACGGCCGATCAACGACTCGAGCGCGTCGACCGGCATCCGGCCGTGCACCAGAACCTCGCCGGCAGCATCGACGGCGAACAGCGGCTCTTCGCGGTCGAACTCGTCGATGATCTCGCCGACCAACTCCTCGACGAGGTCTTCCATCGTGACGAGACCGGCGGTTCCTCCGTACTCGTCGACCACGATCGCGAGCAGGTTGCGCTTCTCCTGCATCTCGCGCAAGAGGCTCTCGACGGACTTGGTCTCGGGTACGTACAGCGGATTTCGGGCGACGGTGATGACGGACGTGGCGCCGCGGCCAGCGCGGTCGGCCTGCGCGAGCCGTTTGGCGTGCACCACACCGACGATGTCGTCGGTGCGATCACGAAAGACGGGAAGGCGGCTGAAGCCGGACTCGATCGTGAGGCTGAGCGCCTCGGCGACCGTGGTGTCCCGCGCCACCGCGACCATGTCGGTGCGCGGTGTCATGACCGCGCGAGCCACCGTGTCGCCGAACACGATGACCGACTGGATCAGCTCCCGTTCCGAAGGGTCCAATATCTCGGATTCAACCGCCGCCGACGCAACGGCGATGAACTCCTCGTCCGACGTGATCAATCCGGCTCGGCGAGCCGACGGCAGCAAGAGATTGGAGAACCACAGCAAGATGCTCGCCATCCATCGCATCGGCGGAACGGCATGCAATGCCCGGATCAAGGGGGTGAGGCGTTGCGCGACCCGCAACGGGTCATGCAGTGCCCACCCCTTGGGCAGTGCCTCGCCGAACGTGAAGAACACGGCGAGCAGCCCGAGCAGGGCTCCCACGGTCCATCCGGCCGACGCATCGCGCAACAAGAGGACCACGATCGACGCCGCGCCCAAGTGGCTGGCGACGCTGAGGAGAAAGATCGGGCTCAGGACCCGCTCGCGATTCTGGAGAATCCACGAGAGATAGGCAACGTGCGCCCCGTCTTGTTCGTTGGCGAAGGCGATGGCCTCGGCCTGCGCCCGATTGACGTGCGTCAGACTCGTCTCGGCCGCAGCCAGCACTGCTGCGACACACAAGAGCACGAACAATCCGACGAGACCGGCGATTTCGAGGCCGGCCATCAGGACGCTCCGCGCGGGCCGTGTTCGGGGACCGAAACCGCTCGGTGCCATCGGGTCAGAAGCCGACGCTCGGCGGCGTGCATCAACACGGTGTCGTCGGGTTCGGCATGGTCGAAACCCAACACGTGCAGAACGCCGTGCACGACGAGAAGCGCCACTTCGTCGTCGGCGTCGCCGGTGTGCTGGGCGGCCTGCGCCAGGGCGACCTCGGGGCTGATGACGATGTCGCCGAACAGTCGTATGTCGCCCGGGTCGGTCGGCTCGTGCAGATCGTCGATCGGGAACGACAACACATCGGTTGGGCCATCGCCGCCCATGTGGACCCGATTCAGCTCGCTGATCTCGGCCAGATCGACGAACAGCAGATTGAGCTCGCCGGGCGAGCCCACGATTTCGGTGGCGAGCGGAGGCGCAACCGTGAGCCCGGCCGGCGGATCGCTGAGGGCGTCGTGCAACACGATTTGGGCCAACCGTCCCCAGCGATCGACGTCGATGACGGGGTCGGCGACATCGCGCTCGTCGGTCGCAACAACCGTCACGTTCACCGCTGCATCATTCACCGCTGCATCATTCACCGCTTGGGCTGATCGTCAGCGATGGCATAGGCATCGACGATGTCCTGCACGATGCGGTGCCGCACGACGTCGCGACTGCCCAATCTCACGAACTCGAGTCCCTCGATCGTTCCGAGGATCTGCTCGAGTCCGTCGAACCCACTGCGGTTTCCCGCCACATCGACTTGGGTGATGTCGCCGGTGATGACCGCCCGAGACCCGAACCCGATACGGGTGAGAAACATCTTCATCTGTTCGGGCGTGGTGTTCTGCGCTTCGTCCAAAATGATGAAACTGTCGTTGAGCGTGCGGCCTCGCATGAACGCCAGAGGCGCAATCTCGACCTGGCCGCGTTCGAGCAGCTTCGCGGTGCCTTCCACATCGACCATGTCGTGCAGCGCGTCGTACAGAGGCCGCAGGTACGGATCGACCTTCGCCATCAGGTCGCCCGGCAAGAAGCCCAACCGCTCGCCGGCCTCGACCGCCGGTCGGGTCAGGACGATGCGCTCGACCTCTTTGTTCTGGAGTGCTCGAACCGCCATCGCCACGGCGAGCCAGCTTTTCCCGGTACCCGCCGGACCGATGCCGAACGTGATGACGTTCCGGCCGATGGCATCGACGTAGTGCTTCTGGCCGGCGGACTTGGGGCGAACGTTCTTGCCCCGGGCGGTTCGCAGAATCTGAGCGGAGAGCACCTGTGACGGCCGTTCGTTGGCCTGCACCATGTCGATCGTCCGCCGCACCGTGCGGCTGTCGAGCTGCTGGCCGCCCTGGAGCAGAACGACCAACTCTTCGAACACCCCAGAGACGTCGGCGGTGCCCGGCCCGGACACGGTGATCTCGTTGCCGCGCACATGGATGTCGGCGTCGGGGAACACACCTTCGACGACCCGCAACAATTCGTCGCGTTCGCCGAGCAAGGCGGTCATGAGGTGATTGCCCGGAATGTTGATCTTGGTGGCGGTGTCCGACATGTGGTCTGCCCATCGTAGCGACTACACCGAGGCATCGACCAACAGTTCCGCAGTTGACGCTGCACTACAGCCGCAATGAACACCTGGCGGGTTCTCATCGCCGCAACCACTCCCCTAGGGTGACGCGACACAAATAGCGAAGCCCCCGGGGGAAACAGACGTGGAAAACAGTCAGAAGTTCTACATTGACGGCCAGTGGGTAGCACCCAGCACGAGCGACACGCTCGAGGTCATCAACCCAGCCACCGAACAGGCCATCGACACCATCGCCATGGGCGGCACCGCCGACGTCGACGCAGCCGTGGCGGCCGCGAAGGCTGCGTTCGAAACGTTCTCGCAAACCAGCAAAGAAGAGCGCCTCGAATTGCTCAACAAGATCGCTGAGGGCATCGGCGCCCGCTCCGAAGATCTCGCCAACACCATCAGTTCCGAAATGGGTGCGCCGGGCGGACTCGCCAAGGGCGCCCAGGCCCCCACCGGCCTCTTCCACTTCCTCACCACCGCCGGCATCCTCGCCGACTTCGAGTTCGAGGAGCAGCAAGAGAAGTTCCTCCTCGTCAAAGAACCCGTCGGCGTCGTGGGGATGATCACCCCGTGGAACTGGCCGATCAACCAGATCGCCTGCAAGGTCGCGCCTGCGATTGCCGCCGGCTGCACCATGGTGCTCAAGCCGTCCGAGGTGGCGCCCCTCAACGCCATCATCTTCGCCGAGATCCTCCACGAAGCCGGCGTCCCCGCCGGCGTGTTCAACCTGGTCAACGGCGACGGCCCCACCGTCGGCGCCCACCTCTCGGCGCACCCCGGCGTCGACATGATGTCGTTCACGGGTTCCACCCGTGCCGGCGTCGAAGTGGCGAAGAATGCCGCCCCCACGGTCAAGCGCGTGGCGCAGGAGCTCGGCGGCAAGTCCGCCAACATCATCCTCGACGACGCCAACTTCGAAGAGGCCATCGGGCGCGACGTGTTCGGCATGTGTATGAACTCGGGCCAGTCCTGTAACGCCGGCACCCGCATGCTCGTGCCCCATGGCCGCATGGACGAAGCCGCAGCCATCGCCAAGGGTGCCGCCGATGCCGTCAGCGTTGGCGACCCGACCTCCGACGCCACCACGATGGGCCCGGTCGTGTCCGAGGTGCAGTGGAACAAGATCCAAGGCCTCATCCAGGCCGGCATCGACGAAGGCGCAACGCTCGTCACGGGCGGCGTGGGCCGGCCGGACGGACTCGATGCGGGCTACTACGTCAAGCCCACGGTGTTTGCGAACGTCACCAACGACATGACCATCGCCCAGCAGGAAATCTTCGGACCCGTGCTCGTCATCATCGGCTACGAAGACGACGAAGATGCCATTCGCATCGCCAACGACACCGTCTACGGGTTGGCCGGCTACATCTCCGGTAGCCAAGACCGCGCCGTCGCCGTCGCCAAGCGCATCCGGACGGGCAACATGCACGTCAACGGCGCCGGACCCGACTTCAACGCCCCGTTCGGCGGCTACAAACAATCGGGCAACGGCCGCGAATGGGGCCCGCTCGGTCTCGAGGAATTCCTCGAGACCAAAGCAATTCTCGGCGCGTCGGCCTGACGTTGAGCGAGACGGCCGTCAAGACCGCGGCGCGCCTCGGAGCGACGACGAACCTCGTCCACGGGTTCATCTACTTTGCCGCCGAATCGACCGAGCAGTACCGCAACATCGAACTGGCCGAGACCAGCCACTACTTCGCCAGCCGGGCCGCCCCGATGGGGCCCGTGCCGGCGGAGGTCGTCGTTGCGACATTCTTCAACTTCAATCCCGACGTGGTGCGCGTCGCGGTCCCTGCCGCGTGGACCCAAGCCTCGCCCGAGGACATTCAGGCCGCTCGACTGACCGCGGCCGGTTTGGTGCTCGCCCGGGTCGCACCGGCCGACTTCGACGACACCGCCGTCGCCCGGTGCACAGAGATCGCGTCGACGATGTGCGACGGCGTGGGCTACGAGGGAAAGCCGCTGGCCGGCGCCAATCGGGCGGTCGACCTGCCCGACGACCCGCTGACCCGGCTGTGGCAGCTCATCACGATCATTCGAGAATGGCCGGCGATGCCCACATCGCGGCGCTCGGCGCGGCTCCGGTCAACGCCGTCGAGTCGCTCATCCTGCATGCCGCGACCGGCCAGGTGCCCGTGGCTGCTCTTCGCTCGACGCGGGGTTGGTCCGACGCCACGTGGGACGCAACGACGGCCAATCTCGTCGAACGCGGTCTGATCCAGGCGGACGGTTCGTTCACCGATTCGGGCGAGGCGTTTCGTGACGACATCGAACTGCGAACCAATGTCGCCTGCCAAACGCTGGTCGAAACCGTCGGCGAGGACGCCAGCAACGAGTTCGTCGGTCTTCTCCGTCCGCTGCGCGACGCCCTGTTGAGCTCTGACGTGTTTCCGACCGCGCTGCGGCGCTGACCC
>RCMY010004007.1_pt1 | contig 12881 bp, 14 predicted proteins | sample 2041341 | NCBI WGS metagenome assembly RCMY01 (sample SAMN09708234, study PRJNA481090) | Marine sediment metagenome, whole genome shotgun sequencing project. | reverse complement strand
ATTGAGGAAGGAGTTATTGAGGTAGCCGCAGTAAACCCAATGGCATCAATGCAGGCTGTGGAAAATGAAAAATTGAATGAGGTTGCCAACGAAATAACTGCAATGCTGGAAAATGTAATTGAAAAATTATAAGGCTTTTTAAAAAATAGGTAAACAACAAATTAAATATTATGAAAACACTAGTAATTATTTTATCTGCAATTGGGCTTTTAAGCTTAAACAGTTGCAACCAGAAAACCGATGTAAAAGCGATGCTCCAAAATTCTGAAACAAGGAGTGAAATCATCAAAACCATTGCAGAAAACTCAGATTTTATGGCAGAATTTATGGAGCATATGCAAGGAGAAGGTATGCAAATGATGCAGGGCAATAAAAAAGTGATGGGCGCGATGATGCAAGGAGAAGGTATGCAAATGATGATGAAAGATAGCATGATGATGAAAAATATGATGCAGGGAATGATGGGCAACATGGAAGGCCGCCAGTCAATGATGAACGGAATGATGAAGGACGGTAAAATGATGGGAACAATGATGAAAATGATGCATGAAAAGGGCATGATGAGCGAAGATTGTATGCAGTCCGGTATGAAGATGATGGGCGATAAGGGGATGGACATGAATGGAATGAATAAAAGTAAAAAGTGAGCTACGACATAACAATACTGAAGTTTAATCGATAAAATTTGAAATAATGATGCACAACAATGGAGATTATTATTACTGGGGCATGCACATGGGTTGGTGGTTTTTGATACTTCTGATTGTAATAGTATTGATGGTGTTATTTTTCAATTCCGCAAAAAGAAAATGATATAGCCTTTGACATTGTCAAAAGCATTTCTAGGGTTCAGTTGTTTCAAAAATTTTGTTATAGCAGAAAACCCGAAACTATGGCATAATGAAAGGAATTGACATAAAAACACCTATTGAAGAAATAGAGGCTATCAGTTTTATAAATAGATAATTCTTGATAGCCAAAATTCACCACTGGTCTAAATGAACTCAAGATAAGTTCAATAGTAAATATAGGATTTAAACATTTTTTAACGTTAAAATTAGTTAAAGAAAATTATTATGGATATTTTAATAGCAGCGACCAAAACCTGTCCTCATAGGCCTTCGCTCGAGAAAGTGCTTCAAGAAGCTTGGTTGCCCTACAAAGTAAATTATTTTGAGGATCATCCTGAAATATTTGAAAAACATCAATTAAAACACTCACCTGTATTGATTGTGGATGGAAAAGTAGCATCTGTTGGTATGCCCGAAATAGATATAATAAATGATCTAAAAGCAAAAATTAGGGATATATCAGAGATTAGAGCCCCTAAAAGAGATAAGCACCATATGATTCCCAAAAATATAGGAACAGAATCTGGCTTAGTGGAAGTTGATATAACATGGGGCGGTATTCAATCGATAAAGGCAGGACAATCCGTGCATACGGTTGGTGAGTTAGAAGTATATCAGCACCACATGAAGGGTTTGCCCATTATCGATGCGCGAAAACCTGATACCTCCGATGAAGTAGCGATTCCAGGCTCAAAAAATATTCCTTATGACGAATTGATCGGAAGAATGGATGAATTGGACAAAGACAACCCCAGCATATTTTTTTGTAATGGCCCACAATGCCCACAATCATCAACGGCCATAAAGAACCTCTTGGATGCAGGTTATCCAGCTGATAGCATTTTATATTACAGGGGAGGAATGCATGACTGGATTACATTAGGCCTTCCAGTACAAAAATTATGAAAGTAGAATACATAATTATAAATAGGCAATGAATTTAAGAACCTTTGGAAATTGCTTGAAATAGCGTATAAATTATTCATTTATGAAAACACTAGTAATTGTTTTATCGCAATTGGGCTTTTAAGCCTGCCCAGTTGCGAACAAATTTTTGAAGGATGAAACTTTTGCATTAATATATCCTGCATCATTTGATAGAATGAGTAAAGAAACTAAGTAGTACATACCTGTTATACAACAGAGAAGGATAGAAGGAGCCAGCACGATGGCGAAAAAAAGTAGTGTTCACGTTATGGATCGCAGGTACTGTTGTCGGTTTATACCTGTTCTATAATCTCTTTGCGTTTCCAATTACCTCCAGGGTAGAGAATCGTCATATTGGTTATTTATCCCCGCATTTTTATATTTATGCCGTAATGGGTCTGTATGTTGCGGCTACATGTGTCAGTACCATATTTTCAAGCCACAAACTGATTAAATTTTTTGGGGTGATGGCGCTGGCCGCTTTTACAGTCTCCTATCTTTTTTATAAAATTTCACTTATATCGGTTTGGTGTTTTTGTGCTGCCTTATTGAGCATAATAATCTACGGGTATTTTAAGAATAAAATTACTGAAGGCGCAACACAAAATAATTTAGATCATGCCATTTAATAAAAACCTAGCACCATTGTTAGTTGGACTTTGGTTTTTCAACAAAAATATCTTCAAGAGGGTCGGCGATGTTTTAAAAACCACTGTCTTTGTCCACTATTGTTGAGAAGTCCGCAACAAGTAGTTCTCTGAATATTTTCGCGTGCCACCCGCATAAAGACGTATAGTAACTCTTGAGCGTTCGGGCACAGTAAAATCATTACTAAAAGCAGAAAAAAAATAAGGGAGTAAAATGGCCGATGCGAAGAAGTGGTTGAAAGTTCTATTACCTATCGAATCAATGAATTATGTAACTTTTACCAAAGGTTATGTAAAACTCAGGAGTAAGCAGATACCTACCTTTCTTTTATAAAAATCATAATACAAATAGAATGCTTGGAAAAGAAAATAATTTCGATTCCATTCAGAAAAAATAAACTTCTATTATAATGGAACATACCACTAACACTACTTTATTATGGCCGCTGTTGGTTTATTCAGTCGCTGCAATTTTATTGGTAGGTGGTATGCTACTGATGTCCTATTTCATAGGCGAAAGGCACAAAGAACAGGCCACTAATGAAACATACGAGTCTGGCATAGCTGTTACTGGTAATGCCCGCCTACGACTTCCTATCCATTTTTATCTCATTGCCATGTTTTTCGTCATTTTTGATGTGGCGGCCGTTTTTTTAATAACCTGGGCCATATCTATCAGGGAAGTTGGGTGGGTTGGCTATATCACTATTCTCATTTTCAGTAGCGTTTTAGGCTCGGTATTAATGTACTTATGGAGAACCGGTGGCCTGGATTTCGGTCCCGATGGCAAAAAGATACTGAAAGTATATCATGATAAAATAAAGAAAAAATATCCCGTATGAAATGGTGGACAAGCAATGTAAATAATCCAACGGATCCTATAATCGGAAGTAGTTCGTTTGAAGAAACATTTCAAAAAAATGTTCTTTTGACCAACATGGAAAGTATGGTAGCGTGGGGCAGGAAAAATTCTATATGGCCATTTAATTTCGGACTTTCATGCTGTTATGTTGAGATGGCTACGAGCATTACGAGCAAATATGATATTGCCCGGTTTGGTGCCGAAGTTATCAGGGGAACGCCCCGCGAAGCAGATATGATGGTCATTGCCGGTACCGTTTTCATTAAAATGGCCCCGGTGATCAGGCAACTATATGAACAGATGATGGCGCCACGTTGGGTTATATCAATGGGTGCCTGCGCTAATTCAGGGGGCATGTACGACATCTACAGCGTGGTACAGGGAGTAGATAAATTTATGCCTGTTGATGTATATGTGCCCGGTTGTCCCCCACGCCCTGACGCGTTCCTGGAAGCCATATTGTTATTGCGAGATCAGGTAGGCAAAGAAAGAAGGCCCCTGAACTGGAGTATGGGCCCACAAGGTATCGTTAAGCCAGACGGGATTTCCATGAAAGATCTCAGAGGACCAGAAAGGTTGAAGATGAAAGAAATAAGAAGTCCTGACGAAGTATAAGCCATTTCCATAGAATGGACACGTACTTTAGAAGCATATTTATATAAATAAAAGATGAAGGATATTGTTTCCGTATTAAAGGATAAATTTCAAGAGGTGGTTCTGATGATCCAGGAAACGAAAGATGAATTTCCAACCCTGTGGATCCAAGCTGGCCATAATGTGGAAGTGCTAGGTTTTCTTAAAAACGGAATTGACCTGCCCTTTAAAATGCTGTATGACCTTACGGCGATAGATGAGCAGGCAAGAATTCATCGTGCAGGTCAACCCGAAAGCCGGTTTACAATTGTATACCTGTTATTTTCCTTTGAACGCAACGCATTTTTACGTATAAAAGCAGCCTTAGTATCGCATGAACCCTCCCTACCCTCCATCACTTCGGTATGGCCTTCTGCTAACTGGTACGAGCGGGAAGTATACGACCTCTTCGGTGTAAAATTTATAGGGCATCCTAATTTGAGACGGATTTTGATGCCTCAAACATGGGTGGGACATCCGTTACAAAAATGCCATCCAGCCAGGGCTACCGAGATGGAACCTTTTAAGTTGCCGGATAGTAAACAGCAAATAGAACAGGATGCCCTCCAATTTAAACCCGAAGAATGGGGACTGGATAAAACCCTTGAAGCGGATGAATTGATGTTCCTTAACCTTGGCCCGCAACACCCCGGTACACATGGCATCCTAAGACTTGTTTTACAATTGGATGGGGAAGATATCGTGAACGTTGTTCCAGACATTGGTTTTCATCACCGGGGGGCCGAGAAAATGGGAGAACGACAATCGTGGCATACTTATATTCCCTATACCGACCGTGTGGAATATTTGAGCGGTGTAATGAACAATTTTCCCTATGTAATGGCCGTGGAAAAACTAGGAGGTATTGATGTGCCCGATCGTGCCAAGGTGATCAGGATTATGATGAGCGAATTGTTCAGGATATCAAGTCATCTGGTTTGGTACGGAACCTTTGCCCAGGATATTGGCATGATGACACCTGTTTTTTTAATGTTTAACGATCGGGAAAAAATCTTTGATATCGTAGGGGCCATTTGTGGCGCAAGGATGCACCCCAACTGGTTCCGTATTGGTGGAGTGGCGCAGGACCTTCCTACGGGTTGGGAAAAATTGGTACAGGAATTTATAGACTATTTTCCCAAAAAACTGAAAGAGTATGACAAGATGGTGATGAAAAACAGCATTTTTAAGGCGCGGACCGTAGGCATTGGGGTATATTCCACAGAAGAAGCCATCGAATGGGGTGTAACAGGCCCTGGATTAAGGGCGACGGGCTTTGAATGGGACTTTAGAAAAAAACAGCCCTACTCCGGCTATGAAAACTTTGAATTTGACATCCCCACCGGACAAAATGGGGACTGCTATGACCGGGCAAAAGTACGCATAGAAGAGATGCGACAAAGCTTGCGCATTGTTGAGCAATGTGTGCATAATATGCCCGAAGGCGAGTATAAATCAGACCATCCGCTTGCTACACCGCCAAGAAAGGAAAAAACGATGAAGGATATTGAAACCCTGATCCATCACTTTGTGCATGTAAGCTGGGGACCCGTAATACCGGCCGGGGAAGCATTCTGTGGAATAGAAGCTTCGAAAGGCAACAATGGCTACTACCTCATTTCGGACGGTAATACCATGTCCTATAGAACAAGGATACGTACCCCTTCTTTTCCGCACATGCAGTTTGTGCCCGAAATCAGTAAAGGCTATACCATCCCAGACTTAATGGCCATACTGGGGGCTACGGATTATGTACTGTCGGATGTTGACAGATAAAAACTTTGATATGACCACAGAAACAATACTATCATCGGAAGAAATAAAGGAAATACAAGATACCTACAGCCATTTTCCTGTAAAAAGTGCAGTCTGTATCGAGGCGTTAAAGATCATTCAGAAAAACCATCGCTGGGTTTCGGATGAAGCTGTGAAAGAACTGGCAACGCTGCTGGAGATGTCCCCGGACGCTATAGATAGTGTGGCCACGTATTACAATTTAATCTTTAGGAAACCCGTAGGAAGACATGTTATTCTGGTTTGCGATAGCGTGAGCTGTTGGATTATGGGCTATGAGAAAATTATCGCCTACCTGAAAAATAAATTAGCTATCGGGTACGGGGAAACCACACCGGATGACCGTTTTACCTTATTGTCCATTCCTTGTCTGGGGACCTGTGATCATGCACCGGCCATGATCATCGATGAAGACCTGCATAGGGACCTTACAACAGATAAGCTGGATGACATATTGAAGACATATATCTAATGAAACCTGGAATTTTTCAGGAATGAGTACCATGGAAAAACCGCTAACCCAACATATTAAAAATGACCGTTCCCCCCTTTCATTGAAAGAGTATGAAGAGGTGGGTGGATATCAGGCGTTGCGCAAAGCGTTGAAGCTAAAACCGGAAGAGGTTACAAAAATTGTAAAAGATTCGGGCCTTAAAGGTCGGGGCGGTGCTGGTTTCTCAACTGGATTGAAATGGAGCCTTGTGCCCATGGGAGACGATGTACCTACACCCAAATATTTTATTGCCAATGCCGATGAGATGGAGCCCGGCAGTTTTAAGGATAGATTCCTGTTGGAAGGCAATCCCCATCAACTGATTGAAGGGATGATCATTGGTGCCTATGCCATACAGGCACGATTCAGTTATATTTTTCTGCGATGGGCCTATCATAAGGCGGCAAAAGGAATTACCCAGGCCATTAAAGAAGCGTATGCGGCCGGTTATTTGGGTGAGCACATTGCGGGAAGTGAATTCAGTCTTGATATGTCGCTGCACATCAGTGTAGGGCGCTATATATGTGGTGAGGAAACGGCCCTGTTGAATGCACTCGAAGGTAAGCGGGCCAACCCAAGGACCAAACCCCCTTTCCCCGTGGTCAGCGGATTATTTGGCAAACCAACGGTTGTCAACAATGTCGAAACCCTGAGCAATGTGCCACATATCATTTCCAAGGGTGCCGATTGGTTTATGAAGTTGGGCAAAACGGATGAAGGCGGTACGAAACTGTATGGGGCCAGTGGCCGGGTGAAGAACCCTGGATTGTGGGAACTGCCACTGGGAACTTCCCTTCGGGAAATCCTGGAGGTACATGCAGGAGGAATGCGTGATGGATATAAGTTTAAAGGCGTGTTGCCAGGAGGAGGTTCTACGGATTTTCTAATCGAAGAACATCTCGATGTTGCCATGGACTATGCCAGTGTGGGTAAACTTGGAAGCCGGCTGGGCACAGGTACCATCATCGTGTTGGATGATAAAACCTGTCCGGTTGGCATGGTGCTAAACCTGGAGCAATTCTTTGCCCAGGAGTCTTGCGGATGGTGCACCCCGTGCAGGGAGGGCTTGCCCTGGACCGCAAAACTACTCAATGCCATTGAAAATGGTAAGGGTAAAATGAAAGATCTGGACATCCTGGCATTCCAAACCCATTATATGGCACCCGGCAATACATTTTGTGCACTTGCTCCCGGTGCTATGGAACCCTTACAAAGTGCTTTAAAATATTTTAAAGAAGATTTTGAAAAACATATTCACGAACATAATTGTCCCTGGAAACCATCATGACTAAAGTAATTATAGATAATAAAGTTTACGGGGTAGATGGAAGCAAGAATATGCTTGAAACCTGCCTGTCGCTTGGGCTTAACCTCCCCTACTTCTGCTGGCATCCGGCATTGGGTTCGGTAGGGGCCTGCCGTGAATGTGCCGTCATTAAATACAAAGACGAAAAGGATACAAAGGGCAAGCTGGTCATGGCCTGCATGGAGCCTGTAGCCGATAATATACGCATCTCCATAGAAGCGCCCGAAGCCCATCAGTTTCGTGCCGGGAATGTAGAAGCACTGATGATCAATCATCCCCACGATTGTCCCGTCTGCGATGAAGGAGGCGAATGTCATTTACAGGATATGACCGTGATGACCGGGCATAATTATCGCAGGTATGATTATAAGAAAAGAACACATACCAATCAGTACCTCGGTCCTTTCATCAATCATGAAATGAATAGGTGCATACAATGCTACCGATGTGTGAGATTCTATAAAGACTATACGGGTGGAAAAGACCTGGACGTTTTTGGGGCACATGATGATCTCTATTTTGGACGCCATGAACCGGGCGTACTTGAAAATGAATTTAGTGGCAATCTCGTGGAAGTATGCCCTACGGGAGTTTTCACGGATAAGACTTTAATGAAGCATTTCACTCGGAAATGGGATCTCACCAATGCGCCTTCCATTTGTCATGGATGCGCTGTAGGCTGCAATATTATTGCCTCTGAACGCTATGGAACCATAAGAAGGATCCTTACGCGCTATAATGGTGACGTTAATGGCTACTTTTTGTGTGATCGGGGAAGATTTGGTTACGAATATGTGAACGATACCGAAAGAATTCAGGTACCCCTTAAAAGGAAGGAAGAAACGTTACTGGAGCTAAGCAAAGAACAGCTTATCAATGATATAAAGGCTGTAACCCATACCGGGAAAAAATTGATGGGCATAGGTTCACCCAAGGCCTCCCTTGAATCAAATTTCTTATTACGCCAATGGGTCGGGGCGGAAAATTTTTATGCGGGAATACCGGAAGGAGAAGGAAAACTGATCCGGCTTGTTATTGACATATTTAAAAATGGAAAAGTAAAAACACCTTCCTTAAATGAAGTGAAAGAATATGATGCCGTATTTATTTTAGGGGAAGATGTTACCAATACAGCACCCATGCTTGCCCTTAACCTCCGGCAGGCCGCTAAGAACCAACCGGAGTCGCTGGCAGTGGCTATGAAAATTCCCGACTGGAATGCCGAGGGTACAATGGAATTAGTGCAGGGCGCTACGGGACCGTTCTACAGTGCAACTGCTCACGCAACGAAACTCGATGAGATAGCGACACAAACCTATCACGCACATCCGGATACTATTGCCCGACTAGGATATGCCGTATCCAATAAGATTCATCCTGGTCAGCAAACCATAAAAAGTGACAAGGAAACAGAAGTGCTGATAGCATCCATCGCAGAAGCCATGCTTTCTGCAAAAAGACCATTGATCGTAGCCGGAACAAGTTTATATAACCGGGCCATCATTGAGGCAGCGGCCAACCTTGCTTTTGCCTTGAAAGATCAGGGGAATGATGTCGGGCTGGTGTACATCGTTCCTGAGGTTAATTCGATCGGCTTGTCAATAATCGCTGATAAATTCATGGATGAAGCTTTTGAAAATGCAAAACCAGATACAGCCGAAACATTGATCATTCTGGAAAATGATCTGTACCAGAGAACGGACAAAAGCAGTACCGATGCTTTTTTTAAGAAGCATAAAAATATCATTGCCCTGGACTACCTAAATAACGCAACTGTACAACAGTCCACATATGTCTTGCCGGCCGGCACCTTTGCCGAGTCGGATGGCACGGTGATCAACAACGAAGGAAGGGCACAGCGCTTTTATCAGGTTCACATTCCGGACAATGCAGTGAAAAGCAGTTGGAAATGGCTGCAGGAAATGACGAACGACGCCGATTCTCCCCCAATGCATTTCGATGAAATTACAGATAAACTGATTGAAGCATTTCCCGAACTAGAAGGCCTTCAATCCATGGCTCCCGAGGCAGATTTCCGGGAAGGCACACAAAAAATTCCGCGCGAACCACACCGCTATAGCGGAAGAACGGCCATGCACGCAAATGTTGATGTAAGCGAGCCAAAGCCTCCTACGGATACAGATTCCGCACTATCCTTCACAATGGAAGGATATGCAGGAGTTCCGCCTGCCGCCATCACACCATTTTACTGGTCGCCGGGGTGGAACTCCGTGCAGGCGATCAATAAGTACCAAATCGAGGTTGGCGGAGCATTACATGGCGGTAATCCGGGTAAAAGATTATTTGAGCCTAAAGAGAATTGCAATCTTGATTATGCGGCAAATATCCCGGACTACTTTTCTCCAAAAGAAGGTACGTGGTGGGTACTGCCGATGTATCATATTTTTGGATCGGATGAGTTGAGTGCCCTAAGTCCTGCCGTAAAGGAAAGAGTGCCCCAGCCATATATTGCCATGAACGATGCGGATGCCCTGAAAGCGGGTATAACGGCAGGAGACATACTCGAAGTTTTACTTGACGGTAAAAAACACAAGCTTCCCGTAAAGTTAAACAGGGGGCTGCCCGAAGGAACACTGGGGTTACCCAAAGGGCTGACAGCAACAGCGGGCATTACTTTTCCATTTTGGACAACTTTTAATAAGGAGACCCATGAATGAAATCTTAAAATATTCGCTGATCGTTGTGGGCATTTTATTGGTGCTGGTAACTATTGCGGCCGGGCTGATCTGGTTGGAAAGAAGAATGCTGGCGTTATGGCAGGATCGTTACGGGCCTAACCGAACAGGGTATTTCGGATTGTTACAGGTCGCTGCCGATATGATCAAAATATTTTTCAAAGAAGACTGGATACCTAAGTTTGCGGATAAAAAAGTATTTGTACTCGCTCCGGCCATAGTGATGATTACCATATTATTGAGTTTTGCGATCATTCCCTTTACTCCGGAGATAATGGTGGTCAACCTCAACATCGGCTTGCTTTTTTTCTTGGCCATGTCTTCCCTGGGCGCCTACAGTGTTGTGCTCGGGGGATGGGCTTCCAATAACAAGTATTCATTGTTAGGTGCCATGCGGGGTTCGGCTCAGATGATCTCGTATGAAGTATTTATGGGATTGTCTTTGATGGGCGTTGTCATAATGGCCGGTTCTTTCAATATGACGGATATCGTTCTGGCACAGAAGAACACCTGGTTCATTATTCCACAGTTCATTGGGTTTGTTATATTTTTTATTGCCGGTATCGCCGAGACCCATCGCCTGCCATTCGACATACCGGAAGCAGAGAGTGAATTGGTGGCGGGATATCATTCGGAGTATTCCGGCATGAAGTTCGGGATGTTCTTTGTAGGCGAGTATCTGGGCATTACCCTGATCTCGGCATTGATCACCACTTTATTTTTTGGGGGGTGGTTGGGCTTTTCTTTCCTGCCACCGATAGTTTGGTTTCTGATAAAAATGTTTGCTTTCATCTTGGTTTTTATCTTACTGCGGGCTTCATTGCCACGTCCAAGATATGATCAGTTGATGGCAGTGGGCTGGAAATTTCTTTTGCCATTATCAATTTCAAACCTCCTGATAACGGGAGCGATTGTATTGTATTTTCAATAAAGCGATAAGGATATTAATATATAAAAACTAATTATGTTCAGCAGTTTAAGATCCATCTGGATCGTTTTTTTACACATGTTCCGTAAAAGGGTAACCATTCAATATCCTGAAGAAAAGGCGTATCTGCCACCGCGCTGGCGTGGAAGAATTGTGCTAACCCGGGACGAAGATCACGAGGAACGTTGTGTGGGGTGTTATTTATGTGCGGCCGCCTGTCCGGTAGATTGTATTTCACTCCAGGCAACGGAAGATGAAGACGGCAGAAGATTCCCGGAGTTCTTTAGGATCAATTTTTCCCGTTGCATATTCTGTGGATACTGTGAAGAAGCCTGTCCAACCTATGCCATACAACTTATCCCTGATTTTGAAATGGGAGAATACCATCGTGAGAACTTGGTCTATGAAAAAGAAGACCTTTTGATAGACGGACAGGGGAAATATCATGGCTATAATTATTATAAAGAAGCCGGTGTTGCTATTGGCGTAAAAGGCAAAGGTGAAGGAGAAAATGAAGATAAACCGGTAGATGTGAAGCGGCTAATGCCCTAGACCAAAAAAAAATTAAAACAGCAGAAAAATGAATATACTCTTTTACATCGCAGCTATCCTGGCTATCAGCGCAACCGTGAAGGTGATTATAAGCAAAAATGCGGTCCATGCCTTGCTGTACCTAGTTACTTCGCTGTTAGCGGTTTCAGTCGTATTCTTCATCCTGGGTGCCCCTTTTGCTGCCGCACTGGAAGTGATTATTTATGCCGGGGCCATTATGGTGCTTCTTGTTTTTGTGATCATGATGTTGAATGTGAACGGCAATGGACAAAAGAAGGAGCATGAGTTAATGAAGCCTGCTGGTTGGATTGGCCCCTCTATAATCTCCACAATCCTTTTTGCAGAAATGGTCTATATACTGATTGCCGATGTTGCCCATCCCATAGTGTCGCAGGAGGTGTCTCCGGTAATGGTGGGGACCTTACTGTTCTCAAAATACATTTTAGTTGTCTGCCTGGCAGCATTTCTTCTGACCGCCGGAATTATTGGAGCGTACCATCTTGGAGAAAAGAAAAAAATAAGTCACCACCGTTATTTAAAAGATGAAAACCTGAACACATGAATATACCGATGGAACATGGAATACTGCTGGCAGCTATTTTATTCTGCCTTGGGTTGACCGGCTTGCTGGTTCGCAGGAATGTTATTTTCATACTGTTGTCTATAGAGGTGATGTTAAATGCTGCCGGACTGGCATTTGTTGTCGGTGGATCAGTATGGGGACAGGCCGATGGACAGATCATGTTCATTTTTATATTAACTATGGCAGCTGCCGAGGTGTCCGTGGGCTTGGCTTTGATTATTAACCTGTATAAGAAATTCAAGTCGGTGGATATTGATAAGGCTGCCGCCATGAAAGGATGATAAAATGTTTGAAAGTGCTTTGATACGTTTTAATTAGTAACAGATGAAAGAACTGCTTTGGTCGATTGTGGCATTCCCGTTTGCCGGATCATTGATTCTGACCTTGGTCGGGCGCAAATTATCTCGGTCTGCCTGTGCCATAATAGGTGTGGGAACCATTGCCGCCGCCGCCGTGATCACGGTGCTGGTGGGTCTTGATTTTATACGTGACAACCCCACCGGACTACCTTACCACCAGGTGCTTTGGCAATGGATGGATGTGAAGGGTCTGTCTTTGGATATTGCCTTTACCCTCGACTCTTTATCACTTACCTTCATTTTTGTCATC
>RCMY010004006.1_pt1 | contig 12883 bp, 28 predicted proteins | sample 2041341 | NCBI WGS metagenome assembly RCMY01 (sample SAMN09708234, study PRJNA481090) | Marine sediment metagenome, whole genome shotgun sequencing project. | reverse complement strand
TCGCTTTAGGGTATCTTCCATATCTGGTCTTGAACTCAACAATTGATCTAAAAGTGCCGCAACAACGACACCGATCACAATCATCCCCATCCATATCCAGTTCAGCATAATCCTATCTAACGCTACATTGCCCCATTGCCGCAAACCGTTTTCCCTACAAAAGCGAAGATGTCGCCCTTATTCAATCAGGTCACCAATAAATCTGGCTACTTCGTGCCCCAAAAACTGATTTCCCGGTTCCTTAAAATGACAGTCATCAGGGTTCTGCAACTCTTCCAGTTTTGGATTAATCGCGGAATAAAGATCATCCACCTCGACTCCATGCTTCTTCATGATTTCCGCAGCAGCGGCATTGCGTTCCACCATCGAAAGAGCGGTCCACTTTTTCTCAGGAAGATCCGGTAGCGGCGTTGAACTCGCCCAAATCACAGTTGCGCCAGTCGCTTTCATCATAACCATCACCTATAAGTACAGCATTTATTTGATTGGTTGGAACTTTCTCTACCCAAGCAACTTCATTGGCAATATGTTCTGACGTAAACCCCCAAGCTATCCCGAATCTATCTACAGCAGCCGATTTGACAGAGCTATTGTATGGCTTGAATATGTCTTGTGTTAATTTCCTAGACATACTATAATACTCCTGTTAGTTTGTTTGTTTTAGCCCACCCTAGTCGGTGGGTTTTTTTACGCCTCAAGGTTTTCAATCTTATCTTTGGCTATCTCTAACATCATCGTGATCTGACCAATGATGGTTCTGTGGTTTTTATCACATTCGCTTTTAATGAACGCCATCATATCAGGTGTCATTCTTAAAGCGTAACTTTCTGTTTTCTTAATCTGTTGCATGGTCTTTCTCCTTTAAGTGAAACGCTATTATGTCATATCAAATAATATAACACAACCCCAACAACAACAAAAAACGCCCAACTAGGGGCGCTTGTGTTTACTGCTTGGTTTTACTCCTGATCCATAGCCACACGTTCAATAGTAAACGCTATATCGCTTAGTCTTTTTGATAACTTTCCTAGGTGCATTTCGCACATAGGCGCACATTCTGCTTCTGCAAGATTAACCATGTGATTAATTATCTCCACGTTGTCGTGCAATAAAGAAGTTAACATACCAACCCACTCCTGCGTGACCATAACACTGCCATCGGCTTTTAAGGCTTCGATGACCATTTGTACCAATTCTTTGTCGTTCATACCATCACCCAACCTTTTATCGTGTTGTCCAAACCGAATATGCTCGTAATCTCTACGCCTTTACGTCTTGCAAGCTCTTGCATAGCACTAGACAGTGCTTTGGCTTCTTCTTGATGTAGGTTGGCATTTAAGCGAATAGCCTGACCTGTTTTTAGTGCCAACAATACAGCCTTCTTACAATATACGTCAAAATCACCTGCATGAGTTGCAAATCTATCAATCGTCCAAAAAGAATCTTCTTGGGCAATGACTTTGGTTCTCACAAGGCTGCCATCGACTGTATTTCTAATAGTTCTAATGTCGCGCCTTATCTTTTGATATTCTTTACGGTCGCCATCATTTTTCGGCACAGGTATCATTTCGCCATTATTTAATCGCACCTCTAAATCCCTCAATCTCCTTTCAATCTTACCAGTAGCTCTTGGTTTTTCAGGAGCTTTAGACCATTCACGTAGCTTTTTAGCAATGGCTTTTTGGTCTTCTTTATCCTGTTTGGCTAACGCTCTTTTTGCCGCCTTAAATTCTCGTTGGGCTTTCCTCTTAGCCTCTCGGTGCTGACTAGGTGTGAGCTTATCACCAAGACCATCAATAAACATAACAGTCGGGGTTGATTGGATAATTCCACCGTTCGGCTTATTTTCAGCCCTCTTGTGAGGAAAAGCTGCCAACCATTCTTCGACCTCGTTGACTGGCATTGCGGTCTCACTGACTTTCGGGTATGCACTAAAGTGTGCTGACAAATCGTTTTTCATAGTGTTTTCCAAGCTCCGTAAATAATAATTGTTGTTAATGCTATTACAGTCCATCGAACCTTGCGCCAAAACTCTCGCTGTAGGCGTTCCTTTCGTAATCTGTTGTCTAGTATCTTGGCTCGCTCTCTAGCAGCGTGAGCGTCACGTATGGCTTGTTCTTTGCTGCTTTTTAATGATTGGTGTGCGTTGTATTCACTCATCGTTCTTTTCCTCTTTGGTTAGCCTTAGCTTATCTCGTTTTATTTTTGCAGCCCTAAACTCGTAAAACCTGTCTTCCTTTGGCTTTGCTTGGCGCTGCAATAATTCTTTATGCTGCCACTCTCTTTCTTCGCTATTGTTCATTTCACGTCCTCCTTAAAGTAAGCATCGATACGTTTTTGCTCTGCTCTTGATACGTAAGACTGCCAAACTTCTTCGCTAATATCTTCTTTTAGGCAGTCAATAATAAAACCTTGTAAGCTGACACCATTTTTTGCTAGGAATGGGTACTTCTTTTTTAACCTAAAGTTTTCAGCGTTAATATCTGCGACAGTGCCCTTTAGCAGTAAGTATCTTGGTGTAAATTTGGATACTTCATTCTCCATTAGTAGCGTTACAGCTCTTTGCATTAACCCATACTGCTTATAAAGCCAACGCTTGTGATCTATTTCTTCATGGCTATCATCCTTGCTAAAGCTAATGGCTGCTAAATTCTCAATAGGCAGCATCTTTAATAACTGAGAGTGGCTTTTACCTAAGAACGGATTATTAGCCACCTGACGTATAGCCAAGTCATTATTCTTTGGTGGCGCAATACCCTGCCTAGCAACATAGTGGATAATACTCTCATTATCGTCAACGTAACCATGAATGACACCATGTTTGTAAGTCAGTGTTAGTGGGTAGTATTGAACCACACCATTCATGGTCTTAATGTTGATAAATGGACGGTTTTTACTATATTCATGAGTGACACCTCGTTTTTCTAGTAAATCTATAGCCTTGTCCATAATGTTTAGATTTTGGACAGACGACCTTGTAATTTTCATTTTACGTTATCCTCGAGTAGAGTAGGAAAGGTTAAGGTTATAGCGCCTATCGCAGCAAGAACCAGTATTGATGATAGCTGCCTGCTAGTAACATCGGCAACTTGAAACAACATAAGCCAAGGATATATAAGCATTGGTAGTAGGTGTAGTATGGCTATTGAGATAATTATTTTTTTCATTTTACGTTATCCTTAATATAGCTCGGCAAGACGAAACGCTTGCGGTTAAATAATGTTTTGTCGAAGTGATGTTTCGCTGCAACCTCTACCGCCTTAGCCATGCTTAATGATGGAATTGGTAGGACGGATTGGTGGCAACACTTCTTCTGTAGGTCGTAGTTCGGGCAGTCATTGCAGTCAAATCTATGGATGTTCATTTCCGCTCCTCTTGGTATTTAGCAAACTCGTACATTTTTATTAAGTTAGCACCGTTTTCATATATTGGGCTTTTATAGGGTTTTTGGTTTTTAATCCTACTAATCGTGGCTTGATCTAATCCTGTTTCTGATTCGATTTGCTTCTGTGTATAGTGTTCAAGTAAGAAATCAATCATTACTTTCCAGTTGGGTTTATTGGACATATCGTTCTCCTGTTTCGATTTGCCAATGGTATGATAACTTCCATTATAATGCAAGCCTTATTTTACTTAGAGGTTTTACCTATATAGGAACGCAGAAATAAATTAATTTGCAGAAAAATGAAATAACTCATAAATAACTGTTGACAGCCCAATTCAATACCCCTATACTTCACTACATCGCCACTAGCTACACAGACCCGATGAGGGAGCGATACAGCAACAACACTATTTAAAGCCATGAATATTTAGGAACGATTTTATATAGAGGCATCAGTGCAACGACTGGTCGATGCCTTTAGTATAAAACCAAACCTATAAGGGAGCGTATAAATGAACTACACTACTTCAAAACCAAGCGTTAGCTCTAGTGGCAACGATGCTTACTTTACTATCTACTTTGAGAACGACGATTATATGGAGGTCGAAGTTGTCCTAACATGGAATAGTCGCACAGACGAGATTGAGATAGAAAAGATAGGTGGCAACCTTTATAACGAAGACAACGACATTCTAAGTACAGAGCATTTGGATTTAGAAGATATTGTTATAGACACATTTGAAGACTACAACACTTTCGGCAAGGCAGAGTCACTAATGGCTCAAACATATAAGGACGGACACGATGGATAATGTAAAACTGTACGGCAGCGCAGAAATCAATGCCTACCCATCAGGTGATGGCGAGATTGATATTGAATTTCACTCAGGCAATGGCGACTTCACCGCAGCTACAATCAACATGAACTACAATCATCATAGCCAGTGCTTAGAAGTTGATTGCATTGACATTCACTTTCACGAAGATAAAGACGGCAATGAAATGCCTTTTGAAGATATTAACTTTGACGGAGCTATAGATCACCTAATAGCTGAACACCAATTAATTAAACGATTTCAGGAGGCAGTGGATAATGAAACACATAAACTACTTTAGACTAAACATCGATAGCAATATACCTTCTTCCTATGTAGCAATAGAAGTCAAACAAATTGCTGTTGCAGCCATGAATAATGTAAGACTGGTTGTTGGTAATACTGAGTTCACAAAAGTTACCTTAGATAAGGGTGTTGCTTTCGAGTATTACGAACTCAGCAAACCTTCCCACCTAACATGGTCGATAGGCAGTGGCGACCACATGGATAAGATGCTTGTGGAAATGTACTGTCATTACCAGTCACGAGCAGACTTCATTCGTTATTGCAATGAAATACTAGCAGCCAATGAGGGCTACAATAACTATTACGTCAACAGCCTAGGCGATGTAATTAAAATCAACCAAACCGAGGATATGTTATGAGTATTGATAAGATGGTAAGTGAACTGATACAGGCTCAGAAAGAAATAGGAGAGCCTATCACCATTTCTCGCAAGACCGAGAAGACAGATGAAATCCACAACGCTTATTCAGGTGCAGGGTTAGATTTAATTACCTTGCAAATCGCAGCCATTACTGACCTGTTCGAGAACATGATAGGTGAAATGGATGATCGAGAAGCTAAAGTGGTTGGCAATGCTTTAGTATCGTCCATAACTGCACAAATTGAAAAAAAGATTGCTGACAAAAGTGCTTGCGAAGCACCAAACATTCATTAGGAGCACGATATGAGTAAATTAAAAGTAGGTGATAAGTTGGTTGTTGTATCAGGAATGGGTTGTATATTCAAAACTGGTGAAGAATTTACTATCTCAAAAACCAAGGTCGGAAAAGGTTGGTCTGACTATTTTTATGAAACAGAAGATGGCTGGGTTGTTGACGCTAGTGGTTCAGAAATAGTATTAAATAACCTAAACGTGGTTCTAGAAAAGGTCAAGAAGCCAAGACTATCACGCGCCAAGTTAACCGAAATCGTAGATGACATGGCTGAGCGACTTGCTGCCCTAGAGGAGCAGGTTGCTGAGTTGAGCCAAATACAACCAACAGGTAGTGACCTAACTCGTCAGATGCTTGCTAATGGTGCAGAAAGCGTAGAGTGCTACGTTGACGACAATAGCGACAAAGAGGCTATCAAGGACGCAATGATATGCAAGATAACCGATATTGATGAAGATGGTTGGTTTCGAGCTAATACAGGCTGTCCTTGGCGTTATGCAGTGCCAGTAAATAGTGAAGGAGCAAACAAATGAACATCGACCAATTAGCCGACAAGTGGCAACATTACAAACTTATCGAGCAGAACGCAGCAGCAGAACGTAAAGCTATTGAGCTACAAATGGCAGAGCTTATCGACATTCGCTTGGAAGGTTCAACTACCGAAGAAACCGATAACTTCAAAGTCAGTACGGTCGGTAAAGTAACTCGAACCCTAGATGCTGACACGTTACAAGAAGATTGGCAAAATCTGCCAAAAGCAGTGCAGGACTGTGTAAAATGGAAACCCCAAGTCGATACCAAAGCGTTGCGTCAGTTGGAATTTATTGATGAAAGCACCTTGGCGCGATACATGACCACCAAACCTGCCAAACCGTCATTTAAGGTAGAGCCTTTATGAATAGCAAGTTAATCACCAAGACCGATCATAATTACAGCTTTGTGCTCATGATGAACGCACTAAAGACTGCCACAGGCAGCGAGGAAGCTGCTTGGGACGCTTTAATACAAGCCCATAAGGATTATGTAGCAAAAGCACCTAAAGAGCTTCACGAGGCTTTAGATGAAACATTCGCACGTAACATGAAACGAGCACTGGAGGAATAAATGGACGACACGACAGCTTGGAATATTGAACACCATCTTGGCAACCTACCATCACAACGAGAGCGTATAGCAACCGCAGTTTTGCAAGGAATATGGTCGCAGCACAATGTAAGTGTAGCCAGTCCATCACTAAAAAAGCTTGCTGCCAACGCTGCACTAGAGCAAGCGGATAAACTAATCGAAGAACTTAACAAGGAGGAGTAACAACGTATGGCTATTAGACTCAGTACAACAAGGCAGGAAGCTGCTTTAAATGGCGTTAAGATGCTTGTGTATGGCACAGCAGGTATCGGTAAGACCTCGCTAGCAAAGACTGTGCCCGACCATTCCAAGGTCATCATTCTAAGCGCAGAAAGTGGCTTACTTTCACTAGCAGATACCGACATTGCTGTGATGAAGATTGAAGAAATGCAGGACTTGCTAGATGCTTATAAGTGGCTAACCACCAACGAGCAAGGTCTATCTTACGACTGGATCATCTTGGACAGTCTGTCAGAAATCACCGAGGTGGTTTTAGCAGCAGAAAAAGTCAAGGCAGGCAAGGATAAGCGAGCAGCTTACATACCAATGCAAGAGATTGTAGAGAGTATGATTAAAGACTTCCGTGACTTGCCGAAGAACATCTTGATGACTTGTAAGTTAGAAGCTTATCAAGATGACAATAAAATGATTATCAACCGTCCAATGCTTGTTGGTCAGAAATTACCAGTGAACATTCCTTACCTGTTTGATGAAGTGTTCTATATGTATGCAGGTAAAGATGCAGATGGACACGAATACCGAGCATTACAGACGCAGCCTGATCGCAAGGTTGTGGCGAAAGACCGAAGTGGCAAGTTGGATATTTTAGAATACCCAAGTCTTGCTCATATTGCAGAAAAAATCTTATCTAACAAACCAACCCAAACCCAAGAAGGCGAATAAATTATGTCAAATTTCCTAGATTTAAACTTTACCCAACAAGACCTTAATGATGCTGCTAAAGATGAATATGCACTAATCCCAAAAGGTGAATATATCGCTGAAATTACTCGCAGTGAGATCAAAGACTTCCATTGGCAGAACAGTGGCGCAGTAGGCAAATCATTGTCGCTTATGTTCCGTATTGTCGAAGGTGAGTATGCAGGTCGTGTAGTGTGGGACAACCCACAGCTAAGCAACAGCGAGTTTGAGGGCTTTGTTAGCGATGGTCGCAAGAAGTTAGCGCAGATTGCAGCAGCTTGTGGTATCACGCAGCTCAATGACTCTACGCAAGTCCACGATATTCCAATGACTATCGTATTGGCAGTCGAAGTCAGCAAAGACGAGCGTTATGACGACAAAAACGTCATTAAAAAGGTATTACCACTGGCAGGGGGCGCACCTAACAAGTTTACCGCCACACCACAAGTACCGTCACAGCCTGCACAGCCTAGCGCACCGCAGCCACAAAACGATGCCCCTGCATGGCAACGTGGTTAATAACTAGCAACCAGTAGTACGGTAGGCACTCATTTCACGATGTAGTGCCTATTTTATGCGAGCGACTTCGTTGAGGTTGTTGGCATAAAATAAACAGCCGATAGGCTAACAGGAGAAATACCATGAGTAAAATGATTGTTTCAGTTCGTTTTATCGCAGGCTCTAATATTATGGACTGCCTGATAGAGGCTCAAGAAAAGGCTGTTATGTGGAACGTAGCTTATGTTGAGTTTGAATTTAACGGCATCGAGGTGTCAGTAAGTCCCTATGTTGATATTGATTGGGGTGCAAAAGGTCATTGGGATGATTGCATGAAACGTGGCGACAAGGTCGTTATATTTTCATAAGGAGCATAAAATGAGCAATGAAAGAGCGTACATCGTTTACATGAAGGGTTGTGAGAACCAAGTTACGATTGGCGATACTTCCTATACCATTCAAACAGAAATGCTAACTATCGCGGTTTGGGCTGAGACACCAACGGAAGCCAAGAGAATTGCAGAGGAAATGAAGTTTGAGGTAGAGTATGAGACCGAAATTGACAAAAAACATAGCCGTCAGGTTTGTTATGACATTGTGGCTATTACCCCATCACTATTAAGTTTTAAGGAGTTATCAGAATGAAAGCATTTACTGTAAAAAACACATGGTCAAATCACCATCAACATGGTTGGGGCAATGGTTATGTGGCGATACCACCTACAAGCTCGTGGCATGGTGTTGATTACCATCAAATACCTGTTGACGCTTATCGCGGGTTAACGTGGTCATCCAAGGTTAGTGAGGTGCGAGGGCGTGGCGTTGAAGTACCTGAGAACATACCTGATGATGACTGGATTGTTGGATTCGATACAGTCAGGCTCTACGATACCGAAATGACCGAGCAAGACGTAGAGTGCGAAGTCTATAAGCTACTTGGTGCTTTAGAGCAACTAGATAAAACCAAGTACGCCAAAGAAGTTATCACACAAGTTCGTTGCCCCAACTGCTCATCACTAAACGGTGTTAGCCACTTGGTTTCTGACTATGAGCCTGAATTGCAGATGATTAGCTGTGACGACTGTGGCAAACCATTTTACTTTTCTATTTAGGATTTTCCATGAAAATATATCGAGCAATGTGCCAAGAGGAGGCGGTCAGAACCTTGACAAGTAGGCGACCTGACTTCCTAAGACGCTTTAAGTGGTTCAGCGATGACTTGGAATTTATAAAATCAAGAGTGCAAGATGGCAGCTTCAATAACTCCAAACACAAAACCGATAGATACGTCCGTATTTTTGAGTTTGAGATTGACGATTTCAGTAAGGCTGATTTTATATCGAACAATGAGATTCAACTCGATAGACGTAAAAACCCAAAAATAACGCTAATTCGTGAGGTTCTAAACAATGGCTAATATCCCACAACAAGACCCAACCGTTCTAGCAATATATGATGGAATTGTTAAGAACCACAAAGAGAGTCGTAGAAAGTATTTAGGCGCAAGCAGCATTGGTGCTAGTTGTTCACGCGCTTTGTGGCATAGTTTCAGATGGACTAAGACCGAGAAGTTTGATGGTCGTCAACTCAATCTTTTTGAAACTGGTCATTTGTCTGAGGCTCGATTCACTAAAGACCTTCGTAATGCCGACATAACCGTTCACGAAGTTGATCCAAACACCAACGAGCAGTTTGCCGTAAGTTATCATGGAGGCCACCTAAAAGGTCACACAGATGGCATCGCTTTTGGCATTAAAGGTCAGCCCGAAGTTTGGCATTTGTTGGAATACAAAACCCATAGCGAGAAGTCTTTTAAGTTACTACTTAAAGACGGTATGCAGAAGTCAAAACCAATGCACTATGCTCAGATGCAGGTCTATATGAATGGCATGAACCTAGAAAACGGCTATTACCTTGCTAAGAACAAAAACACTGACGAGCTTTACGGTGAAGTGGTGCATTACAATCCCGAAGCAGCACAGGCATACATTGACCGAGCGCACACAATCATCTTCGACAGCGAGCCTTCAACTCGCATTAGTGATAATCCATCTTGGTATGAGTGCAAGTGGTGCAACTACAGCGATTATTGTCATGGTACTGGCGCAGACCTACCGCCTGAGCTGCCTGATGTGAATTGTAGGACTTGCATACACTCAACGCCACAAGAAACAGGTGGTTGGGTTTGTGAGAGCGAATATAATCTTGGAGAGCCACTTAGTTACGAAAGACAAGCTGAGGGTTGCATGTTCCACAAATTCATACCAAACCTTTTCCCTGACCTGTCCTTTGAGCGAGCAGACAGTGAAAATGTATTCTACCGAAGCCGTGATGGTGAGGTTTACAACAATAGCGCCAAAGGCGTAATAACTAAGGAATAAGACAATGAAACACTTAGAGCAAATAACAGAAAGAGCAATGATGTTCAGAAATGACATCAACATGACTAGCCGAGAAATTGCGGAGCTAACAAATAAAAGGCATCCTGATGTAAGTAGGGATATAAGAACAATGTGTAATGAGCTTAAAATAGATGTGAGCACTATTGGGCGTATCTATTTAGATAGTATGAACCGTCAACAAACCGAGTATGTTCTCGATTGGGAGCTTACATTTACGTTAATTACTGGCTATAGCATTAAACTAAGAAATGCGGTTATAAAAAGATGGGGTCAACTTGAGCAAGCTGTTCCAACACTAACTCGACAGCTCGAATACTGGCAGTTAAAAGAAGTTGACGATAAGATGCTAGGCACAATTCACGGCACTGGCTTAGCACATCGCAAAACCACCAAGCGAGTGAACAACGAAGCCATTATTGAAACACTGAATAAGATGCAACTAACCTTGAATTATGGGGGTGAGCAATGAAATATGTTTTAAGAGATTACCAAGAGCGTGTCCTTGACGAGCTAGATGATTGGCTTCGTAGAAACCCTGACGGAAACCCAATAGTTGATTCCTGCGTGGCTAGTGGCAAGAGCTTGATAATTGCCGAGTTTTGTAAAAGAGCCATCGCACAGTACCCTGCGACTCGTATTATTATGTGCGTGGCTTCCAAGGAATTGTGCGAACAGAACGCTGAAAAGATACGTGCTATATGGGAGGACGCACCTGTCGGAATCTGTAGCGCCAGTCTTGGGCAACAAGACTTCGATAGTCAGATCATCTTTGCAACTATCGGCTCTATCGCCAAGTATGCTCACGAACTAGGCAAGGTTCACATTCTGTTGGTCGATGAGTGTCATAACATTAATCCCAATAATAGCGGTCAATATCGTGAGTTTATCAACGATGTGAAGCATTATGGCAACCCACACTTATGCGTCATTGGCTTTACAGGCACACCCTTTCGAGGTGATGGTGTATGGCTATGGCAAGGCACTGACCCACTATTTGCAGGTACGGCAACTCGTGTCAGTATGGACGAGCTACTGTTGCAGGGTTATCTAGCGCCACTGGTCGTTGAAAGTGAAACGCCAAACCTTATTGACACCTCAAACGTGAAAGTATCAGGCGGTGATTATGTGGTTCGAGAGTTGGATATAGCTGCCAACAATCCTGAAATCATTAAAGAAACTGTTGCTGATATTTTTCTACGTGCGTCTACCAATCGTAAAAAGTGGTTAATATTTTGTGTGACCATTGACCATGCTCACTTCGTTTTAGAGGAAATTGATCGCATTAGCAAGGTTAATGCTCGAATTGTGACAAGTCATACGCCACAAGGCGAACGTGCCGATATTCTTAGACGTTATAAGCTTCCTGAAAATCACCCTGACGCTGTTAATTGTTTGGTCAACGTGGCTTGCTTAACGACTGGTTTTGATGCCCCTGAAACTGACTTAATTGCCTTACTCAGACCAACAAAGTCACCTGTTTTGTACGTGCAGATCGCAGGTCGTGGTATGCGTATTGCTGAGGGTAAGAAAGATTGCTTGTGGTTGGATTACACCTCAACGACTGCTGATTTGGGCGCAGTAAACAAAATCAAGGGTCGTAACAAGCGTGTGTCAAGCGAAGTCGGTGAAGCGCCATACAAGAATTGCGAGGAATGTGGAAACCCTAACCTTATAAGTGCTTTAGAGTGTATCGAGTGCGGAAACTTATTTCCCGAGCCTGAGATTAAAGACCCCCACTCCACCACAGCAGGTAACTTGTCACCGCTATTACTCGATGGCGATACGAAGAAGATACCACCTCCTGAGTGGGTCAAGATTGCTCACGTTGGCTACGTGAAGCATCGTGCCAAAGCGGGGAAGAAACCAACCTTGCGTGTGGATTACTACCTAAACGCTTTTGATGACCCTATCAGTGAGTGGGTATGTATTGAACATAAGGGTTACGCACTAATGAAGGCAACCGAATGGTGGTCTGCAAACGCAGGTCGTGGCAACACAATCCCGTTCACAGTCGATGATGCTTTGGACTTGATACATTCAGAACACTCGCCTATCGTAGCGCCAGTGGCAATACTCGTTGGTCGTGACAAGAATGGTTATGACAAAATAACTGATCGCAAGTTCAACGACCAAGGCAATCACCCAACGCTCGTGACAACCAAGCCTATTCGTGTGGAGCAGCCCACAGTAGAAACTACAGTTACCGCAGTTACAGCAAAACCAAGAAATCATCGCAGTAATATGCTCACCGATGAAGAAGCTGACGCTTTGATTCCTTTTTAAATAACTGTTGTATGTATATATAATATGATGTATTATAATCAAACAATCAACAAAACAAACAAACAAACAAACGGAGAACGACATGAAAATCAAATTATCATTAGCAGCAGCACTAGCAATCGCAAGTATCTCTCACGCTCAAGCAGTAGAGCAGGCTTGTGAAACAGGTACAGTGAATTGCAATTTTACAGACCTTGGTGATAAAACACAAAGCGCAGACAACAGCGTAAGCGAAGCGGTACAGAACAATCCAAGCTCAAATAGCAACCAGTCAGGCAACACGATTGCGCCTGACAACAAAGACGTCAATAACAATTCAAATGATGGCTCAATCACTGGCGGCAACACATCGTCGCATGGTGGCAGCGCAATCGGTAACAAGAGTGATAATCGCAGCGATGCAAATGCCAGTAACGGCAATCAGTCGACCAGTAATGCACAAGGTCAAGGTCAAGCGTCTTACAATGACCTAGCTAACAAAAACGACGTATCTAA
>RCMY010010398.1_pt1 | contig 12885 bp, 6 predicted proteins | sample 2041341 | NCBI WGS metagenome assembly RCMY01 (sample SAMN09708234, study PRJNA481090) | Marine sediment metagenome, whole genome shotgun sequencing project. | reverse complement strand
CTTTCCTGTCCAAATTTGGTAATAAATGTCAGTGCTATTTGTTTTTTATTGTCAACAATATTGGAAGGTAGGTCTATTTGATTTTCTCTTATAGGCAATTTTGTAAGTAATTTTTTAATCGGATAATCAGATTTTTTCTTCCTGCTTGAAGAATAAACCAACGCATATCTATTTTCTTCTATGTTGTTGAATTTCAATTGAATAAATCCTTTTTCTTTCTTCAATGAAATAAGTTCATAGTTTTCGTTCTTCCAAACTGCTGCAAGAGGGGAACTAGGAGGGAGCGCTTTGGTTTTGTAATATTTCTTTTTGATGTATTCAACAACATCAGCATTTTTTTTCATTAGGCTCTTTGCACTAAAGAAAACATTGCCTTTAACTTGTTTTGTAGTACGTGCCAATTTTAATTGATTGGGGAGTTCCTTTTTATTCTCCCATGCCTTATCACTGTTATTGCGCACCTTATAAGCTGCATTGCCTATATAAAGGTTAGTGTTGCTACTGTTCCTAGACCACCAATCAACGATTTTGGAATGTGAGGCAACTGGCAGATTCATACTCCAATATACTTGCGGTGTTAAATAATCTATCCACCCATTTTCCATCCAAGTTATGGGGTCGGCATATAAATCTTCGTAAGTAGTCTGCCCTGCCTTAGTATCAGAACCTTTTGGGTCGGTTGAATTATTCTTCCAAACCCCAAAAGGACTAATGCCAAATTGCACCCAAGGCTTTGTGCTTTTTATTGTCCTGTGAATGTTCATCACCAGGGAATCAACATTGCTCCTTCGCCAATCTTCCAACGATTGATTGGGAATGGAATGGTAATTATACGAAAGAGAATCTTGGAAGACTTCATCCTTGATTTTATAAGGATAAAAGTAATCATCAAAATGAATGGCATCAATATCATAGTAGGTAATTACTTCTTCCATTATTGCCACTAAACGCTCACGTACTTCTGGCAAACCAGGGTTATAGTAATACTTTTTTCCATATTTGAGCATCCATTCCGGGTGCAGGTTAAAATCGTGGGCAGGACTTAATATATCGGTTTTTAAATCGAAAGTAGCTCTATAAGGGTTTAGCCAGGCATGAAACTCAATACCACGATTGTGACTCTCATTTATCATCCATTCTAAAATATCATATTCCCCTATTGGTGATGAACCTTCTTTACCTGTTAAGAAACGCGACCATGGTGCGTAATTGGATTTATAGAAAGCGTCACCCGCAGTTCGTATTTGCACGATTACGGCATTGAAATTTAAGCTATCATAAAAGTCAAGAATTTCAAGGAAGTCCTTTTTTTGCTTTTCAATTTGGTCAAAACCATTTTTAGGCCAGTCGATATTTACTACCGTGGCTACCCAAACGCCTCTAAATTCGATTTTTGGCTGGGGTATTGGTTTAAACACACTGCAAGAAGCAAAACTCAATACTATTAGTAGGAGAGTGGTTTTTTTAATCATACTGGTTTAAAAAGGCCTATTTGTACTAAAATAGGCCTTTAAATCACTAAACTTTTAGTTTAATCAAATTTATATCGAACAAACGCTTCCATAGCGGCATAATCCGCAAGACCGAGGGCATTATAACGTTCGGCGGTATCTCTATTTCTTTCTTCGACACGCATCCAGAATTCCCTTGCATCATCACCTTGGAACATTACACCATCTTTCTGTGATTGATGACAGAAAATAGCATATCGTTTTTTCAATACTTGACTTGGACTCATTGGTACTGCCATTTCAATATCGTTAATGTCCCATTCGTGCCAAGCACCTCTATACAACCATAACCAGCAATCTTTCATAAATGGCTCCGGCTTAAGCCTTTTCATTGCTTCGAATATCGCATCTAAACAAACCTTGTGTGTACCATGGGGATCTGCTAAATCTCCTGCAGCATAGATTTGATGGGGTTTAATATCTTTTATCAATTTGACAACAATTTCAATATCCACCTCAGATAAATTCTTTTTCTTGATGGTTCCCGTTTCGTAAAATGGCATATCCAAGAAATGTACGTTCGAATCCTCTAGACCTACATATCTAGTTGCAGCAAAAGATTCCCCTCTTCGAATCGCACCTTTTAATTTTCTTACTTCAATAGCATCGAAGGTGTTTTCTTCTTTATTGAGAATGGAATCAATAATTTTTTGCGAATCTTTGGAAGGTATAATTGTATTGGAAATTTCAGCAAATTTTAATGCTTCCCTATCTGATACGGCTATGTTCCCGGAAGTTTGGTAGGCCACGTGCACTTCGTGTCCTTGTTCAACCAATCGATCAAAAGTTCCACCCATTGATATGACATCATCATCGGGGTGAGGGCTAAAAATAATTACTCGTTTTTTTGCGGGTTCCGCGCGTTCAGGCCTACTAGTGTCATCAGCATTTGGTTTGCCACCTGGCCAACCTGTAATAGTGTGTTGTAACTTATTGAACATTTTTATGTTCAAGTCATAAGAGTCTTCCAACGACAATAGATCAGACATTCCATTGTCATTATAATCCTTGTCTGTTATACTTAAAATCGATTTGTTTGTTTTACGGCAGAGCCAAACAATGGCCTTTGAAGTAAGTTCTTCCGTCCATTCACAGGATCCAACCAGCCAAGGAGTTTTATTCCTAGTCAATTCGCTACCGGCGCCTACATCTAATACAAAAGTCACATTATTATGCTCTTGTAGGTATGTCGCAGGTACATGGGATGAAATTTTACCTTCAATAGTATCTTTAATTATTTCTGCTTTATTATTACCCCAACCTAGAAGTACGATTCTCTTGGCGTTTCTAACAGTTGAAATGCCCATGGTAATTGCCTTTCTTGGAACATTGTCTATACCCAAAAAAGACGGAGCAGCATCAACCCGTGTAATGTGGTCAAGTGTAATTACCCGAGTCCCTGAATTACGATGAGAACCTGGTTCGTTGAAACCTATGTGACCAGTTCTACCAATACCCAATAATTGAAAATCAAGCCCACCAAAATCTTTTATCTTCTTTTCATATCCTAAGCAATATTCAACTACATCTTGCGAAGAGATCTTACCGTCGGGTATATTTATATTTTCGGCAGGAATATCCACATGGTTGAACAAATGCTCATGCATGAAGTAAAAATAACTCTGCATATTCGCTTTGTCCATTGGTAAGTATTCATCTAAATTAAAGGTGACCACATTGGCAAAACTCAATCCTTCCTCTTTGTGCATTCTGACCAATTCTTCATAAACCTTGATAGGGGAAGAACCAGTTGCAAGTCCTAGAACACAAGTCTGCCCAGTTGCTTGTTTTTCCCGAATCAAATCGGCAATTTCCTCGGCCACTCGTATTGAAGCCTCATTGGAATCATTAAAAATAACATTATGTATTTTTTCAAAGCGGGTCTCTTCGAATTGTCCTACTGGTTTGTAGCCTATGTCTATTCCAGATTCTTCTAAGGTTGTTTTCATAAATGGAAGCTATTATTTTATCGCTCTTATTTGTGGCAAATGTATGCAATTATTTTAATATTTGCTGTTTAATGCAATATTATTTGCTGTATTATGCTGTATTATTTGTTTGTACACTAAATTAGGTATAAAAAACTGTAAAAAACAGCAAATTGAATTCTTTTATTATCTTTGTTACAAATAAATGAATTAATATATGCTAAAAGAAGAACGCCATCAGACCATACTAACACAGGTTGAATTGCATAATAGGGTTTTATTGACAGATATTGCCGAAAGGTTAGATGTTTCAATAGACACCGTTCGACGTGATGTAAAGGAATTGGATCAAGAAAGTAAACTACGCAAGGTGCATGGTGGTGCAATTTCATTGGGTTATACTACTAATAGTACCAGAAACAACAATATTTATGCACTTACCCAGAAAATAACCATAGCAGAGAAAGCAGCTACTTTGTTGAAAAATGGGGCTGTTATTTTTATAGATGGTGGAACAACTTGTATAGAATTCGCCAGAATTATTCCCTCCGACATTCAATTGACTTGCTTTACATTAAGTCTTCCGGTTGCTATGGAATTGAATAATAAGCCCAACGTAGATGTTATTTTCGTTGGTGGTCAAATATCCAAAGAGGCGCAAATATCTATCGGTGCGAGGGCAACAAATATGTTGTCTGAAATTAAGGTTGATTATAGCTTTATCGGTACAGGTTATGTTGATGTTTCTTTCGGGCTAACGGATTTTGATTGGGATATTGTTCAAGTGAAAAAAGCGGTCATAAAGGCTTCAAAAAAAGCGGTACTTTTGTGTATATCAGAAAAATTGAATTCACAGCACCGTTACAAAATATGTGATATCAATACCATAGATATAATGGTCACTGAATTGGATTCGAATGATGACCAATTGAGACTTTTTAGAAACCAAGACGTTCGTATTATTTAATCTTTATGAATTATAAAAAAATCACTGAAACTCCATCTAATTATGACAATTTGGAGCAAATGGATACTGCCTCCCTATTGGTTAATATGAACAATGAGGATAGGAAAGTGGCAGATGCTGTTACACATATAATTCCCCAAATAACAAAGTTAGTAGATGCATTAACCAATCGTTTTGAAAAGGGAGGTCGGTTGTTTTATATTGGTGCAGGAACTAGTGGTCGACTTGGCATTTTAGATGCTTCTGAAATACCACCAACCTTTGGTATGCCTCATGAGCGGGTCATAGGGTTGATAGCTGGGGGCGATTCTGCCATTAGAAAGGCCGTTGAATTTGCGGAAGATGACGAGAAACAGGCATGGTTGGACTTAAAGGAACATGATATTTCTGAAATTGATGTAGTAGTAGGTATAGCCGCTTCGGGTACAACGCCTTATGTAATTGGCGGACTCCAAGATGCCAAAACCCATGGATTGCTTACTGCTGCTATAACCAATAATCCAGGTTCCCCTTTGGCAACTGTTGCTGATATCCCAATTGAGGTGAATGTTGGTCCCGAGTTCGTTACAGGTAGTACACGCATGAAAAGTGGCACATCCCAGAAACTGGTATTGAATATGATTTCTACAGCTTTGATGATCAAAATAGGTAGGGTAAAGGGGAATAAAATGGTAAATATGCAATTAAGCAATACCAAATTGGTAGACCGAGGAACAAGATATTTGGTAGAAGGGTTAGGTATTGATTATGACCAGGCGGAAGTACTACTCAAAAAATATGGTTCTGTAAAGAAAGCTTTGGATGCCGAAAAGAATTAAATTATTTTGTAATCGCTTCTACTTCATCCAATGTAACAATTTTGCTTGATGAATTTCCCCAAGAATTAAGAATGTAATTCATGACATCGGCTACTTCTTCATCTTCCAAACCTAGTGGTGCCATGGTATCGTTGTAGGTAATACCATTAACTATTAGTTCCCCTCGACGGCCATATTTTACACCTTTTATGCTTTCCTCTCTGTTTTGTAATAAATAATCGGAATTGGCTAAGGGTGGAAAAGTGTAAGCAACACCTTCACCATTTTCCATATGGCAAGTAACGCAGAAATCTGCGTAGATTTCACTCCCTCGCTCAATACTGTGGCTTCTAATTTGGGATCTTGATGAAGGACGACGCCAATTATGGAAATACCTAGAATATAGGTAAGAATAAATTGCTTCATGAATTAGTTAAGAATTAGGTACAAGTTTATAAATACCTTTTCCTTCAATGGCAACATAAATAAAACCATCTGGACCCTGTCTTACATCACGTACACGACCCATATCCTCCAATAATTTTTCCCTACTGGTAACCTTGGTTCCATCTAATGTAAGCCGTTCTAAATATTGAAAAGATAAGGAGCCAACGAGCAAGCTTCCTTTCCAACCTTGGTATTTGTCAGAAGTAACAAAGGCCATACCGCTTGGGGCAATTGAAGGTACCCAGTAGTGAATGGGTTGCTTCATACCGTCCATCTCGGTTTTATCGGTTATAGGTGTACCACTGTAATTTATTCCATAGGTAATAACTGGCCAACCATAATTGGCACCTTTTTCAACAATATTGATTTCATCACCTCCTTTGGGTCCATGTTCATGATCCCATATTTCACCTGTCTCTGGATGTATTACCAATCCTTGAGGATTTCGATGACCATAGCTATAAATAGCGGTCTTGGCTCCTTCCTTTCCAACAAAGGGATTGTCTTCTGGAGTTCTACCATCGTCATAAAGCCTATAGATTTTACCACCGTCTTTGGTGATATCCTGTGGATTTACATCACGAGCACCACGTTCGCCAATTGAGAAATATAGATACCCATCATTGTCAAAAGCAATGCGCGAACCAAAGTGTTGTCCTTTTGTGGTATTTGGGCCAGCTTTATACAGTAATTCGTTATCATATAGCGCATTATCTTTTAGTTTAGCGCGCATTAGAGCAGTATGTCCACCTTTTTCATCCCCTTCTTCAGAAGCATAGGTGAAATAAATCCATCCGTTATTGGCATAATCAGGATGCAAAAATACATCTAGTAAACCTCCTTGACCCCTAATATAGACATCGGGAACGTTAGAAATGTTTGTTTTTGTCCCGTTTTTAAAATGAATAAGGGTTCCAGATTTTTCAGTTATCAACATGCTGCCATCAGGCAAGAACGCCATACCCCAAGGAATCTGTAGTTCATCGACCAAAAGCTCAGCGGAAAAAGCGATGCTTTCAGGAGTAGTTACTTTATTTTCAGCATCTTGAGCACAAGAGTAATTAAGCGTTACAACGAATAAATATAGATAGGCTATACTTTTTTTCATAATTTGACGTTAAAAGTAAATATTATATGAAAGGTGTAAAAGCCTAAAGATAAAGAGAAAAATATAAGTTTAAACAATTACACTAAAGAATATACTTAATCCCCAATTCAAGGATATTCTTGCCAAAACTGACTTAACCTATGTTTCCAAAAAGCCCACGGAATGTTCTGTATGCTTTACTACTGGTGTTTTTATCGGTAGTTTTTACTTCGGCAATTGCTAACACGAACTACAGTGTGTTGGCTGAGATTACTACATCCATAAAGAATACTATTTCTAAAGCAGATTCAAATCTAGAGTCTAAGAATTTAGAAAAATTTAGTGATTCCAATAAATCCCAAAAACATAAAACTGTATCAAACTTGGCATCCGCTACAGCGGCAATGCCTATGTTTATGACCATAATTCAAGGTGCAGATGAAGAAGTAGGTTGTACTAATGATGGTAGTACCGTTGCAAGGTTTAATCTTTGCGGAGATTCTGATGATAGGGTAATTTCGTTGGCAGGTGCTCCTTTTGGCTCCGTATCATGGGAAATATTGGGCGGCTCATGTACTCCTGATATCAATGAGGATTGCCCAGAGACGACAAATTCTTGCTACACACAAGTAAGTACAGCACAAAATTTTACCATTGATGCAAGTTCTATACCTTCAACTACCGGTGCAGAGTTTAGGGTTAGAGTTAACGGGTCAGGGGCATATTATTATTTTAAGGTTAAAAAAAGTACAATTACCCAGACCTATGTCAAACAAGATTTTATTTGCGGAGTTCCAGGCAGGATTCAAGTAACCAATCTTTCAAGTGCATACGAATTCAGTATTGATAACGGAGGCGGATTTGGTCCTTGGCAAGGTCCTATTTTTGATAATCTGACTCCTGGCACATATAACGTTTTAGCACGATTACAGAATACACCCGACGCTTGTGAATATCCATACGAGCCTATTACCATAGACCAGCTGGATATTGGTATTGATGTAACTTTTACTGATGCCCAATGTAGTGGGGATACTGGTACGATTACGGTTACGGCAAACAATGTTCCTGGACCCTACAAGTACACCTTGTTAGATTCAAGTGGTGTAGCCCAAGAGTTTACAGCATTTATTCCTGATAACCCGTACACCTTTTCAGCGGTAGGTTTCGGAACCTATATAGTACAAGTAGAAACACAACAATGTACAGGTGACCCATTAAACGGAATTGATCCACCTAGAGAAAGTTTGGATACTGGTGGAAACCCTATAATTATTGGTAATGGATTATCTCCACTTGACGCTTCAACAGAAGTGAATAGTAGTTTTGGTTGTTCAACGATTACCGATGTTGATATTATTGTAAATACTTCGGGAGGTTCCGCACCATATACGTTTACCGTTAACGGTGGACCGTCTCAACCTTCTTATACGGGCACTACGATCTATAACGTTACAAGTCCAGGTACATATGATTTCATAATTACCGACAGTAATGGTTGTACAATAACGGCATCATCAAATGTTGAAGACCTTCTGCCACCAGATGTTACTGCGAATGGTATTGACGGATCTTGCTCCAACGGCGGTGCAAAAATCAACTTCAATATTATAGACGCTAGGGGATATAATTTGTCTTATAAGGTAAATGCCATAGATCCATGGGAAACAAACCCGCAGATATCTGTTCCGGCAGGAACCTATAATAATATTGAGGTTAGATATCAACAGGGTGGATTTGAATGTACCATGACGCTACCTTCTGTTACTGTAACTAACGTAGGTGCAATTACTGGATCAGCCAGTAAAATTGTAGATAGAACTTGTGATGGTAGTGGAGGTGTTATTGGAGGCCAAATCGATTTTGTAGGTCCATTTACAGGGGGCTCTGGAAGTGGGTACGTATTTAGTATAGACGGGCTTAATTTTACGCCGATTACATCTTATGTTGGATTGTCACCAGGAACTTATACTCCGATGATAGAAGACGGAGGAGGCTGCCGATTGGAATTGACACCCATAACTATTTTGGATGTTGACCCTCCGACGGATTTGGACTTTGTTCAAAGTAATATTAATTGTGCTGCAGGTACTTCCGATGTAACCTTAACACCTACTGCAAATACAGCAATAATAAGATATGAAGTAATAAGTCCCACTCCTGGTTTTGACAATGATGGTGACAATACCAATTCAATAATCACGGGATTAAGTACGAATACTTCATACATTTTTCAAATTACTGATGCCAATAACTGTATTTATACGGAAAGCTTTACACCTGCACAAATAAGCTCAATTAGGGCAAGGGTCAAATCAGGTGGTGACCTTAGGGTTTGTGATGGCGCTTTGGATGGTTCTGGAACATTCTTGGTTGACGGTTTTGCCAATAATTATACATGGGATATTAATAGTGGTCTCTTTTCAGGTGGCCCGCAAAGCACTGGAGAAGTTGTATTACCACCTTCCGGTGCTGGCACCTATACTATTACGGTAACTGATGCGGATACGGGCTGTACCGATACAGCTTCTTTCGATATTCAACAGGCCGCCCCTATAGATTTAAGTACGAGTGTGGTTACACCGATGAGTTGTTCTAATAATAACCGGGGTCGGGTTGTCGCTAATACTACCGGTGGATGGGGAACTAATAGATATACCTTAACACCACCGTCCGGTCCTCCCATAGGTCCAAAATCAGGTAGAACATTCAGTAATCTATCATTGCCAGGCAACTATATCTTGTCCGTTGAAGACTCTGAAGGTTGTACTACGACTTTTAATTTTAACCTTACGCCCCTTAGTGCCCCAACAATCAGTTTAGATGCCGCGGCATCAGATTTCTGCTATGTCCCAGGAACCGGGGCAACTATAGCTGTAACTTCAGTGGCAGGTACGGCTCCTTTGGCGAGCCATGAATACCGCATTAATGGAGGTTCTTGGCAGGCGGCACCAAGCTTTACAGGCTTAAACCCTGGAAATTATTCTGTTCAAGTTAGGGATGGGAACAATTGTAGGGACAATATCAATGTTACTATCAGCCCTCAGTTAAGGGTATACACCAATATAGTTTCTGAAATACCATGTGGTGTTGCTCCAGGGCAAATACGGGTTATTGTTGCCGGGGGATATACAGCCGGAGCGGGCACAAAACAATATGAGGTAAGTTCCGATAATGGAGTAATATTCTCAGCACCAGTGCCGCTGACTTCCACAAATTTCATTTATGATACAACTACCCCTGGGGATTATATCTTTAGGGTAGTGGATAATGAGGGTTGTACTGCGGATTCGAGCCCGGTCAATTTGGCCGCACCAATTTCACTTTTGCCTCCAACTATTGAAAGATTTCCAGTGAGCTGTGGCAATGTTGCGAACGGTAGAGTCGTTATTACTCCGGATGCAACAGATGGTGTACCTCCTTATGAAATCAATTTCAACAATCTAGGGTTTAGTGACCAGCGTTCTTTCTCCAATTTGGCAGTGGGCACTTATCCAGTGGTTATACGTGATGCACGAGGATGTTTATATAGTGGAAGTGTTGATATCCTATTGGATAACACTCCGGCACCAGATACAAATGCCTCTGAGATACAAGCAGTTTGTTCAACTACCATTGTCAGTGGTGGCGTACGTATTAACAGTGTTACCGATGGTACGCCTAATTTCAGTTTTATCGTCGAGGATCTCCTTGGCAATCAAATTACACGACGCGATGATATAGCTGCGTTTCCTTTGGATATTACTGATGCAGCCTTAATACCTGGTGATTATCGCGTAATCACCGTGGATGCATATGGATGTACAGATGAGGATTTGGTGACCATTACTACGAATGAGGTCGTTATTACCCCTATTCCGCCCCCAGTTCCAATTATTTGTGACGATACCGGATTTACCTATACCGTTAGTGTAAGTGGTGGTTCCGGTTCTTATGAGATAAAATTGGAACAACAACCCGCATTTTATCCTTTAAATAATAACGCAGGCCCCGACACCCATGAATTTAGCAACACTTTGGATGGTATTCAATACGGAGTTGCCTATACGGTTGAGGTAAGGGATACGATTACAGGTTGTATATACCAACAGGAAATTCCACCTATTGAAGGACCTTCTCTTTTGGATGTCGTTGCCAGTTCCAACCCTGCGGCTTGTTTTCCCAACATTAATGGTGAAATCAGCTATTCGATTACAGGATTTGTGATAGGCGATATATTGCGGATTGAACTCTTTGATGAGCAGACCGGATTACGGACTGATTTGGAAGCTTCAATCACAACCACAGCAGATCCACATATTGGTAACCACTTTACCCCAGCAGGGGATTATCAGATTATCGTGACCAATTTGACCGATACTTGTACCGATGCTGATGCTGTTACCATTGATCAAAATATACCGGCTATTGATGTTCTTGATTTAACTCCTGCCAATTGTAATGCCGATGGATCTATTACCGTACAAGGCCGTGGTGGTGACGGGGGACCTTATACCTTTGCATTTATGCCTCAGGGCAATGTGCCAGCTCCCGGTGATTATGGCACGGTAACCACTTTCTTTGGTCCTGCAGGTAATTATGATGTTTATGTCATGGACAGCAGTGGTTGTAGTTCGTTCGCTATTGCCAGTATCATTCCTACTGATGCAGCACCGGTCATCAGTACATCGGTCGACAATCAGTGTATTGTAACATCGACCTCTTTTGATATTACAGTCAGTGTACCCAATTCTGTTGATACACCCTTTTTTACCTTGGGCGGTGATACAAAACAAGGGGTGTTGAATGGCTCGGTTTATGAAGAAACCTTTAATGTAAGCTCTCCTGGCGATTATGTTGTAGATGTGGTCGATGCCAATGGTTGTATCGGGCAAACTACAGCATCGGTTTATGAATTCTTGTCAGCTTCAGTCTCCTTTACCACAGAACCCACTTGTTTGGCTGCTGACGGTGTATTGACGACCACGGTCAATGGCGGTAGTGGTACAATATATACGTATGAGTTACAAGATGGAATAGGAACCTACATTGATGACAATACAACCGGTGTTTTTCCAGGCTATGGATCAGGACAATACCAAGTGTTGGTTACCGATTCTGAAACATTGTGTACAGCAACAGATGTCATTGATTTGATCGCTGCGATCCCTCCGGTCATAACAGCCGAGATCCCAAGAAACATAAGTTGTTTCAATGAAAATGATGGCGGTTTGGATATTATTCTAGATCCATTGAGCGCTGTGGACATACCCATTGAATTTATTTTAAACAATACAGATACCAGTACCGAGGTTACCCGAAACAATACAGGTTCGTTTTCAAATCTGCCCGAGGCCAATTATCAAGTTGAGGTGCTAACCGCACGAGGTTGTTCGGAACTTTCCGGGATTTATTTTATTGATAATCCCGAGGATTTCGCCATTACGGCCAGCGCCCCACCATTTGCCTGTGAAAATGGGGCCAATCGTTATAGTTCCACAATAATTACGGTAACCGTAGACCCATCCAATCCCGGAACTGTGGGTGGCGGTTATCAGTATAGCATTACCGGATTTTCCAATTATCAATCAGGCAATACCTTTGAAATTGTTGATAATGGTTTAACCCAAACTATAACTGTTTATGCGGTGGATGGCAATGGATGTGAAGACACTTTCGATTTACCGCCTTTAGACCCACCAAGTGAGATCACTTCAACCATCATAGATGTGGATCCATTAAACTGCCAGTTTGATGAGCGTGTGCGGATCAGGGTCCAGAATACTACCGATTTTACGGTTTCAACAGTATCGGTCATGCCAGTAGCTCCAGTTACGAATACACCTGGAAATGATTATGTAGATGTTTATTTGCCGGCATCAGGTGACTATATTTTTGAGGTTACCGATAATATTGGGGGTTGTACCTACCCAATGCCCGTGCATACAGTGATCGAGCCTGTTAACCCAACCGTTGTAATTAGTGAGGCAAAAGCGGTGAGCTGTTTTGTGCCCGGTAATGATGGAGAGTTGTTTATTGAAGTTTCAGATTATACAGGTCTTTATACATATAATGTTTATAGCAATAGTGACCCTGGTAAAACTACTGTTTTGGCCACAGGTACTTTAGATACGGCTAATAATCCTGAAACTATTACTGGTTTAACCGG
>RCMY010004004.1_pt1 | contig 12887 bp, 10 predicted proteins | sample 2041341 | NCBI WGS metagenome assembly RCMY01 (sample SAMN09708234, study PRJNA481090) | Marine sediment metagenome, whole genome shotgun sequencing project. | reverse complement strand
CCGATCAGGGACCGTCGCGGCGTTCGCCTGCGCGCCCCGGTTTCAGGGGAGGTGAGCGGTGTCAGTTCAGCTTGCGGAGGGGCTCGTCGCGATGGTGGTGGTGGCCAAGGCTGATCTTCGCGTCGGTCACCACCGCTGACTCGGAGGTGACGATGATCGGGTTCAGGTCGAGCTCGACAATGGAGTGTTGGTCCGATGCAAGCAGTGCTGCCCGGCAGATTGCGTCGACGAGTGCGTCAGTCTCGATTCCGGAGTCGACAAGGGCAGCTGCGACTTTGGTCTCAGCGAGCATCGAACGCGCCGAGGCTCCGGAGACGGGCGCCAGGCGACTGGAGCGATCGTTGATCACGTCGGCGTGTACGCCGCCGAGCCCGACGGACACGATGACGCCGAGGCGATCGTCGTGCTCGCACCGGATTCGGACGTCGAAACCGGGCGCGGTCATGGCTTGCACGAGGAGTTGATCGGCGTCGTTGCCGAGGGCCTCGACCATCTGTTGCACTGAGTCGATTACGTCGTCATCCTCGGTGAGGTCGAGCGCAATTCCGGCTTTGACCGACCGTCCCACGCCCCGTCGCGCCGCCTTGATTGCGACGGGATAGCCGATGGAGCGCGCTGCTGCGACTGCTGTGGCGGGTGTGGCTTCGACGGCCCCGGCAGCGCTGATGCCATAGGCGCCGAGGAGCTCCGAGGATGCTGCGGAACCCAGCATGAAGACGGTGCTGTCGAGCCGACCTTCAGCGGCCTGTTCGATGATGGCGAGGGCGGCGTCGGGATCAAGCGCCGTGATCGGCGTCGGTGTTTCGTCGCGCTCGGACTCGAGCCAGCGTCCGTAGCCGTATGAGCGAGCGAGGACAGCGGCGGCTTGCTCGGGGAAACTGAACCCCGGAACGTCGGAGCCCGGCCGAACGGGGCCGTCGGCGCTGCCGAGAAGAACTGCGAGCACCGGCTTCGGTACATCGGTCCCCGCCCTGTCGATGGCGCTGGCCATGGCCGCATCGGTGTCAGATGCGACGGCCGGTGTGTGGATGACGAGTACCCCATCGATGTCGGTCGCTGCTATCGCGTCGTCGATCGCCCGATGCATGGTCTCGGCGCCGACTTCCACCGGGAGGCGGAGGACCGAAGGATCGAGGCCAGCGCCGCGTAGCGCTGCTGCGGCGAGCGTGGCGGGGCTCCGAGAGTTGGTGATGATCTGTACCGACGGTCCGCGCAGCACTGCTTGGCTGGCCAGGACCCGCGCCGTATCGAGGAGGGCGTGCACGGTGGGTACTTCGATGAGCCCGGCCTGTTGGTACAACGCGCCGCCCAGGGCACCGTCAGCGGCAGCGCCGGTCCGCACCGCGACGATGGGGCGACGGTGGGAGACCCGCCGAGCGATACGGGCGAACTTCGCCGCATTGCCGAACGACTCGGTGTACATCGCGATGACCTTGGTCTGGTCGTCGTCTTCCCAGAACTGGAGCAGGTCGTTGCCCGACACGTCGCTCTTGTCGCCGAGCGAGACGAACCACGAGAGGCCAAGGCCGAGGTCCCGTGCCTGCCGGAGCACCGACCCGCCGAGCGAGCCGGATTGCAGGGAGATCGCAACGTGGCCGACCGGCAGTTGTACGTCGACGAGCGCCGCTTGCATCTGGGAATCGGGGCGCAGGGAGGCGGCCCCCATGCTCGATGGTCCGATCAGGCGCAGACCATGACGCCTCGAGCGTGTGACGAGCGCTTCGATGTCGACGTCGGTGCCATCGATGTCAGTGATGATGATCGCGCCGCGCATCCGTTTGGCGATGCACGCCTCGATGGTGGCCTCGAGCGCAGGTGCGGGCACAGCGACGACAGCGAGCGATACGTCGTCGGGAAGCGCCTCGATTGACGAGAAGCATGCAGTCTCGCCGATGTGACTGTGGCTCGGGTTGACGGGATACACCGGCATTGTCGCTGTGCGGCTCAGGTTGGACCAGAGCGCCTGGCCGACGCTCGACGGGCGATCGGACGCGCCGACGACAGCGACGGCCTTCGGGATCAGGAGCCGTGTCACGGCGCGAGAGTCGGCGCGTTGTTCGCGCCGCTCAACACTGTCGAGGAATTCTTCGGTGGTCGCCAAGTCCCAATCCAGGTCCACCACACCGGAGTCGAACCGTCGTTTGAGCGGCCAGCCCGCCTTGGAGAAAACGGCGAGCATGCCGCGGTTGTCGCCGAGGACTTCAGCGGTGAATCGCTCGATCCCGTTGGTGCGGGCAATGGCGGCCAAATGTTCGAGCAGCAGCGTGGCGATGCCACGACCGTGGAATTCGTCGTCGACCATGAAGGCGGCCTCGGCTTCGTTTCGGCCGGGCCACCGCTCGTAGCTGCCCCATGCGACGAACTGATCCTGCGACTCGACAGCCAGCGCGACGCGGTCGACCATGTCGATGTTGGTGAAGTGTTCGAGGTCGCGATCACTCAGCGTTGGTTTCGGCGAGAAGAAACGGCGATACACGCTCTCGGCCGACTGGCGCTCGTGGAATGCTTTCAATGCTGCCTTGTCGGCGGTCGTGAGGGGACGGATGTAGGCGGTGTCGCCGCTACCGAGGACAACACTCGACGCCCAGGGGCCTGGTGCGTCGCTGTCGCTTCCGGAGTCGCTCACGATACCCAGCATGGCACCCCAGGACGCGGATTCCCTCGCCGGGCAGGCGCTGGTCGCCAAGGTGCCGCCCCGACGCTGCTGGCGCTCCCGGATGTCCGTAGGATCAAGGGCATGGGAGTTCCGATTGCCGTCTTTGCCGCTGCGGAACTTGATCAGCATCGTGCGCCGCTTGGCCATCCGGAGCATCCCGGCCGGCTCGATGCATCACTCGCTGGAATCAGCGAAGCGGGGCTCCTCGACGCGGTCTCGTTCCGGGTTCCCCGCCTTGCGTCTGCCGATGAGATCTCCGTAGCCCACACTGCCCACCACATCGCCAGGCTGCGCGCCATGTGTGAACGTGGGGGCGGAGACATCGACGGTGACACCTACGTCGCGCCAGGTTCTTGGACGACAGCGACTCGCGCCGTCGGGGCGGTACTCGATGCCGTCGACGCACTGCGCTCCGGCGACTGCGACGTGGCCTTCGCCGCCGGTCGACCGCCTGGGCACCATGCCGTCGCCGACCAGGCCATGGGCTTCTGCCTGTTCAACAACGTCGCGGTAGCGGCAGCGACGCTTGCCGATCGTGGCGAACGCGTTGCGATCGTCGACTGGGACGTGCACCACGGGAACGGCACCCAAGACATCTTCTATGACGATCCCCGAGTGCTGTACGTGTCGATGCACGAGGCGCCGCTGTATCCCGGAACGGGTCGGGCCGATGAGACCGGCGGACCCGGCGCGCCGATGGCGAATTTGAACCTGCCGTTCCCGGCAGGGACGCGTGGCGACGTCTACCGGCGTGCAATCGACGAGGTGATTGCACCGGTCGTCGAACGATTCGCTCCGGACTGGCTGTTCATCTCCGCTGGCTATGACGGTCACCGGCAAGACCCGCTCGCCGGTCTCGAACTGACCTCGGCCGACTACGCCGACATGGCGACTCGGTTGCAGCAACTCGTTCCAGCTCAGCGGACCGTCGTGGTCCTCGAAGGCGGGTACGACCTCGAAGCACTGACGTTCTCCACCGGGGCAACGCTTGCCGCGATGATCGGCGGTTCCTACCGTCCCGAGGGACCGAGCGGCGGCGACGTCGGACTTCCCACGATTGTTGCCGCTAAGCAACGGTGGGGCCTGTCCTGATCCTGACAGTGCTCTGAGGGTTACAGCGTTCTGAGGGTGACGGTGCTCTGAGGGTCACGGCGTTCGGACTGGACGGCCCTGCCCGATTCCTAGGTCGTTGGCGACGGCGGGGACGACTCGGTCGCAGATGTCACCACCCTTGGCCGGGATGATTCCGGCGATCGTGGCGGCAACGGTGGTGCGTCCGCCTTCGAGCACCCAGAGACAACTCACTGCGCCGTCGATGGTGCCCGTATGCCCCCAGCCGTACTGATCAACGAAGATGCCAGGGGCGCGCAGCGTGGCGGCGTCGCTCGGGTGGAGTTGGGCGGTCATCGCGGTGAGGGCGTTGGTTGACACGACCAGCGTTCCAGCTCCGCCAAGGCGGGAGAATCGGGTGACGTCGAAGCCATGCGGCGCATCGGTGGGGAGGAGGCCGTTGGTGGACGCGTGGAGTCCGGCCTCGCCGATCGGGTCGAAGACCAGTGCCTGTAGTGCGACATCGAGGGCTTGGCCAGTCAGTGCCTCGATGAGGAGGCCGAGCGCGCAGTAATTGCCGTTTGAGTATCGCCAGGTGCCGCGGTGGCTTTGGGGCGCCGAGGTCAGCAACGTCGGGAGAAATCCGCGGCAGTCACCTCCGCCTTCGAACCAGGAGGTGCGGGCGACGGGCATTCCTGATGTGTGGTCCAGGAGTTCGCGGACGGTGACGTCGATCCAACCGGGGTGAGGCGAGAGCCCGATTGCGGCCCAGGGCACGGGTGCGTCAACGCGCAGCGCCCCGCCTTCCGCGAGCCGGGCGATGCCGACGGCCGTCACGATTTTGCTGACGCTCGCGACGAGCATCGGCGAGTCTGGTGTCGCAGGGCTGTCGTCGAGCAGCGTGCCGGAGGCGCTGGCGATGACGATCGCTCCGTCTCGTCGCACGGTGATCGAGGCAACGGTATTGGCGCGTGCGAGCGCTTCGAATTCGGCGCTCGTCGCGGGCATCGCTGGATCGAGCACGGCGTTCGTCGCGGGCAACGGCGACGGGGGAGTGGTGGCGGGAGTCGGTTGCGTGGTGCTGGTCGTCGGGGCGGCGGCGGTGGTCGTCGGCGTGCCGCTCGTTGTCGCGGTGGGGATTGGGGCCGGGGTGTTGGTCGTGGTGTCAGATGTGTTGGATGTCGTGGTCGAGCCCGGCAACGAGGTCAGAGGGGATGTCGTCGGAGTCGGCATGAGTGCCGGTGTCGTCGACATCGTCGGTTGCGAGCCGCTGTCCAGGCTGTTCGGTTGCTCGCTGTCGGCGGCGCACGACGCACTGAAGATCATCAGACACAGCGCCAGGGCGATCCGCTGGGCGAGAGTGAAACGCCCGATCCGCACCACAACATCGTAGTGATTCGCAGCCGCTGCCGGCCAGCGGCTGCGTGCTGGCCGGGGCACATAAGGTGGGGTGATGAAGCGGGTGGCGTTGAAGTCGGTGGCGCTGCGTGGGCGACGATGTGCGGGTGCCGGGCGACAGTGCCGACGGTGGGCACTGCTGGTGTGCGTTGGTGCCACAGCATGCAGCGGCGGATCGGGAAGTGTCGCTGGCGTGAGCGAGGACGAGCAGCAGTCGCCAGGCACAAGAAGCGGAGGACAGACCGCTATGCGCCAGACCTATGGAGACGACGCCAACCAGTTTGGCGACCTGACGTTACCGATCGACGCGGGCGAGGGCCCCGTCCCGGTTGTCATGTTGATCCACGGGGGGTTCTGGCGAACGGGATTCGGCCTGGGCCTGATGGATCCGCTCGTGCCGTCCCTCGTCGCCGCAGGATATGCGGTCTGGAACGTGGAATACCGACGTGTTGGCAGCGGCCCTGAAGGCGGCGGGGGATATCCGGAGACATTCGATGACCTTGCTGCCGCGATCGACCTGCTGGCCTCGATGCCGGAGGAGACTCGAGCTCGCCTGGACCTCGATCGGGTGGCAACGGTTGGACACTCGGCGGGCGGGCACCTCGCAGGTTGGCTCGCAAGCCGCACCTCGCTCCCAGCCGATGTGGAATGGTCCGTTCCTGATGTCGTTCCGGCCATAGCTGTGTCTCAGGCTGGCGTCCTCGACCTCGGGCGGTGCATTGCAGAGGCCGTCGGTGGAACTGCGTGTCGGGATCTACTGCTCGGAGAGGGCGATGCTCCGGAAGAGTTGACCGATCGGATCGCGCTGGCCTCACCGGCGGCCCTGTTGCCCATCAGCGCCCGGGTTGTCGCGGTGCACGGGACGCTGGATTCGATTGTCCCCCTCGATCAGTCGACTGAGTACGTCGCCGCCGCACGAGCGGCCGGAGTTTCGGTGGAGTTGAGGGCGATCGAGGGCGCCAGCCACTTCGATGTCATCAACCCGACCCATCCTGCGTGGCAGGCCGCGCTCGACGCCTTGGCTGACCAGTTCCCCTCAATCTGAACCCGCCCAGAATTTGATCAGCCCCTGTGCGGCAACGCGCGGGTCTTCGATCATCCACCAGTGGCCGCGTCCCTCGAGGACGAGGCGGTCGGCGCCGAGCTGATCGATGACCGCATCGCTGAAGTTCTGCGGTACGTAGGCATCGGCGGTCGCAACAATGCCGAGTCCGCGAGGGAGCGGGCGAGCGGCCATGCGTCGCCCCAAGTCGGCCATCGCCGGCTGCGCGGCATCGCGGTAGAGGCCGAGAATGCAGGATCCCATCTCGGCGGTGACACCGGCCGACACGTCAGCCAAGATGTCGGCGGGGAGCCCGAGCCCGGCAAACGCCGTGGCGCGTTCGGCGGTTGTCATCGAGACGACGGCATCGATCACCTGCTCGCCGACGTCTGGCGTCTGCCAGGCCTGGGCGGCGTCGTGCCATTCGTAGTCTGGATGGAGGAGGCCAACGACGTCGGTCGCCCAGCTGCGAACGAGGTCGGGGCGCAGGGCGAGGGCTCCGAAGACGTGACCGGCACCCCAGTCGTGCCCGACAACGTCGACGGGTCCGTCGGCGGTGTGCAGTGCGTCGAGTTCCATGACGAGCCATTCGCTGTACGCCGCCATCGACGGTTCGAACGTCGCTGGGACAGTGGCTCCGAACCCGGGTGGGCTGAGGCAGATGTCCCCCAGCTACGTTGGGGTGATGGAGAACCAGCGGCAGGACCAGGTGCCGGGCCAGCTGGAGACCATCATCGAGTGCACTGACCTCGATGCCATGGTTGCGTTCTGCACTGATGCGCTCGGCTGTCGTCTCGAACTGATCACACCCGCTGATGACCCGACCCAGTACGTCGTCTCTGGCCATGGCGCCCGATTGCGTTTGGTCCGGAGCGACACAGACCGCCCGGTACGTTTGCGGTTGAGCGTGAGCGGTGAGAACTGGCGCGAGCTGCGCGCTCCGAATGGCAGCGTCGTGCAACTTGGTCCCTCTGCCGAGGGGGTCTGTGTCCCTGAGAACGCGCCGACGTTGTCGGTCGTCCAGGCGGACCGGAGCGACGAGTTCGGAGCGGGACGAGCAGGCATGGGCTATCGCGACTTGCTTCCTGATCGCTGGGGTGGCCGCTTCATTGCGTCGCACATCATGATTGCTGACGGGGGAGATGTCGCCGACTACGTGCACTTCCATCGCATCCGTTTCCAGATGATCTTCGTTGCTGCAGGGTGGGTGGATGTCGTCTACGAAGACCAGGGCGAGCCGTTCCGGATGCATGCCGGCGATTGTGTGCTGCAGCCGCCCGAAATCCGGCACCGGGTCTTGCGTAGTTCGCCGGGCCTCGAAGTCATCGAGATCGGGTGCCCCGCAGAGCATGACACGCTCGTCGAACACAGCATCAGGTTGCCGACAGCCGGACTCAGCCCGGACCGGGACTTTGGTGGCCAACGGTTCGTCCGGCACGTCGCAGCAGCCTCGGAACCTGATCGCGCTGTGCTTGGTCCAGATGGCTTCGTCCACCGCGACACCGGGATCGCTGCGGCGACCGACGGGCTCGCTGACGCACAGGTGCTGACGATGCCGGTCGCCGACGAACCGAAATCACCGGCCTTGACCCACGACGGCGAGTTCGCACTCTCGGTCGTGCTTGCGGGCTCAGCGCAGCTCACCGTCGAATGCAACAGCGAGAAGCGAATTGTTGAAGTTGCTTCCAGCGACGCCGTGGCGTTGCCGTCGGGGAGCATGTGGTCGTGGGCGAATCGCACTGCTGACTTCGAGCTGTTGCAGGTCGTCCTGCCAGTGGACTGCGTTCGCGTTGCGGAGTTCGATCATGCTGGATGACCTCGTTGGGGCCGCCATGGTCGAAGCCTCGCCAGACGGCATGCTGCTCGTCGCATCGAGTGGAGAGATCATGTTCGCCAACAGCGCCGCCTCAGAGCTGTTCGGCTACGTCGTCGGGGGTCTGCAAGGAGTGCTCGTCGAAGCGCTGATGCCGCCGACGGTGAGAGCCGACCACGTCGATCGGCGAATCGGCTACATGCAGACCGCGACCAGCAGGCCGATGGACACCGGTCTGGAGCTGTTTGCGCAGCGCGCGGACAGCTCGTTGGTGCCCGTCGAGATCAGCCTGAGTCCGATCGTTGTCGAGGGCGACCTGTTCACGATCGTGACGGTTCGTGATGTCTCTGAACGCCGCAGGGCTGCGGCGCAGCTCGCGCTCCTCGGCGAGCGTGAGCGGATCGCTCGGGACATTCACGACATGGTGATCCAGCGGTTGTTCGCCGCGGGGATGCAACTCCAGGCAGTTTCGAGCATGGCCGAACCACCTGCCGTGGCCGAGCGCATGAACTCGGTGGTCGATGAGCTCGACGACACCATTCGGGAGCTGCGCAACGCCATCTTCCAACTCGGCATACCCGATGCGAGTCAAAGCTTGGCAAATCATGTCGCTGCCGTGGTCGGTGGGCGTCGTCAGCAGTTGGGGTTCGTGCCTGAACTCGCCATCACCGGTGAGATCGATGGCGTCCCTGACTTCGTCGGAGAGCAGCTGATTGCCACCGTGACCGAGTCGCTGTCGAACATCGCTCGGCATGCCAACGCAACCGAAGCCCGCGTCGATGTCTCACTGGTCGACGGGACGCTGCAGCTCACGGTTGCCGACAACGGCAGCGGCATCGCAGGAACGCCCAAGCCGAGCGGTGGTCTGTCGAACATTGTCTGGCGGGCGACTGAACTCGGAGGATCATGCACGGTCCGCTCGGGTGACCCGAGCGGCACGGTCATCGCCTGGCACGTTCCCGTCTGAGGGAGTGGCACGGCGTCAGCGTGCAGCTGTCGGAACGATCACCGTGGTCGTGCTCGCGTGGTGCAGGGTCCAGGTCGAGACGGAACCCAACAGCGCGGCACCGATGGCGCCATGGCCCCGAGCCCCGAGGGCCACCAGATCGGCCGACTGGGAACGCTCGGACAGAATTCGGCGCGGCGTCCCGATCACGAAGTTGCGCTTGACAGCAATATCCCCGCCGGTCGGCTGCGAGGAGGTGTTCGAGTGACCAGCGACGACACGATCGACCAGGTGGTGGAACCGCTGCTCGGCGAGGTCGGTGGCTTCCGGGAAGAAGAACTGGTCGGCCCCGACTGTGATCGGAGAGTTGTCCCAGACGGACAGGGCCTCGACCCGGCTGCCCGGCTGAGCGAAGGTGAGTGCCCACTCGAGCGCAGCGATCGAGTTGTCAGAGCCATCGATTCCGACCACGATGTCGACGGCTGGGCCGGGGTTGGTGGTCTCGGGCACGACGGCAACCGGACCACTCGCGTGCGTTGCGCACTGGGTGCTCGTCGAGCCGAGCAGTAGTCGCCGAAACCCCCCTCGACCGCGGGTCCCGACAACGAGGAGGGTGGCATCTTCGGCCGCATCGAGGAGCACGGCTGCGGGAGCGCCGCGGGCGACGACGGACTCGAGCGTGATGCCCTCCGCCGGTGCGGTACGGCAGGCGGCCTCAGCGACGACACGCTGCGCGCTGTCGACCAGGAGATCTCGGTCAAAGCCGGGCGACCCGGATGCGGTGCCTTCGATTGTCGCACCTTCGATGGGGACCTGCCACGACGTGACGAGTCGGAGCCGGGGTGTTCGTCCGGGGGCGTGAGTCGTTGCCCATTCCAGTGCGTGTGCAGCGGCATCGGAGCCGTCGACTCCGACGACCCAGATCGCCCTGTCACCCTGGGTGTCAGTCTGGTTGTCAGTCTCGTGCTCAGCCTGCTTCATGCCCGTACCTCTCGGAGCCTCCGACGCTGACACGATCTGGCAAGCGACGCTTCCCCATTTTCGCAACAGCAGCCTGTCGCACCAGGGTCTTTCGGCCCGCCGCGTCGAGTGTTCTCCACTCGGCGGAACCAACGACGGAGTGCCGAGTCAGAGATACGCGAGGCGACTTGCTTCGGCCAACAGGGCGTCGCGGTGCGTTGGGTGGGCGATGGCGATCAGTGCCGCAGTGCGTTCGGAGACCGACTTGCCACGCAATTCGGCGACGCCCCACTCGGTGACGATTTTGTCGACAGTGTTCTTGGGTGTGGTGACGACCTCGCCGGGTGCGAGCTGAGCGACGATGCGTGAGTCCCCCTTGGACGTGGTCGAGTGCAGGACGACGAAGCCCTGACCGCCATCTGAGTACATGGCGCCGCGTGCGAAGTCGTTCTGGCCGCCCGACGACGAGTAGTAGCTGCCGCCGATCGTTTCCGAGGCGCACTGGCCGAGAAAGTCGACCGACAGGGTTGCGTTGACCGACACGAAGTTGCGTTCGTTGGCGATGATGCGGGGGTCGTTGACGTAACGCACGGCGTGCAGTTCGATGGCGGTGTTCTCGTGCAGAAAGTCATGCAACCGCTGGGTGCCGAGGGCGAAGGTGCCGACGGTCTTGGTTCGGTTCAGACGCTTCTGCACACCGTTGACCACTCCCGATTCGAGGAGGTCGACCACCCCATCGGACAGTAACTCGGTGTGAATTCCGAGGTCGCGGTGGTCAGTCAGCGCTGCCATGATGGCATTCGGGATGGCGCCGATCCCGGTTTGGATCGTTGCGCCGTTCGGAATGCGGTCGGCAACGTACGCCGCAATGTTCGAGTCGAGCGTGCTCGGTTGGGCTGGGGCCACCTCGACGAGCGGACGATCGCTCTGGCACCAGCCGACGACCTGCGACACGTGGATCTGGTTGCGGCCGAACGTTCGGGGCATGGCATCGGTGACCTCGAGGAAGAACTCGGCTCTGCCGATGAAGCTGGCGGTGTAATCAGCAGAGACACCGAGCGAGAAGTAGCCGTGGCGATCAGGAGGCGAGGCGGCAGCGAGCACCAGTGGTTCAGGGGCCCGCTGATGCATGAGCGCGTACACCTCGGAGAAGTGTCCGGGAACGAGCTCGACATTGCCGGCGCGGAAGTGCGGGCGGGTGACTGGGGAGAGGAAGTACGACGTGTGCGTCAGCCGGTCGTCGAATGCTCGGGACAGGTAGTCGCGGTCGTGGATGGCGTGCATCTGGTGCACGCTGCTGCCGTTGATCCGGGCGTCGCCGGACCGCGCCGCGTCCTCGATTGCGTCGAGAATGGCAGTCGGTTCGCCGTTGGCGAGCGGGACGATCAGCTGGCGGCCGCCGGCGACGTGCTGGAGAACGTCGTCAGGACGTTGCGGTGCGTTCATCAGTGCAGTGTCGCAAACTGTGGGCCGCCGGGTCTCAGTCGGGTCGCATGACAGGAGCGCCAGGATGGAAGACGTCTCCCGGGTGCTGGGTGGCTGCCAGGTCGCCATCGCTTGGTTCCGGATTCTCCCCGCTGTCCCAGCCCACCGAGGCGTCGGGCGCCACGCTGTCGGCGACGTGGAACCGCCGGCCGGTGACCTCGTCGGCCGTGATTCGCACGAAGTCGGGCTTGTCGGAGACCACCCACGGGAACAGCGGGAGATCCTGTGCATCGTAGACGTTCTGCATCCGTTCGATTTGGTGCGCTCGACCTTTGACGACCACACTCCACGCCGATCGGTCTGCGGGGAGGTAGCCGTCGATTTCGAAGGCCACATAGTTCATCAGGACCGAGGCTGCCAGCTTCGTTCCCGGCCCGGTGCGGAACACGATCGAAGCATCGTGGACGATGTAGTTGATCGGGAAGATGTCGGGCCGTCCACCGTTGTCCACCGCCAGGCGACCGACGGCCGCATCACCGAGTAGTGACCAGCACTCCTCGGTCGACAATGCTTCGGTTCCGGCTGACAGTGACATGACTCATCCCTCCTTGGGGGTGACGACGACGGCGGTGACCATGCCGAACATGCCGTCTTCGCGTTCGACGTGAGTGAGGATGTGGCAGTGCCAGACCCAGGTGCCTGGATCCTGCGCTTGGAAGAGAACCGAGTAGCGCTCACCAGGGGCCACGTTGATCGTGTCGGCGTAGTACGGCGAATCGAGCGGGATACCGTCCTTGGCGTACACGAGTTGCGGGAACTGGTGCAGGTGCATTGGGTGGGCTGTGAGGCCTTCGTTGTAGTAGTGGATGACGCTCCAGGAACCCTCTTCGAGCACGAGTGGTTCCGTCGCCGGGAAGCTCTTTCCGTTCAGCGACAAGCCGATGACTCCCGCGTCGTTGAGCACCATCGGCATCTCGACGGCGATCTCGAGGTCTCCTTCTGCTGGGATCTCGACGCCGCTCACGGTCTGGCCGTACGGGAGGGGGTTCTCGCCAACGATGAAGGCGCCGAACATGCCGTTGAGGACAGAGATCTGGCTGTGCATGTGGGCGTGGTACATGCCGATGCCAGGATCCTCAGCAGTGAACTCGTAGGCGTAGGTTTCGCCTGCAGCGATCGGGTCCTGGGTGTAGGGGGCCACGCCGTCTTGGTCGTTCGGGGTGTGGATGCCGTGCCAGTGGACATCGGTGCCGAGTTCGGTCTCGTTCGTCACGAGGATGCGAACCTTGTCGCCCACATCGAGGCGGATCTCCGGGGCGGGGACGATGCCGTTGTAGGTCCAGGCTTCGACGATCTGGCCGGGGGAGACTTCCCACGGGGTGACGGCTGCGGTCAGTTCGAACTGCTTGGTGCCATCGGGCAGGAGCTCGTAGTCGAGCAGCTCGTTGCCGCGGCCCTCGGTCGCTGCCGGGAAGGCGAGCATCGAGTCGATCATCTGCTGGTCCATCTGGGCCGGGCTCAGCTCGGTCTCTTCACCACCAGCACCGGCCGCGGGAGCGTCACCGTCTTCGGTGATGACGAGTTCGTTGATCATGCC
>RCMY010004003.1_pt1 | contig 12892 bp, 12 predicted proteins | sample 2041341 | NCBI WGS metagenome assembly RCMY01 (sample SAMN09708234, study PRJNA481090) | Marine sediment metagenome, whole genome shotgun sequencing project. | reverse complement strand
TTAAGACGGTCGAAAGTGGACATGATCGCGTTTTGGAACTTCGCAACGCTTATCAAGCGAAATAGTTCAAGTTCGAATGAACACAATTCAAACCGCCCGCAAAAACCAAAACGCGAGGCGGTTTTTTCAATCATTGAGCCCAAAGGATAGCCAATGCCAATTCAAAATGAACATCTTGAACATCAAGTTAATCAAAGACTAATGGAATCGGACGACCTGTCATCCACGCCCATCGAAGTAACAGTCGATGATGGGAATGTAACTCTGTCGGGAACAGTTCAGACGTTTCGGCGTAAGTTGAGGGCACAAGAGATCGCTGCGGCTTGTGTTGAAGTCAGATCGGTGGTCAACGAATTGGCGGTCGATCCGGCTTCTAGCTTGCCTGACGAAGCCGTGGCCTTAAATGTCAACAAGCTCTTGCAGGACGACAATCGGCTAAACCACCAAACGATCAGAATCGACGTGCGGGATGATACGGTTTCTTTGACTGGCTACGTAGGGAATGCAGCGGAAAAACAGATTGCCGCAGACATCGCTGCAGCATCTGTGGGAGTTCGTGAAATCAACAACCTGTTGATCGTTAATGCGGATCGCGTTCAGTCCAATGTCGAACATTGCATTACGATATTGTCCACCATCAGTCGAATTATTGGCATGGAAGACGAAAAGCTCATCGTCTCGGTCGTCGACGAAACCGCTCGAATCAGCGGGAAGGTCGATGCGCTTTGGAAAAAGGAAGCTGCTGAATCGACGATCCGAGGTTTTGAAATCCTTAACGTTTGCAATGTCATCGTGGTCAGTTGAACGGATCTTCCTCAACATCGAATACGAGATGTTTCATCCAACACGACACTCCGTTGGTTTGCTAGAATAACGCATTCGAAACACCCGCCAGGAATTCAATGTGCCAAAAATTCTAGCAATTGACGACGACCGCACTGTGCTACGGTTGATCGAAAAAGCATTGGAAGACGCGGACATGGAAGTCGTGACATTCACCAATGCCGAACAAGGTTTGGCGTTGTTAACGGAAACGGATGTCGCCGTTTGCTTGCTCGACATTATGCTGCCGGAAATGAACGGTTTGGAGTTGGCCAAAAAAATTCGAGCACTCAATGCCCGTTTACCGGTCATTTTCATCACTTCATTGGATGACAGTGGAACCGCGATCGAAGCGATGAAGTTGGGCGCATACGAATATTGCTCCAAGCCTCTTGACCTGCAGCAAGTCCAAGACCTGGTTGAAAAAGCGCTTGAATCGCGTCGCCTGATGCAATCACCAGTAACCTTTCAACAAAGCGCAGAAAAACCGCCAACCGATGGCGAACAACTCGTCGGTACCAGTCCGGCGATTTTCGAAGTTTACAAACAGGTCGGTCGAGTCGCTGCCCAACAAGTTCCAGTCTTGATTCGCGGGGAAAGTGGCACGGGCAAGGAATTGATCGCTAGAGCCATCTACCAACACAGCCACCGTAAAGATCAATGCTATATCGCAGTCAACTGCGCAGCGTTGTCCGAGACACTGCTGGACAGTGAATTGTTCGGCCATGAGAAAGGCGCATTTACGGGGGCAGATCGTCGCCACGTCGGCAAGTTCGAACAGTGCAATGGCGGAACGATTTTTCTCGATGAGATCGGAGACATGTCGCCGTTGCTGCAAAGCAAGGTGCTAAGGCTGCTGCAAGAACAAAAGTTCGAGAGGGTTGGCGGAAACAAAACAATAACCACTGACGTTCGAATCATCTCAGCAACCAACCGCGATCTTGAAACAATGATCGACGAGAGCGAGTTTCGGTTGGATTTGTATCACCGGATCAATGCCTTTGAAATTCACCTCCCGCCGCTTCGCGAACGCGGCGATGACATAAACTTGTTGATCCATCACTTTATACGTCGCTTCTCTAAAGATCTGAACAAACCTATCGAAGGTATCTCTCCGGAAGCCATCGACATTCTGCGCTCGTTTCCATGGCCCGGAAACATTCGCGAGCTGCAAAGTGTGCTCCGTCGTGCCATTCTGATGTCGACGGGGCCAGTGATTGTCCCGGAAAATTTAACCGGCGACATCTTGGATTCTGGCAACGATACGGCGGCACCTGGCGAGTCGTCAATCAGCGATTCGACCGGAATCGACGAGTTTGTCAATCGCCAAATCGAAACCGGATCCAACGACGTCTACGCCGAAACTCTAGCGATGATGGAACTGAAGTTGATAACCAGAGTATTAAGTGCAACTGAAGGTAATCAAACTAAAGCTGCAGAAGTCTTGGGCATCACGCGTGGAAGTCTTCGCAACAAAATTCGCTCGCTAGGCATCGTGATCGAGCAAGTTGTTTCCGGCTAGATCTTCAGCAAGATCCTCGATTACGCGTTGGGGCAGCGGGAAAGATTGAATGGAATTTGACCGCGCTGGTCAATCGTCGACCAATCGGATCGCTGATTGCACTTTTAACAGGCTTTGGCATACCAGTTGCATTTAACTTCCTGCGAAAGGAAAACAAAATGCACTTTGATTGCGCTATTTCTGTTTACGACGAATTCGAGAAGGCTGCCGAGTCCGTTCGCGCTGTGAAAAACTCTGGCATCTCTGATGGTCAAGTCACGTTCGAGATGCATGATGTAGCAGCGGAAGTACCCGATGCCCAAGTCATTGAATCTGGCGATCAGGAAAACGTCGTTTTTTCTGAGGACGACCAACCGCAACATTCCGATGCGGCTGCAGAATTATCTCCACTGGCAACGAGTGATGAAGGCACTGCCGCGGAAGTTGGCGGAATCAATAAGCTCGGCGAGATTCTAAAAATGTTTTCGCAAGCGAGTTCTTCACTCAGATTTCCACCCAATTCGGCACCAGTGACAAGGTCGCAGAATCCATTGAGGATCATCAAAACCTTGTCAGCGAAGGCCACTTGCTAGTCGCGGTTACGGGAAGCAGTGGCGCTGTTCAAATCGCTGCAGACTTGCTCGCGGAATCAGACACGACGCATGTAAACGTTCACTCCGCTGAGTCAATGCCTTCGTAATACACAACAATGTGCCGTAGCAAATCAAATCAAATCGAAAGACCGGAAAATGAAAAGCTCAACAGCGTTAAACAAATATTGGATTGCTTCAATCATAGCAGCCACCATTGGAATCATCGTTTTTCTAATCGTTGCTTTTTGGCCAGACACAGCAAAGGCTCTGATTTATGCAGACCAGCAGGGAGCCAAACCGCACTTGCGACAAAACCAAGAGCTGTCGGATCGTGATATAGTCGAAGCCATCGAAAAGAAAATCACGTACGACGGAATCAACGTCAAAGATTTGAAGGTATATGTCACTTCAGCAATTGTCACCTTGGACGGTACCGTCGAAAGCCTTGGTGATAGATTGCACATCAATCGACTTGCTATGGGGATCCGGGACGTGCGTGGAATCGTAAATCAGCTGGAGATAGCGGAATCGAAACGAACTGACCAAGAACTCAAGAACAGTATTGTTCGACGACTCAAAAGAAACTCGGCGACCGACTCGTTTCAGATCGAAGTTGACGCGAGCGACGGCGAGGTGGTCTTGGAAGGAACAGTCGATTCGTTCGCTGAAAAACTTCTTGCCCGCAACGTTGCTGAAGAAGTACGCGGAGTAAAGTCGGTTGAGTCGAGACTCAAATTTAATATCCCCCAAAATCGAACTGATCGTGATATTCGCGAGGAAGTCCTTGCGAGAATCCGAAATGACATTTGGATCGACGAGCAACATCTCAATGTGACTGTTCAAGACGGCGAAATAACCATCGCAGGAGCTGTTGGTGATTCGCCGCGAAAAGAAAAACTCAACCGATTGGCGATGGTTGCAGGAGTCAGATCCATCGAATTGGAAAATGTCACTATTGATCCGAAACTGTCGATTGTACCCAAGAAAAAATCATCGCTACGAATCGACTCAGTGATCCACGATGCGCTCGTTGATTCTTTGCGACTGGATCCACGAGTAAACGCCAAGACTATTGAGATTGACTTGAAGCAAGGCGTCGTCGTCTTGCGTGGAACGGTCGACAACATCCAATCAAAAACCGCCGCCGGTGAATCCGCGAGAAATGTAATTGGTGTTGCGAACGTCATCAACAAACTAGAAGTCTCACTATCAGAAAAACGTGAGGATTCGACCGTAGAGCAGGAATTGAAAGAAGAGATTGCCGATACAGCGACGCTAAAATTTGATGGCATTCAGTTCTCCGTAGTTTCCGGCGTGGTAACACTCTCAGGAACAGTTCCTTCTCAATACCAACGGAGACGCGCCGAAGCAGTGGCGATTAGCCTTAAAGGCGTAGTCGAAGTCAATAACAAGATCGTTATCAACAATCCCAGAGCTGGCCGATCCGACTTTGACATTAGTCTTGACATCGAACGTGCCATGCGGTGGAGTCCATACTTGAACATTACAAAACTAAAGTACGACGTCAGCGAAGGTGTCGTGGTTTTCAGGGGAACGGTTCACGATCTTCAAAGTCTCGATCTCGCCCGTGCAATGGCTATCGACGCTGGTGCGAGAGACATAAGAACTATCGAAGTCACTATCGAGTAAAGTTGAACATGAATCGCCTGATGCGAGACCGGTCAAGCTGACCGGCCGACAGCCAGATCTGTCGCACGCAACTAAATCAACCTTGCATTAATCGCGGCAAAATGCGTTGGCACGCGAAATGCATCCATTGATCTCCCAAGTAAGCAACTTCCTACACAAGTAGAATGGAATTGACGATGGCGACAGAAACAAACGACCAAGCCGAAATCAACTGCAGTGAATCGCACACGCGAGAACAAGCCATCACGCAGATCGCTGATTTCATTATCGACAATGAAACTTGGATGTTGACAACGTGCGGGAGCGATCATGTCATTCGCAGCCGTCCTATGCTAAACGTCAACGAGAAATTCGACGGCGATCTCTACTTGTTCGCCAACAAGAACGACGAGTTGATACGCAGCATCAATGAAAATCCGCAAAGCAATATCGTTATCTCGGAGCCGGGAAACGCTCGCTACGTTTCCGTCACAGGTCAGGCCAAGCAGATCGACGATCTAAAAAAGCTTGAGTTGCTTTGGAATGAACGCTGCTCAGCATGGTTTGGATGTCAAAAGCCAGATGAGACAATCGCTGTTATTCGTTTCGATGTGAACGCAGCGGAATACTGGGACGCATCGCAGAACATATTCAGTCGAATTGGCAACTTCTTCGGTGGCTCCACAACGCCTTCGATGGATAACGTCGAGCACAGTGTTGTGCAGTGGAATCAAAACGGCTCACCGATTAGCGAAGCGTTACTCAACGACACCAGGAATCCAATTTCTAGTAAGTGAACAAGCTTCACTTGGCAAACATCGAACTCAATTTGCATTCACCACGGAGAGAATGAAATGGCTAAAGAAAAAATAGATCGAAGTCGGGAAGACGGTGACGACCACGAAATCAATCGTCCGTCGCCCGACCTGCCACCTGGTGTACCAGCTAAACCATTAAAGTTGCCCGGCAAGTGGCCGCACAAGAAAGCTCCGTTGGATGAAGTGCCAGATTTGCCCAAGCCGACGCCACGCCGTTCAACCTAACTCGCTCGGCTTCAAAGCCTCAATCGCTAACAAGAATATTCACGTGCTCGGAACAATACTCTTGATCGTAGTCCGGTTGATGTTGCTCGGTGCTTTGCCGACCTATGGCTACAGCCGATCCTGGGGCTAGGGCAAACGTCTCGCCTCTCTTCACCCCCAAACAAGAATGAAGGAAATAAAATGAAACGCTCAGCAACTACTTTGGATCAGCTCGGCAAGCTTTTCGAAATCATCCAGGAAATCGACTTCGGCATGCTGGTAACGCAGACCTCCGACGGATCACTTCGCAGCCGCCCAATGTCAACGCGAATCATCGAAGGCGACGACTGTCTTTGGTTTCTAACGGACAAAGATTCCGCAAAGCTGCTGGAGATCAGTGACGAGTCAAAAGTAAACATCAGTTTTTCGGATCCGAACGAGCAGACGTATGCCTCGGTGTCGGGAGTCGCGACCGTTTCCATAGATCAAGAAAAATTAGACGAGGTTTGGTCGCCCGAGGCAAAAATTTGGTTTCCAGACGGCAAGTCGGATCCAAGGATCGCAATGATCAAAGTTTTACCGACTGACGCCGAGTACTGGGACGCACCTCAAGGCGTGTTTGTCAATCTGTACCGGCTAACGAAAGCGTTGGTATCGGGCGAGCGACCGAACAACGAATACGGCGAGCATGAGAAAGTCGACCTGCCGAGAAATTGAACTTGCCGTTCCATCAGCGTACTCGAGTCTGAACCGCACTTACTGTTGCACAAATTGCAATTGGAAAGTCGAGCTGGACGACGATAGCGACCTGCGTCCGCCGTGCGGTAGGGACAGGACGCGATTTACGAAAAATGCTAATCGCTTCTCATCGAATCCCTAAAACAAGAATCTCAATAGGGCGTCAGTGTGACGTGTTACTACTCCGGTTGCCTAGAAATCAGTGACACGGTGCACTACGCCGATTCTTGTGAAAGTCCAAGGGAAATTAGCGACTAACAAACGCCTCAATTCCTTACTATGGGTTCGCCCCAATAGCTGGTTTCGAGTTCTGGCGGGAAAGATCAATCGTCGCCAACTCGTTTTGTTCGGCACAGTCTTCCGACGGCGATTGGTTTTGGTGGAATTTTGCGAGAACGGCTGTGATGTTGTCCTTTCCACCACGATCGTTTGCGATATCAATGAACTCCTCGCAGATTTCCTTCGCGGATCGGTCTTTGTTGACCGTTGAAAGCAACTCGCTGTCAGGCACATTACGAGTCAACCCGTCACTGCACAGTAACAAGCTATCTCCAATCGACAATTCGGATCTTGTTATTTGAGGGTCAAGCGAATCGCTATTTCCGCCAATCACATTCCAGAGTGTGTGGTTCATTGGGTTAAAGGGCTTCGTATCATGTAGGCTGCTGTCCGAGTCTTTCGCTTCCGCCTCGCCGGAATTATCGCGAGCAAGCTGAGCCATCGTGTGATCCGTCGTCAAGCATTTGATTGTGTTGCCTTTGATGTGATAACAACGCGTGTCGCCAACGTGCACAACATAAAGTTTGGGCCAATCGACATACGCCATAGTGAGTGTCGTTGCCATTCCACGTCGTTGTGGAATGGCTTCTGATTCAGCATCCAGCATGGTTTGACTATGGACGAAGGCTTGCTTTAACTCTGCCTCAAAATCGGCTTCGCGGTTCTCGTTAAGTTGAAAAAACCAATCCATCGCGTTCAAGATGTAGTTGGCGACGCCATCAACCGCCAATGTACTTGCCCGTTCTCCTGACTCATGCCCACCAAGCCCGTCAGCCACCAACATCAGTTTTCCTTGGGAACCGCCAAACAATCGCGTCTGATGGTTCAATCCAAGGCTGGTTTGGTAGACCCGCATTGATTTGTTCAAGTCAGCAATCAGGAATTGATCCTCATTTGCTGGGCGGCTTCTGCCAACGTGTGAGTCTCCGTGACAGTCAATTGAAATGGACATAATGTTGTTCCAGTCAGATACGAGGTAATTCGACGATGACTCACAGGTCGCATTTCCTGTGCCGATGTTCGAATCCCTTGGATTGTTGATAAATGATGACTCGACTAACCAACGATTGGCTTGAGAACTTCCGAACTGGTCGCAAAACGGCCAGCCGCTATTTCACTGATCGAACAGGTTGTCCCGTTGATCGGTTCGACTATTTTCGAGTACCACTTGCATCCGAATCCGGTAGGGAGGCTGGAGTTGCACCAAGCCCCTGATTGATATCTCCCGAATCAAAAAAAGCCTGGTTTCGAGCCATGAGCTCCGCATAGGCTGGATGCTTGAGGAGACGAATCGAGAACGACATCATTCTCGCTGTCCAAGTCTCACAGGGATTGTTCATCGTAGAATTCAGGAGTTTCAAACTCACCAACGGTCTATCTAGTTCGGAGACTGAGCCGCTACTGTATCGTTTATCAGTCCGAGTTCACACAATCAGTTTGACGGTCAACCTTTCGGTGAGCCACCTGTCTAAGACCTCCTTGCTTTCAACTAATGGAGAATTCAAATGCACGGGAATATAGTCGCATGCGTCGGCAAAGCGGAGACTCTTCTGGCAACGTGGTTCGTCGGCATCACCTAAATCGCGACTTTTACGCGCCGACGATGAAGATGAAGGCAGCCAAGCACCGGCTTGGATTCACCAGGAAGTTGTTCCGCATACGTGGCGGCATAGTTTCGCCACCCATATGCTTTTTGCCGGGTTGTGACCTGCGGACGCTTCAGAGATTGCTTGGCCATACCTCGATCAAAACAACCGAAATCTAAGTGCATGTGATCGAAGCGATGTCAAGTAAGTTGGTCGGCCCATTGGATCGACTTGCGCATTTTGCGAATGCGGAAAGGTCGGAACCGATTGATGAAGAGATTTGGGCGGAGAAAAATGTCGATAGATCGGCTGGCCCTGCATCAAATCCGACACAAAAAGACGTCCTAGTTTAGGTTGCACGAAATGCGGCGCGTTGTTTCAATAACTGTTGAACCTAGCGATCGGTTACTTGATTGAGGCAGTTCTTCTTTAGCCAATCCAAGACTCGAATGGCGCGACCTCGATTCGAATCTGTGATGGCTAAATCGTGTATGGCAATTGCATCGTCAATCAAATTACGCAACATCGCGAAAAAATGTTTACATATTACAGGCTACGGGTTTAGCACCCGTCGCCTTTCAGTCAAATATTCGACAAGTGGCTGTTCTATCAATCGACCTACTGCAGTCTGGGAGTGATTCAATACAAGTTTGATACGCCGAGCGAAGATCACGTTCTGGAAACTCAATTAATGAATGGTGCGCGCCTTCAGATGGAGGCGCGCACGTTTCGTTGATCTAGTTTCCTCAGTTTTTTAAAGCTCATATAGCCAGTAGATCGACAATCGCTTCGTTCAGAGGCGGAAATTCAGAGAAGCGATGCGTACCGATGCACACTCTAGAGGTACCAGGTCGAAGTCAAGTAGTCTCTCAGGTCGGTAGCGAAGTTGAATCAAAAACGAGTGAAGTTTGAGTGGCTGACTTGCTAAATAACTGCCCATAACGCGTCATAATACAATTCCGGTAGCTTAGCTGTTGTTAAACGCCGATTCAGCGACTTTGATTTGCTAAATTGAGGCTTAAAACGCGGCATATGTATAGGAGAACGTTTAGTATTCAAATGGCGATCCGATTTTGACTAGTTTGTTCAACCGTTCAGTGCCGACGGCGCTAAATTTCTGGGCAAAATGCGTCATAATGCATGTCCAATAGCTTAGCTGTTTGCAGACACAAATTCTGCGACTTTGATTTGCTAAATTGAGGCTCGAAATGCGGCATATATATTGAAGGACGACTTAGCGTTTAGACATGACTGTAAAATTCGACCTTGGTATTTTTGCTCGCCCTAATTTTCAGCTTCGATCACTTCCGATCAATTTTCGATGGGAAGTTACGAGGCGACATCCTGTCTATCAAGCGTTTTGGCGTTCATTCGAATTTGAAATCGGGGTGTCCAATGAAACTCACGAGGTGTGGTTGTCCAATCAAACTCGCCAGGAGTTTAACCAATGGATTGGACAACTGTCTGATTTTTTGTTGAGTGCGATTGGAATTACAGCAGAAAGGCCCAACCCCGCGATTGAGTTTGAACAGCTTGAGGGTGGTTGTTTAAAGGCGGCATGGCTATCCGGTGCAGTTCATCCGTTGACCAACCGGCAGCTCGCGTCGTTGCTAATGGCAGCTCTTCCGAAAGAGGCGCTTGGTTACGTCGGACAAGGAATGCTTGAAGCAGCTCATGGAAAGCCCATCGACGATGAGCCACGCAGAAATCTAGAGCTGCGCAAGCTGAAGGATCTCGATTTAGATGGACTAGATAGTTTCATCGATGAACCTTTTGTTTCAATAAATCCTGCTGCGTCTGCTCGAGACATCAACGCCTGTTTGAACGAGTTACTTGTAGAATGGAAGAACGAGCGTGGTCTAACCGAGCAACGCACTCCAGTATCGAAGCTTGCCAAGTACCTCGAGGTTTGGGACGCACGCGAAGGTTGGCTGCATGGGCACTACGATCGTTCACTCGAAAAAACATTCCGAGCTTTAGCCCGAGAAAGCAAAGTATCTATAAACACGCTTCACAATAATTACGAAAGCGCATTCAAGCTGATCATTGGTCATGAGTATTCGGTTGAAAACTGGGTTGAAATGTTTGGGTGCCTCAAGCTTAGCGAGGTCTTTGGAAGCTTGGGTCGTGCCGCTAAGCTTCGCCCTTTGATAGCGCGGACAAAACGCGATGTTCCGAATTCAGTAATCTCATCATCCGAACATCCAGCATTTATTGAACAGAATTGCGACTCCAGTGAATCCTCTTCACTTCAGCTTCTAGAAGATATCAAGAATCTGATTTTGCTCAAAAAGACGGACGAAGAGATTTCAACCGAACTGGAACTACAACATCCTGAATTCTTAGACCAAATTCGCGCCCGAATGGCCGACGGGATCCTCTAAAGATCCGAACTGCGTCAAATTGTTTCGATCGACTCTAGGAGCTTTGGGCTGATCCGCGTCCTAATGCTCCCCCTGTCTGCAACTCAGTAGGTTCTCAGATTCGGCGCGATTTGTTCGCGACTTCATTGTGCAAGTTTGGCACCAACGCTATCTGGGCGTTGCATATGACGAGTACGAAGACATCACCTTGCACGAGATCGTTCTTCAATCGCCACGCCGACTTCGGTCTCGATCGCGTAATGGGCCGTCTACTGGAGCGACTGCGCCCGCATGAACGGGCAGTGCTTCAATGTCGCCGGTGCTGCCTCCAATACAACGTCCTGGAATAACGCCGGTTTCGCCAATGTCGGCAAGTTCCGCCTCTCATCTGAACGCAACAAACCGTTGGTGAGCAACGTTGTCGACAACACGATCGCTGTCATCGGCACCCGAGGCAAGGTTTCAGTGACTTAAAGGGTCTCAAAATTGCGCGCGCATTAAATGGTAAAGGCGAGAGAGTGACATTCATTCCTTGATCACTCTATGAGTCACTTGTGCTCGAGCCAATCGACAAGCAGTTCTTCACCATTGCTGAATTCGCCCAAATCACCGGCGATTCAGAATCCACTGTTCGTCGTTCTATTCGTGACGGGAGCTTGCCTTACATGCAAAGGGGCCCTCGAAAAAAGATCAAGATCCCGCGCAAAGCGTTGGATCCGCCGCAACCAAATACCACTGAAGAAAATTCCGGTAAATCACCACCACAAATCAAAACCAATAAAGAAGCGCCAATTTCTGGCCCCAAATCAAAACTATGGAGAAGTAAGTAGATGCCAAAAAAGAGACAGTCCATCCTGATATCATGTCGCTACCTGTCATGGAAGCTATACGAACGGAAAGGTGTCTGGCAAGGCGACGCCAGATCAAACGAGATGAACGCTGGTCGCCACAGCCTGGGAACTCGAAATAAGCAAGAGGCGATGGAACTAGTCCATGAGCTTGATGAATTAGTTGCTGCACAGATCGGACTTATCGAGCAGAAACCAGTCTCAGTGAAAGGCGGGCTGACGATCAGCGCAGCAATCGCCGACTTTCGCAAAGACAAGGCTCGCCCAAAAGCAGCGGGTGGTGTCGCGGCTGTTACCTTGCAACGCTACAACCGTGTGCTCAACAAATTTGAGCTTTATGCGGTGGCTCAGCGATTGAGGTACATGACACAGGTCGATCGAGACTGTTTCGATGGGTATGTCGAGATGTTAGAAGAGTTAGACTTTGCGTTGTCCAGCGTCGTAACCGAAATGGTGTTACTTAAGAGCCTTCATCAGAGTTGCATCGAAAAGAAGCTTTTGGATCATCGCTTCAGTTTTAAGTATCCGTTGAACCGCCCAACTGAATCACTGGCCTACTGCCCAACAGCACAGGAAGTCGAAGAAATTCTTCGGATATGCAAATCTGATAAGTCGCTGCATTGGCTCTATCGCGCGGTATTCTTACTGTCCAAAACTGGTCTTCGATTCGGAGAGGCTCGCGATCTGGAGTGGCGAGATATCGACAACAAATATGAAATGCTTCTCGTTCGCGATGAGACTTACTTGAAGAACAAGAAATCAAAGCAGACAATTCGTCAAACCAAAACGCGAAAGAGCCGCAAGATTCCCATACGCAAGGATTTGGCTATGTTTTTGAGAGGGCTTTCTAGGCAAGACGGTAGAATTCTAGCTGGGCCGCGTGGAGGCAATCTTCGAAACGAAGTTTTCGGTGATACCCTGAGGGCGAAGGTTTTTCCTGGCGTTGTCGAAGTAGTTGGCGGCGACGACGTGGAACGACTTACCGCCCATGGGTTCCGACATTATTTTGTATCCCATTGTGCGAATATGGGTGTACCGCAATTGTCTGTGATGAAATGGCTTGGACACAGCACTCCACGGATGACTAACTATTACTACCATTCAAATGACGCCACATCGCTGAAGCATATGAGGCAACTTGAAGCAGCTGAGTGTTCGGATAAGTAAGCCGAACCAATTACTTGTTTAAAGGAGATTCCCGAAACGATTGACACAGTCTTGTCACAGTTGGTAACGCAACGTGCAAGAATTGACGTAAACCACGTGTTTTTGAGGGCTAAATGTTTTGCTGGTAGGTTTTTACGACACCGCTTCTCTCCGAAGCCAACAAGCGTCGCAACGCCAATTAGTTTACCAAAAAGAAATCGCGTTGCCAAAGTGGCGGTGTCCGCGGCGCTGCAAACCAGCACGCGAAAACGGAGCGAACGAATCCGCAAACCAAACGATGTTCCAAGGACGAAGCCGCGGCCTTGCGTAAAAACCATGTTGTCCGGCGTCAGGAGCTCCGTGCA
>RCMY010004002.1_pt1 | contig 12892 bp, 6 predicted proteins | sample 2041341 | NCBI WGS metagenome assembly RCMY01 (sample SAMN09708234, study PRJNA481090) | Marine sediment metagenome, whole genome shotgun sequencing project. | reverse complement strand
TTCGTCTCACCTGTATATAACTGGCGTGGACGACCGATCTTAAATGGCGTGCTGTGCATCTCAAGCCAATGACTGATCCAACCAGAAGTACGCGCTAATGAGAAGATAACCGTAAACATTGACGTTGGAATACCGATGGCTTTTAGAATAATACCAGAGTAGAAATCAACGTTTGGATATAAGTTACGCTCGATGAAGAACGGATCTTCAAGCGCGATACGCTCAAGCTCCATGGCCAGTTCAAGTTTAGGATCATTGATACCTAAAGCTTCTAACACTTCGTCAGAAGCTTCTTTTAGTACTTGCGCACGTGGATCAAAGTTTTTGTAAACACGGTGACCAAAGCCCATCAGCTTCACTTCACGGCTCTTCACTTTTTCCATAAATGCAGGAACGTTCTCAACGGTGCCGATTTCATCTAACATGTCAAGCACCGCTTCATTAGCGCCGCCATGTGAGGGACCCCAAAGTGCCGCAATACCAGCTGCGATACAAGCATACGGGTTTGCACCAGTAGAGCCAGCTAAACGTACGGTTGAGGTTGAGGCATTTTGCTCATGATCAGCGTGTAATGTAAAGATTTTGTCCATTGCGCGAGTGATGACATCGTTTGTTTTATAGTCCACATCGGCAGGAGTAGCAAACATCATGTACAAGAAGTTTTCAGCATAGCTAAAGTCATTACGTGGATACATGAACGGTTCGCCTTGCGAGTATTTATAACTCATTGCAGCAAGCGTTGGCATTTTGGCAATCAGACGAATAGCAGTGATTTCACGATGATCTTCATTGCTGATGTCTAGATCTTCATGATAGAACGCGGATAAAGCACCAACGACGCCGACCATAATGGCCATTGGATGTGCGTCACGGCGGAAGCCTTCAAAGAATTTACGCAATTGATCATGAACACCCGTATGCTTACGGATTTTTTCAAAAAAGTCTACTTTTTGCTCAGCGTTCGGCAAATCGCCATGAATCAATGCATAAGCCACTTCTAAATATTCAGCATTGTTTGCCAATTGATCGATAGGGTAGCCGCGATGTAGTAGCTCACCTTTACCACCATCGATAAAAGTAATTTTTGATTCGACAGGAGCTGTGAACATAAAGCCTGGGTCATAAGACCAAAAGTTTGCCTCTTGCAAAGCAGAAATGCTCAACACTGGACGCCCTAAAGTCCCTCTTATAATAGGGAGCTGGTATTCCTTACCGTCTACACTCAGTGTGGCACTGTTATTAGCTTTATTATCAGCCATAGTTCTCTCCATTGGTTTTAAATTGTTAAAGTTAAAGACTATCAACGTTTATTTATCACATTACTTCACATCATTGCTCATTAAACAAATAAATTTAGCTAATCAGGCTATATTAGCAGTAAAGAGAGGCAATTTGAAAAGAGTTTTCTTAGTAAACCTTTCCATTCACGGGGTTCAATGGGCTTTATAACGACTAATTTTTGTATCAAAATATGTCTAATAAGTAAATTTAACGGTTTTGTGTTGCTGGCTATTTTCTGAATAGTTATCATTACCTTAATAAAATAGCATGATTTTCAGTAGAAACTTTGCAGCTCATTTAACTATTAGTGCAGTCAACATAGACGGTATCTAGGTAACAGTAAAATATAGCGTATTTTTTGAGTAACAATCTATAGCAAACGTATAGACAAGGGCAAGCTGAAATATCGCAAAATTCTGACTATTGATGGTTATAGAAGCTATAACCGCTATTCACGTGATAAATTTGTATTTAAAAGCTAAGCATTTTATAATTGACATAATTTGGCTGCTGTTAATTTTATGCAAATTAACTTTATCTACTTTAACCACATCGTTTATTTTAGCTAATTGATAATTAGGCAGATTAGTTTATATCTTGTTACTATTGATAGGTTAGTCTACTGTTTTCACAACGATTTACTTGTTATATGTTAGCTGTATTCATCTGGTATTACAGTGATGGGCTTTTAGCGATACTTAATAAAGATGACCAAAAAGTTATCTTTTTTGCGTTGAAGCATGCCATTATATAAAACCATGACTAAAGCTAATGAGTTTTTTTGACAAACGTTTTGAGTTTGGTAGGTAATCGTCAAATCGTTGGCTTTAGAATTATTTGATAAACATTGTTCTTATGAACATGATACTTAGCTAATAATTAGTTAAATAAGTAATAGAGAATTATTATAGATTAACGATAAGGTTCGTTTATATAAAATTAGTAAAGTCAGCTAGCTCTTCCTTATTTATTCGTTCTAAGTGGTGTTAAGTGTGTTTGCTTGACGATTAGCAAACCATAAGCAACTACTGGATATAACTGCAAAAGGATGCCCGCTTTGAAAAGCAACCGACCTATAGATCTTCCTTTGAGCCAAGTGATTAGCGTTAATGCAAAATCACCTATTGCGATTGCATCAATTCTGCATCGTGTTTCTGGCATTATTCTATTTTTACTCATTCCTGTCATGCTTTGGCTTCTGCAAACTTCACTGGCGTCGCCTGTGAGTTTTGAGACGGTATTTGACAATATTCTTGTGCGTTTTGTAGCTTGGGTCTTTGTAGCTGCCATTGCTTATCATTTTGTGATGGGTATGAAGCATTTATTTGCGGATATGGGTATGAATGAAGAACTAAAATCTGGCCGCACCGCTGCTGTTGTCAGCTTTGTTATCGCTGCGATCTTGATTGCCGCGTCATTTGTATGGGTGATGTTCTAATGATTAAAAATGATTCAGGAGTTAAAAGTGCCACAGGTTTAACAGGCTCAGGAACACGTGATTGGATCGTGCAACGCTTTGGCGCTATGGTACTGGCTTTGTATAGTATTATTTTGCTAGTCTTCTTTTTGACCCATGGTAACGTGACCTTTGTGGAGTGGTCAGCATTTATGACCAGTTTACCAATGCGCCTGTTTAGTTTAGTCGCTATTGTCGCACTTGCAGGTCATGCTTGGGTTGGTTTGTGGACTGTCCTTACTGATTATGTTAAGTCAGGCAGTATGCGTTTAATACTCCAAGCTTTGATGGTCGCTGCTATTTTAGTTTATGTGTTTTGGGGCATTATGATTTTTTGGGGTACAGGTTTTGGCGTTATTGCTGTTTAAATAAGGGTCATGCGTAACCATATAGAGTAGATAACTTTATGATTATCTATTGAATTGTAAAATAGATTATCTAAACCTTAGGGTATAGAGTCTATTGATTTGCAATACTTATGGTTATGATGTCTATGAAATAATCAGCGCTATTGATATAGTAAATACCAAATAACCATTTGATAAATTATCCTTGTATTTAATCTGTGAGTATTAATAAGCATTAGGAACACTGCAATGGCAACTAGACAAGATAATACCATTAGTAATATTAAGACTCTAAACTACGATGCGGTCATCGTTGGTGGTGGCGGCTCAGGTATGCGTGCTTCACTACATTTGGCTCAAGCAGGTATGAAGGTTGCAGTCCTTACCAAAGTATTCCCGACGCGTTCGCACACAGTTGCGGCTCAGGGTGGTATCGGTGCAAGCTTGGGCAACATGAGCAATGATAACTGGCACTTTCACTTTTATGACACTGTCAAAGGGTCAGATTGGTTAGGCGATCAAGACGCTATCGAATATATGTGCCGTGAAGCGCCAAAAGTCGTCTATGAGCTTGAGCACATGGGCATGCCATTTGACCGTAACGAAGATGGCACGATTTATCAGCGTCCGTTTGGTGGTCATACGTCTAACTATGGCGAAAAAGCCGTACAACGTGCTTGTGCTGCTGCTGACCGTACAGGTCACGCACTGCTACATACGCTATATCAAAAAAACCTAGAGCAAGGTACTGAGTTTTTCATCGAGTGGATTGCGCTTGATTTGATCAAAGATGAAGCGGGTAACATTAATGGCGTCATCGCACTTGAGCAAGAAACCGGTACTATTGCTGTATTCCAATCACCGATTACTGTCCTAGCGACAGGTGGTGCAGGCCGTATCTTTGCGGCTTCCACCAATGCTTATATCAATACTGGTGATGGTATTGGCATGGCGGTACGTGCAGGTATTCCATTACAAGATATGGAGTTCTGGCAGTTCCACCCAACGGGTGTTCATGGTGCAGGCGTGCTATTGACCGAGGGTTGCCGCGGTGAAGGCGCTATCTTACGTAATAAAGATGGCGAAGCATTCATGGAGCGTTACGCGCCAACTGTAAAAGACTTGGCACCACGTGATCTCGTATCACGCTCTATGGATCAAGAGATCAAAGAAGGTCGAGGTTGTGGTCCTAATGCTGACCATATCGTGATGGATATGACGCATCTAGGTGTTGAAACCATCATGAAGCGTCTACCATCAGTGTTCGAGATTGGTAAAAACTTTGCCAACGTAGACATCACTAAAGAGCCTATTCCAGTTATTCCAACCATTCACTATATGATGGGCGGTATTCCGACGACGATTCATGGTCAAGTGGTGACACCTGATTTAGAAGCGGGCACGGATGAAGAAGGTCTATACACGAAAGGTACTATTGTTAAAGGTCTTTATGCCATTGGCGAATGCGCTTGTGTCAGTGTCCATGGTGCCAACCGTCTAGGCACGAACTCATTACTTGATTTATTGGTATTTGGCCGTGCTGCTGGTAAGCATATCGTTGATGAGTTCCATCACGCTGACCATAACTATAAGCCGCTTGATCCTCGTGTCCTTGATTATACTGTGCGCCGTTTAGACAAGTTGCAACAGTCTACTGAAGGGTACAATGCTCAAGAAGTGGCTGACGAGATTCGCAGCACTATGCAACTGCATGCCAGTGTATTCCGTACTCAAGCAATGATGGACGAAGGCGTTGAGAAAATTCTAGCGCTAGGCGACAAAATCGACCAAATTCATTTGGCTGATAAGTCACAAGTCTTTAACACTGCGCGTATTGAAGCTTTCGAAGTTGCCAACTTGTATGAAGTGGCCAAAGCGACGATGATATCAGCAGCGATGCGCCATGAAAGTCGCGGCGCTCACAGTGTCTCTGACTACGATCGTCCAGAAGATGATGACTATGCACCAAACGGCCGTAATGACCATGATTGGATGAAGCATACCTTGTGGTATTCTGAAGGCAATAAAATCGTTTATAAGCCAGTTCGCAAAGTTCCATTGACGGTTGATTATATCGAGCCAAAAGTTCGCGTCTATTAATCTTAGATGTTGTGCCTGATATATAGCAGCAATGTTAATGTTTTATCTTTTATTAATTTATTAAAATGGTGACCGCCAGCTACATGCACTTGTCAGCGCTAATACACTATTAATCGGTATTTGATATCGTTTATCAGTTCAGATTAATAGTCAGCGCAATCTTGTTGCAACCTTTGTATGCCCGCCATCACCTACGTGTGGAGTTTAGCATTATGAGCCGAGGTACTCGCACCATCGAAATCTATCGCTACGATCCTGATCAGGACGCAGCGCCGCGCATGCAAACTTATACCATTGAGTTGTTAGACTCAGATCGTATGTTGCTTGACGTGTTATTACGCCTAAAAAAGGAAGATGAAACACTGACCTTCCGTCGCTCTTGTCGTGAAGGCATCTGTGGCTCTGATGGCGTAAACATCAATGGCAAAAATGGTTTAGCATGTTTAGTTAACATGAATACTTTGCCAGAAAAAGTAACGGTTCGCCCGTTGCCTGGCCTTCCAGTCGTTCGTGATTTGGTCGTTGATATGAACCAATTTTATGAGCAATATGAAAAAGTACATCCGTATTTAATTAATGACCAACCAGCACCGCCAACAGAGCGCTTACAGTCGCCTGAACAGCGTGAAAAACTTAATGGTTTGTACGAATGTATCCTATGTGCTTGCTGTTCAACCAGCTGCCCATCATTCTGGTGGAACCCTGATAAGTTCCTAGGTCCATCAGCATTGCTGCATGCTTATCGCTTTGTCGCTGATAGCCGTGATGGTGATACTCAAGCACGCTTGGCTCGTTTAGACGATCCATTTAGCTTGTTTCGCTGCCGCGGTATCATGAACTGTGTATCAGTCTGTCCCAAGGGTCTAAATCCAACCAAAGCGATTGGTCATTTACGTGTAATGTTGATTGATCAAGCTGGTTAAGTTTTTGTTGATAGCGATATACAGAACACCGTCAAAAATATTGACGGTGTTTTTTTATGCCAATATTTTGTTTCTTAAAATTGCATTAGCATTCTATTAAGCTTCTTAGCTTAGTTGACAGTATTAAAATCGATATTTGAATACAGTTCTTGTCTATCAAATTGTAATTTTATAATCAAACTGTGTTGAAAGGCTGTAAAAAATAGACTTCTCATACGTAATACCCTTTACTATCTGTCTTGCCTCATAACAACTAGCTAAACGCATGACTAGTTTCAATAAATAAAATTAGTATTTATCGAATAGCTATAAAAATAGTCAAATAAAAATGCTATCATAGTGTTAGTCTGTTAAGTACGGATAATACTAGATATTTATTACGTAAATATCTAGTATTGAACAAACAAACTATGTCAGGCAATTTTTACATGTTATTCTGTGCAGCAATATATGTTTAGCATACAGATAGGGTATATTAGTCAAGGAAGAAATCTTACAGTAGAAAATAGCTGTTCTGTCGGCTAGCTGAATATCCTGACTATCGATTGCAAGTGTTGAAGTCGTGATGCTAGGGCATTTACGTTTTAATGCTCTGCATTTATAATGATCAAATATATTATATCTATTGGCTATTTTTAGTATATAGCAATCAGTTTTGTGTGACGAGGTTGAAGATAAGACCGTACGTTCATAATTGATGATTACTAGCGTTTAATAGCAGGCCTTATGTGTCTATCATCCGTGATAGTCATTCAGGTAATTGATAGCATAGCGCTGATAAACAACTACATTCCTACTAATTTTTTCTAATGGTTACGCCACCTGTCAAAGTGCCTAGCATATGACAGATCACACAACAATAAGCACAATTCCATTCATTTATCTATCAAATAGACGATTATTATGAATAGTATAACCAAACAAGCAAATGATTCAGGACACACTGAACTCGCCGCTGATAACGCCCATTATATTGAAGCCCTTTATGAGCAGTTCTTAACCGACCCTACTAGTGTCGATACAGAATGGCAAAACTACTTTAAACAGTATCAATCGCCAAATGACGCTCATCATAATGCCATTCAAGATCAGTATCTTTTATTAGCACGTAACCAAACGGCGAATAAGAGATCTGCTGCCTCTAATACCAATAGTAACGTTGATTCGGCAAACTGTGCTGACCCTAAACAGATGGGTGTACAACAACTCATTTCTGCTTATCGTCGCCGTGGTCATCGCCGCGCTCAGCTTGATCCTTTAGGTTTGCATCCTCGCCCTGAGGTTGAAGATTTAAGCTTGGCTTATCATGGTCTAGCAGAATCAGATTTAGATACTATCTATCCTACCAGTGACTTAAATATCGGTAAATCTGAAGCGCCATTACGTGAAATCATTGAGGTCATGGAGCGCGTCTATTGCCGCTACATTGGCACTGAGTATATGCATGTCACTAGCAGTACCGAAAAGCGCTGGATGGAAAAGTACTTAGAGAGCAATTTAGGTCATATTGATTTTGATAAAGAAAAGCGCTTAGCTATTCTTGAGAGCTTGACAGCTGCTGAGGGTTTAGAGAAGTATTTGGCTCGTAAATATACTGGCGTAAAACGTTTTGGTCTAGAAGGTGGTGAGAGCTTTATACCAGCCGTCAATGAGATCATCCAACGTGCTGGTAGCTACGGCACTAAAGAGATGGTTATCGGTATGGCGCATCGCGGTCGTCTTAATTTACTCGTTAACGTTTTAGGTAAAAACCCCGCTGATCTATTTGATGAGTTCGATGGTAAAGTACAACCAGAAAAAGGCTCAGGCGACGTTAAATACCACAATGGTTACTCGTCAAATGTAAGTACGCCAGGTGGTGAGGCACATTTAGCCTTAGCCTTTAACCCCTCACATTTAGAGATCGTTGCGCCAGTATTAGAAGGTTCAGTACGTGCTCGCCAAGTTCGCCGTAATGATACAGATGGCAACTTAGTACTGCCAATCGTGGTGCATGGTGATGCCGCTTTTGCTGGTCAAGGTGTGGTACAAGAGACTTTTCAGATGTCACAAACTCGTGCTTATACCACGGGTGGTACATTACATATTGTTATCAACAACCAAGTTGGCTTTACAACCAGTCGTCAAGAAGATGCTCGTTCGACAGAATATTGTACTGATGTTGCAAAAATGGTGCATGCGCCTATCTTACACGTCAATGGCGATGATCCAGAGTCAGTCGTTTTTGCTGCGCAACTGGCATTAGACTATCGTCATGAGTTCGGTAAAGATATTATTCTCGACTTGTTCTGCTATCGTCGTAACGGTCATAACGAAGCTGATGAGCCATCAGCGACTCAGCCACTTATGTATGCAGTGATAAAAAAGCTAGCCACTACTCGTACAATATATGTACAAAAGCTAGTCGCGGCAGGTGTCATTAGCGATGCAGAAGCGGTTAAATATGAAGACGAATACCGTGAATCTTTAGATCGTGGTGAATACGTTGTTAATTCATTAGTGTTTGAGCCAAGCGAAGAGTTGTTTGTGGATTGGAAACCTTATCTAGGTCATGAACTGCAAGATGATTGGGATACTAGCGTCGATATCGAAAAATTAAAAGCTTATGGTCGCAAAATGGCTGAAATGCCTGAAGGATATAAGTTACAGCGTCAAGTAGGTAAAGTCGTTGAGCAGCGCTTAGCAATGCAAACTGGTGAAGAGCCATTGAACTGGGGTGCTGCTGAAACTTTAGCGTATGCCTCTTTAGTTGACAACGATGATATTATGGTGCGTATTACTGGCGAAGATGTCGGTCGTGGTACTTTCTCACATCGCCATAGCGAGCTATACAATATCAATGATGGTAGCATGTATGTGCCATTGGCTCATGTCAGTGATACCCAAGCTCGTTTTGCTACTTATAACTCTCTATTATCAGAAGAGGCGGTACTTGCTTTTGAGTATGGGTATGCTACTACAGTTCCTAATGCAGTGGTTATTTGGGAAGCGCAGTTTGGTGATTTTGTTAATGGTGCGCAAGTCGTTATCGATCAGTTTATCGCTAGTGGTGAGACCAAATGGCAGCGCGTTTGCGGCTTGACTATGTTATTGCCACACGGCTTTGAAGGTCAAGGCCCTGAGCATTCTTCAGCACGTCTTGAGCGCTTTTTACAGCTATGTGCTGAAGATAATATGCAAGTGATTACCCCAACGACGCCTGCGCAAATATTTCATGCGCTACGTCGTCAAGGGGTGCGCCCGATCCGTAAGCCTCTGATTGTTATGTCGCCTAAGAGCTTGTTACGTCATAAGCTTGCCACCTCAGAGCTAGATGAATTAGCCAATGGTAAGTTTGAGACTGTTTTGCCAGAGATTGACAAGCAAGATGCTAGCAAAGTCACACGCTTAGTATTATGTGGCGGTAAGGTCTATTATGACCTACTTGAGCAGCGTCGTGCTTTGGGTCTAGATCATGTGGCTATCGTGCGTATTGAACAATTGTATCCATTACCAGAAGCGCGTTTGGTTGATGAGATCGAAAAGTATAGCAATCTTAAAGAGATTGTTTGGACACAAGAAGAGCCATTGAACCAAGGCGCTTGGTACTACCTAGCTCCAGATATGTTCCGTATTGTTGTGCCACATCCAACTAAGGCTAAGTTGATTGAGCCAGTAGCACGTCCTGCTAGTGCAGCTCCTGCAACAGGTTCGGCGAAGCTACATGTGCAGCAGCAGCAAGCGTTAATCGCAGGTGGTCTTGGTATTGAAGTAGATCAGTTGGCTAAATAGTTCACTTTATAAATGACAGTTATTCGCGTTTCATGCTAAATGCTAATAACTGTCGCTCAAATGTTTGATAATACGAATTTGCATTTAGAATATCAGTATTTAGAAAAGTCGCATTTGAAAACAGTATTTAGAATAACAGTATCAGGCGATGACAGTCAGCAGTTAACTACTTATATCAGTTATCCGTGCAACTGCCTATCAAGACTTTATAACCTATAGCAATATTTAAATTTAAGGAGTATATCGATGGCTGAGATTAAAGCCCCCGTGTTTCCAGAATCGGTTGCCGATGGCACAATCGTTGAATGGCATGTCACTGAAGGTCAGCAAGTTAGCCGTGACGACCTACTAGCCGAAATCGAAACTGATAAGGTAGTATTAGAAGTTGTTGCACCTGACAATGGTGTCGTTACTAAGATCGTCAAGCAAGTCGATGATATTGTATTATCTGATGAGCTTATTGGTGAGTTTGAAGCGGGTGCTACCGCTGAAGCTGGCTCTGCTCCTGCTGTTGATCCAGATCAGCCTGCTGCCCCTGTTCAACAAAAAGAAACGGGTTACGGCGATACACCAAGTCGTCCAAATGCTCCTGAAGCTGATCATAAAGATCAAAGCCCTGCAGTACGCAAAGCGGCAAAAGAGTCAGGCGTTGATCCTAAAGATGTCGAGGGCAGTGGTCGTGGTGGTCGAGTCACTAAAGGTGATATGGCAAGCCCAACTCTAAAAGCTGATAGTAGTATCAAGACTGACAGTGGTAAGGTTGTTGCAGAGTCAACGGGTGAGCGCAGTGAGAGCCGCGTACCTATGACGCGTCTACGTAAGACAGTTGCCAATCGCTTATTAGCAGCTTCTCAAGAAACTGCAATGCTAACTACGTTTAACGAAGTCAATATGAAGCCGTTGATGGATATGCGTGCTAAATATAAAGAGCAGTTCGAAAAACGCCATGGCACACGTTTAGGCTTTATGTCGTTATTCATAAAAGCGGCGACTGAAGCGTTGAAACGTTTCCCAGCGGTTAATGCTTCATTGGATGGTGATGACATCGTTTATCATGGTTACTATGACATCGGTGTTGCGGTATCTTCTAATCGTGGTTTAGTAGTACCAGTACTGCGTGATACCGATCAAATGAGTATGGCTGATGTTGAAGCCAAAATTCGTGAGTTCGGTGGCAAAGCACAAGAAGGTAAACTTGCTCTAGACGATATGATCGGTGGTACATTCACTATATCTAACGGTGGCGTATTCGGATCACTCATGTCAACGCCTATCTTGAACCCGCCACAAACGGCTATCTTAGGTATGCATGCCATCAACGATCGTCCAATGGCAGTTAATGGTGAAGTTAAAATCTTGCCAATGATGTATCTTGCATTGTCTTATGATCACCGTATGATTGATGGTAAAGAAGCGGTACAGTTCTTAGTAACCATTAAAGAATTGGTTGAAGACCCAACTATGCTACTTTTAGATCTTTAAATTTTTGGGCTTGTATTGGCGATTGCTAGTACAAGCTTTTTAGTTATTATCTAAGCGCTTATTTATTCTAAGCTATTCAATATATCTGTCATCTTAGTTATTCTGCATCATTCAATATGAAAAATCAGCTTCAGTGATAGCCATGACTTATTAGTTATAGAGTCATTAAGCTTTGATTAATATTACTACGCGTTGATTACTACTATTAAGCTTTGATTTGTAATTTAGATGATTCACAAGTTTTTAACTATATATAAAATATGGAATTCCATTATGAAAGACAATTATGATCTAGTCGTTATTGGCGGTGGTCCTGGTGGTTACGAAGCAGCTATCCGTGCAGGGCAGCTAGGTATGAGCGTTGCTTGTATCGAAAAACGAGTTTATAAAGGTGAACCTGCTCTTGGTGGTACTTGCTTGAACGTCGGTTGTATCCCGTCAAAAGCACTACTTGATAGCTCGCACCGCTATGAAGCTACTAAACATGATCTCGATGAGCATGGCATTAGTACTGGCGATGTTGCCATCGACATTGAGAAAATGATTGAGCGCAAAGAAGGTATCGTTAAGCAGTTAACAGGTGGCGTTGCAGCACTACTAAAAGGCAATGGCGTTGACTGGCTACAAGGCTGGGGCACGTTGGTTGATGGCAAAGGCGCTGACAAGACCGTCAAATTTACAGCACTTGCAGACGAAGCAGAAAGTACTATTACTGCTAAAAATGTCATTCTTGCAGCAGGATCTGTTCCTATTGATATCCCAGTTGCCAAAACTGACGGTGATCGCATCGTCGATTCTACGGGCGCGCTTGATTTTACTTCAGTTCCTAAGCGTTTAGGTGTCATCGGTGCAGGCGTTATCGGTCTTGAGCTTGGTTCAGTATGGCGTCGTTTAGGTAGCGAAGTAGTTGTATATGAAGCGCTTCCAAGCTTTTTAGCCGCTGCTGATAAAGACATCTCAAAAGAAGCTGGAAAAATGCTGAAAAAGCAAGGTCTTGATATCCGTGTCGATACCAAAGTAACTAATGCTGAAATTAAAGATGATCAAGTGGTTGTTACTAGCGAAAATAAAGGCGAAGCATCAGATGAGAGCTTTGATAAGCTGATTGTGTGTGTGGGTCGCCGTGCTTATTCTGAAAAACTCCTTGGTGATGATAGCGGTATTCAGTTGACTGAACGTGGATTAATCGACGTTGATGATCAGTGTAAGACTAATCTTGATGGCGTGTACGCTATCGGTGATTTAGTCCGTGGCCCTATGCTTGCGCATAAAGCTATGGAAGAGGGTATGATGGCAGTCGAGCGCATCCATGGCGAAAAATCTCAAGTTAACTATGAGACTATTATTAATGTTATCTATACCCATCCAGAAATCGCATGGGTTGGTTTGACTGAGCAAGAAGCGACCGAAGCAGGTTATGAAGTCAAAACAGGCTCATTTAATTTAGCCGCTAACGGCCGTGCATTGGCTCAAAGTGAAGCACAAGGCTCTATCAAAGTCGTTGCTGATGCCAAGACAGATAGATTGCTAGG
>RCMY010011679.1_pt1 | contig 12893 bp, 15 predicted proteins | sample 2041341 | NCBI WGS metagenome assembly RCMY01 (sample SAMN09708234, study PRJNA481090) | Marine sediment metagenome, whole genome shotgun sequencing project. | reverse complement strand
ACCCGGACGAGGTTCTCGACGTGTGTGAGGTCTCGATCGCCGCGCTCACCGATCGACAGTCGAGCTGGCGACCGACCGAGGTCCATCGCGAACTCGCGGCTGCGCTGCCGACGGATCTCGCGATCCCAGCCGGCCAACTCGTGAGCGATCTGGACAGAGTGGCGATGCAGATCGCCGACACTCAATGTGTCGACATCTCGAAGCCGCTCGCTCCTGGCTCGTTGCTCCGCAAGGACGGTCGCCCGGTCACCGAGTCCGCCGTCGACCGCGCGTTCACCACCCAGGCGATCCTCGATCAAGAGCACGACCTGCTCGACTGGGCTGCGACGCGATCGAACGCTGACATCGGAGGCATCGGTCTCGTCGACGAGTCCGACATCGACCTCAACGTCGCGCAGGCCGAGGCAGCCGGTCGCGTCGCCGGACGGGACGATCTCGTGTTGATCGTGGGCCCGGCCGGCACCGGCAAGACGACGGCGTTGCGGCCGGCGGTCGCGGCGCTGCGTCGAGCAGGTCGGCCGGTGTTCGGCGTCGCACCATCAGCTGTGGCCGCCGAGGTGCTCGAACATGGGACGGGTGTCGCTGCCGACACGATCGACAAGCTGCTGATCGAACACCGACTCGACCGGCCACCCGATCACCGGTACGACCTGCCGCCGGGAACGACGTTGATCGTCGACGAGGCCGGCATGGTGCCCACAGCCAAGCTCGCCGAACTGGCCCGACTGGCGGATCGTCGCCGCTGGCGCGTCGTGTTGGTCGGCGACCCGTTGCAGTTCTCGGCTGTCGGCCGAGGTGGCATGTTCGAGCTGCTGATCGAATCGTGTGGCGCCGTCGAACTCGAGCGAGTCCACCGATTCGAGAACGAGTGGGAGCGCGACGCCAGTCTGCGACTTCGCCGGTCAGACGTCGACGTCGCCGACCTGTACGACGAGCACGGTCGATTGCACGGTGGCTCACCGCAGCGGATGCGACAGATGGCCGTCGACCGCTGGTGGGACGCACGCCAAGCCGGCCAGACCCCGCTACTGATGACGCCGACCAACGAGATCGTCGATCACCTCAACCAACTCTGCCAACGCCGCCGAATCCTCGCCGGCGAGATCGACGCAACGACCCGCGGCGTCAGCGTCGGCACGAACGCGATCTTCATCGCTGATGAAGTGGCCACTCGACAGAACAACCGTCGCCTGCTCACAGACCGCGGCGAGATGGTCCGCAACCGCGCCGAGTGGACCGTCGTCGCAGTCCACCACGATCGCTCGATCACCGTCGTGGGACGGAGTGGAACCGTCCGCCTGCCATACGAGTACGTGACCGAACACGTCGACCTCGCCTACGCCAGAACCGGGGCCGGAGCCCAAGGCCGCACCGTCGACACCGGCATCCTGTACCTCGACGCCCCGACCGACGTGAGGAACCTGTACGTTCCCATGACCAGAGGCAGAAGGTCGAACGAAGCGTTCGTCGCGACCAGGGGTGAACAGACCGCCCTCGACGTCATCACCCAATCAATCGCAACCGACTGGATCGACCGCCCCGCCCTCGCCCGCCAAGCCGAACTGAGCGGGAATGCAACCGGTCATGGCTTCGGCGATGAGCATTCGCTGCGTCTTCAGCTGCCGGTTTCCGAGGCACCGCCGCTGGAGGAGCAACCGGGCGAAGACTTTGAGCCGTCCGTGGCGGCGGAGCCGGAGCTACCAGACCCTTTCGCCGCATCGCGAAGGATCCTCGATCAGTGGGCCCGGATGGGCCAACAGGCAAACGCACCGAAACCACCAGACATCCCGCTACCGGGCCACTAGCCCAAGCCACGGTCGTCGTCGCCGACGTGGTCGCAACGAGTCAGACACGGTTGCCCTGTCACCGACCGGCGCATCGGGGACGCCTCCGATGGATCCGTCGAGCGGCATTATGGGGCGCGCCCCGAGTGTTGGGAGCTCCAACACTTCGCCGGTTCTGTGGCGCGTCGTCGAGCGTGGCGCCTCGCGATTATCGCGCAGGTGTGATGGCAAATTCGCCCGATCAATACGCGCGAATCTGAGAGCATCCGCAAGGCTCCACAGTGTGGTGTTCTGGTTCTGAACGGGAACTTGCGTCGTGCGAGTAGCGTCCGATCACCATGGGTGCGCAGTCGATTTCGATCATTGGAGCGTTGCTCTTGTTCTGCGCCGCGTGCAGCGACAGCGACCGAGAGACATCCGACGTTGTTCAGCCAGCAGCAGAATCGAGCCTGACGACGCCTGCGGTACCGCCAGCCGACACCACGCAATCGCACGCGCCCGACAACGACCCGCCGCCTGACCCGGTCATCGCCTGGCTCGATGGCGTCGATCAAAACTGGGACGCGCTCTGGCCCGCTGCGGAGGTGTTCATCGAGCACGACTGCGTCATGCTCAGGTCGCCGGACGGAACGGACGACCCGGCATTGACGGTGTGGCCGACCGGCACGACATGGGACCACGAAGCGTCCGCCATCGTCTTGGCAGATGGGGTCGTCGTATACGAAGGCGATGTGATCGAGGTCGGTGGTGGTCAAGTCCCGTTCGATCAGGCCGGTGGCAACAACGCCAACGCGGCCGGCCTCGGCAATGACGGTCTCGCGAGATTGCAGGCCTGCGCCGATGACCACCCAGGATCGCCCGTGTGGATGCTTGACGCCGACGGCAGCGTAGGGCCAGCGTCCAGCGGGTAGTGAGCCGCCCACGCTGCGACCGCATGCTGCATTTCGGTGGAGTCAGCAGTTGTGACCCGCCAACAACTCGCCGGTAGGCCAGCCGTAAGCGTACAGATCAGGCCGCACAGCAATCACGACCGCATCGAGCGGGTCGCGCCGCATCGCGGCCCTGATGCAGCGCGACGAAATGTGCGAGACGGCCAAAGTCGAGTTCGGTGATGGGTTGTAGGGCGGCGTTTACGATTCGAGTGACGCTTCGAATCGCTCACAGGCCTCGGTGCTGCCGTTCATCCGAAGTGCCCGGTACTGGTACTGCATCTCGCGACCGTCCACTGCGGCGGTGATCGTCATGTCGTTGATGAACCGGACGTCGTTGTCGGGCACGTCGCCGGGCACGAGCGCGACGATCCCGCCAACAGAGCCGACGTGCACAACGCCCGGAAGCTCCTGGCGCTGCGCCCACGACTTCTCAAGGACGTTGCCGCCGAGGTCGGCGGCTGCGGAGGCGCCGAAGAAGATCGTTTCGTCGGCTGGAACGTTGACGACGAAGAACTCCACGACCATGTTGGCATCGACGAGGTCGACCTCGCGGAACTCGACTGGTAGGTCGCCGGGAGGCTCCATGGTCAGAATCTGGGCCACGTACGGGCCGTTGTCCCGTGTAGAGCAGTAGGTGACTCCCGAGCGTCCAGACTCAACACCCAGTGCGTCGCGGTAGTCGCCCGATATCGAGTCGCAGCCGGTGAGCGAGAGCATCAATGCGACGGCCACCGGCAGCGGTCGAACCGACAGGGCTGATGAGAGTCCCCTCACCCAACGGCACCGTACCAGTGGGCTCAGAGTCGAACTGTCGAATCGAACACACAAGCCGTGGTCGGTGGCGCAACGCCAAGTCGAGGTGTGCGATCGAGGGTCCGAGGTGCACCCTCATCGAGGTCGCAGCCGACGTCACATCACTCACTTGCAACCACACACCGCTCGACCTCATCATCGACAACCGCCACTTCGCCGCCGGCACGTGCGACAACCCCACTCTCTGAATGCGCAGCGCACCGATTGACACGAACGCTCACATCAATATCTCGCACACAACCGGCACCCTTGGGCTCCGCTGCGCACATATCAGACGCTCGATAACACGACCGCGAGTTCGTCGCCGGTGTGCGATAGCGGCCCCACTGCGGTAGCACGTCATCCCGCTCACCCAGCCGGCGATCTGGGCGCGCACCAGGTCGGCCAGCCCCGTGGATTTGGGGCACTTGGGCGACCACGGACGTGTCGACCAACTGCGGCCGGCTCGGCTGTCAGGATCGTGCGTTCGGCACGGAGCGTTCGTCCATCTCGCTTGGCGTCCGTCTACGGCCAGAAACTCCACGGGGTGTATGACTCGGCTGTGCCGTCCGAGTATGTGATGTCGCATGACCAGCGGAACGGTGTCCACGAGCCACGCTCGTATCTCCATTCCATCGCCTTCGTCTCGGTATCAGGTTGCGTCGGGCACCTCGACTCAAGTCGACTGTTCGTGCCAAAGGTGAGCACCGGATTCAGGCTCGACGCTGCCAGCGCAGCGAGGAACAGCATCACCACAAAGACAAGCCCGCGGCGCCTGGCCGACCACGCCGGTCGCGATCTCCCTGCGGTCTTCGGCTCAAGATCCACGTGCACCAGGCGGCTCCTCACTGTCGTTTGTGCGGGCTGAGCGCAACCCGTTCTTGTCGGGCTCGAACTTCCGCTGGGCGGATCGTCCGGTCACACCGTACAACCCGGTGGTCGGGGGTAGCCGACTGGTCACCAGAAGGGTGGACTATCGTGACGGTCGTGGAGTTGATGTCGATGATCGAGATCCGCGCCGGAGTTCGCAGCGGCAAGCCGTGCTTCGTCGGGACTCGGATCGCGGTGTACGACGTGCTGGACTACCTGGCATCGGGCATGACCAGCGACTAGATCGTGAGCGACTTCCCCGAGCTCACCGACGAGCACGTACGAGCCGCGATCGAGTTCGCGGCGATGCGTGAACGCCGCCTCTCGACGCCGGCGTGAGACTGTTGTTCGATCAGAACCTGTCCCGACACCTCGTTCGCCAGTTGGCCGTCGAGTACCCCGAGAGTCGCCACGTCACAGAGGTCGCGCTCGACACGGCGACGGATGCTGAGATCTGGGCGTGGGCCGGTGAGCACAGCTATGTGATCGTGTCGAAGGACTCCGATTTCCGTTAGCTCGCCTTCCTGCACGGCCCTCCTCCCAAAGCGGTCTGGCTCCGGATAGGGAACGCGTCGACGCCTGACATCTTCAACGTCCCGCGCGATCACCTCGGTGACGTCGAACGGTTCGCCGCAACCGACGACGAAGCACTGCTCGTGCTCCCCACGACCTGACGGGAATCCCACAACAGCGCGAGAACGCGCTGCCAGGCGCGTTGCACAGGTGCCGGTTGGGGCACTCGATATCACCCACCCCGTAATCCGATCGCCAGCCGTCAGGCCGCGCTGCATCGCGGCCCAACTCGTGGCACCCGATAATCCCGTCGGTGGCGGCATGGATCGGCGCGAGCGTGGTTGGTCCCGTCTCCTTGGGAGGCTGGGTCACCAAGGAGGCCACGATGGCCGACACCACGAACACCACCACCGTTCACACTGCTGAGGTCGTCCGTTACGACGACCCGGTAATCATCACCGAACGGGTTGCGGTTGCGGCGTTCATCGCCGGCTACACCGACCCGACACGTCGCAGCTACGCGACAGATCTGCGGATCTTCGCCGGGTGGTGCCATGACCACGGCTTCAATTTGTTGAACGTCAAGCGTCCCCATCTCGAGACGTTCGCACGATGGATGGAACAGGAGGGTCGGATGGCATCGACGATCGGGCGCCGGTTGTCGACGTTGTCGTCGTTCTACCGGTACTGCCAGACCGACGACATCCTCGACAAGAACCCCGCGCTCAACGTCCGGCGTCCGAAGGTTCACGACGAATCACGCACCCTCGGGTTGGATCGCAACGAGCTCGGTGCGCTGCTCGTCCAAGCCGGTCTCGGTGATCTGCGCGACGGCGCGTTGATGACGCTGCTGGCGTTGAACGGGTTGCGGATCTCCGAAGCGTTGAACGCGGACATCGACGACCTGTCCAGCGAGCGTGGGCATCGCACGTTGGCGATCGTGCGCAAGGGCGGCAAGCACGTCACCATCCCGATTGCTCCTCGCACCGGCCGGGCACTCGATCTGTACATCGGTGAACGCACGATCGGGCCGATCTTTCTCGGCGCCGAAGGCGGACGAATGGACCGGTACTGCGCCGACCGGATGGTCAAGCGACTCGTGAAGCGCGCTGGGATCGACAAGCGAATCTCGCCGCACAGCCTCCGGCACTCGTTCATCACCGCTGGGGGTCCCACTGCGCGACGTCCAAGAAGCCGCGTCACACGCGGATCCTCGAACGACGATGCGCTACGACCGGGCCCGACGAAGCCTCGATCGGCACGCCACTTACATCGTGTCGACGTTCATCGCCGGAGCGACCCGACCGGGCTGATCATCACTCACCGCACCAGGAGCGATACCGAGCATTCGGGTCGCTCGTAACGCCGGATATCCCTCGCTCGGGTGACGCTCTCGGCTCAGGATTATCGCGTGGGTGCGAGCGACCGATCGGTGTGCCGTACCTGAGCCGATGCGGGCTACGTCGGTAGTGCCAATACCCGGCGCCCACGTATCCTCGCGAGCTGTGCCGGCTACCGTGACAGCGATGAATAGAGGCTGCAGCCTTCTATTCGCAGCATGCGCGACGCTTGTACTCGTCGGATGCGGCGGAGGGTACGAAGACGAGAACCGCGCCATCATCGACGAGCTGCCGAACCTCGACGGCGTCGACGTGATCAGCGAAGAACACGGGAGCTACTGCAGCGGTGATACGTGTCTGTTCGGCGATGACCGGAGCTCGGCTCGAATCGTCGCCTCGGTCGATACCGACCGCTACACGCCAGATTCGCTGATTGAGGCGTATCACGACCAGCTTTCCGGATGGAGTGAGGCGACGATCGACAGAGGGTGCGTCGACGACTCGTCGTCGTGCGACGACATCTTGGCGGCGACGTTTACGAGAGATCGTGAGCAGATCAGTCTCGGCCTGGACAACTGGTCCATTGCGCAGATCGAGATCGGGGTAAATGCGAGAGGTATCGACGAGTAGCCCGGTATCCGTCCAGGATCCGGCAATCTCTCGATCGCGAGGCACACCCCGAGCCCGCACATAGTGCGGCACAGAATCCCGTCGTCAAGCGGCAACTGCCCACTCTGGTACGGCCCAAGCCGAGCGCCGCATATTCACGTCTGCGCGAGACTGACGCCGTGATCGGTTGCACACGAGTTCGCGGTCTGGTCGGCGTCGTAGCGATCAGCGTCTCGGCGACGGGGTGCACTGCCGATGATGCAGCATCGAGCCCCACCACGCTGCCCATTCCAGCAATGTCTCTAACGACGACGACCGGGCCGAGCGTCATCACCCCGACGCCGACACTCAACACCTCTGAGGTGGGCAGTGTCACCGTTTCCCAGTCGTTCGTCGGCTGTTGCCAGCCCGAGGAGGGCAGTCTCGGGTACGTTTTCGTCCGCGACCCGTCGGGGTACGTCGTCTCCACTCTCACGGTCGAGACCAGCTACGCGGACGGTGCGCAACGCCTGCTCGACCTCGCGTTGCTCGCGGGACCATACGAACTCGAGACGTTTCAGCGTTCCTGCGCCGGCTCCTGCGAGGCGCTCGACCCCCCGTCGAACCGTTGCGTCTCCGAGTTCGAAGTGCCACCGAACGAATCCGTCGACGTTCTGATCGAGTTCGGCGACGGTGGCTGCGCCGTCGTCGCCGCCACCAACCGGTAGTCAAGCCGCACACTTCGCCACGCATAATCCCGACCGGCCAGCGCCTGAGCGCACAACAGATCGGCCCCCGACGCGGCGCCACGAAATCGCGTCACCGACTCGGCGCGCTTGGGGACAGTCGATGGTGTGCAGTGTGCGGGGCCCGCACTCGTTGCTCGCGGCAGCGGGGCGAGCTGTGAGAGGGTTGCCGTGTGCGAATGGGGCGAGTGACGGATCTGCTGAGCCGGGGCGTTGCGGTTGGGGTGGCGACTGCCGCCGTGGCTGGCTGCTCGTTTCTCCCCTTGGGGGATTCTGATGGCTATGGCCCGTGGCTCGACTCACTGATTACTCCAACCGGGATCTTCGACGCCGAAGTACTCGAAACGGGATCCATGGACGTCAACCTTCGCGGAGAGGACGGCGCGGTCCTGAGCATCGAGCCCTTCGCAACGGCTCTCGTGGGCGATGTTGAAATGGTGGCCGAATTCGCCGACAATCCCTTCCAGCAGGAGTTATACGAGAACTTCAGCACGACGGCAGCGACCTCATCGCCGATCGTCATCGTGTACGACGACGCCTTGAATCTCGACCCGAGCAAGCGATACCGGTTCTTCCTCGGGCACTTCGGCTCCTCGACCGACATGGACTACTCCGTCCTCTTCGCATGGGACCTCGAAAGCGACAGCCCTGCGAAGCCGACGAAGGGCTGGCGCTCGGACCTCGAAGCACTGCGCGCCGCTGGACTGATTGACGGCAACAATGCTGACGGAGTGCTCGACATCTCCCAGGCGCTGAACGCATCAACCCCCACCGATCATCAGCGCGAGATCATCGTGAAGCTGCTCGGCGAGTCGATGGTTCCCGGTACATTCGGACCGCCACCGACAACGGACTGACTCTGCAGTCCGGTTCGCCAGTGAGCAGTGTCTCGCCGGCAGCAGTTGTTCACGAGACTGGCCGAAGACGCCACTCGGTGGTGCAGGATCGCGCTGCTCGGTCCACCGACGCGTGACCTAGCCTCCGAGCCGCCTTCGAGTTCGGCCCGGCCGGCAGCGTCTCCTACGTGACGTTGGAGGCACCCGATAACTGGCCACGTAATCGCAGGCTCCGAGCCCGACCTCGCGCCGCATCTCGGCCCAACCGTGACACGAGATTATTCCCGATTAGAAGTGAGTGGCTGCGCAGGTACGGCCATCTGGATCTGACTACGGGAATCGCCGAACCAGTCTCAGTCAATGGCGCGGGAAGTCACCTCGCGTTCGGTACGAATACTGCTATGGCTGGATTTCGACCCATGCGAGCCGAGTGACCTCGCCGAGTTCGTCGGTGACGATCAAGGACCGGTCGGCTTGGATGTCGATCGTGAACTCACGGGTGAGAAACGGGATGAGCGTGACCTCGTCTCGAGCAAGGTCGTTATCTCCGTACGCCGTACGGTCCCCGAAGATCTTTGGATCGGCCCCGGCGAGAAAGCTGTATCGGTTCGTTCCGGGTTCCTTGACGAGCACGCCGAGGGCGCCGCGGTCGTCTGTTTGGTATCCGTAGTCGGGGTCGTCGTAGGAGGCTGAGGCGTTGAGCAGGTAGACGATTGGCTGTTCTCGGCCGTGGTAGGCGGTGATTTCAATGGACCGTTCGTTGTAGACCTCATCGTCGGTCTTGATCGGGTCACCGTTGGCGTCAGCGATGACGTAGCGAGACACGCCGATCGCGGCTACGTACGGAGCGAACTCGGGGTACTCCAGCATCTCCGAGACCCCCAACATGTCTCGAACGAGGGGGTTGTCATCGAGGCTCTCCTGGCTGAGCCGTGGTGTCGGGATCCAGTCATCGGACACGTCCTCAGCATCGTCGGGCGTTCCAGGCGGGACCGTTGATGTTTCCGTGTCGGATCCCGTGGTCGGTTCCGGGTGCGATGGGACGAACACTGCTGCGTCTGCGAAGAATGTGCCGTGCACGCTGACGATCGACGTGCTGATGATGACCGCTGGTTCGTCGCTGGAATCGAAGGTTTGGGTTTCGAACCGTTCCGGCGAGGCGAGGTACACAGGGGGCGCGCTACTGAGAGCGATACCCGAACCGCATCCGACGGGGAGCGATTCGTCGATCGTCCAGCACATCAGCCATTCATCGGCGCCAACGTCCAGGAAGGCGATTCCGGCGAGGGTGCCGGTCCAGTCTTCACCAAGCTCGAACGCTGCGAGTAGCTCGGCAAGTTCGGGTGACAAGCCGTGGTCGGTGGGCCACGGCATCCGTTCGGTGCGATGTGTCAGCTCGGTCGGTGTCGCGGCCGGCGGCCGCTCGGCCGACACGGCTGTCGTTTCGATGGTGACGGTGGTCGCTGGTAGCACCGGAGGTGGCGACGACGAGGAGTTACTCGGGAACTCACTGACGACATCGTCTGGACCGCAGGCGCTCAGCATTGCGGCGAGGCAGACGAGTATGGAAACCACCATCCCGCCGCGGCGTGGAACGGCTGAACTCGCCGCCGGTTCCCGCATTCGTCGATCATCTCACCCGTGAGGTGTGGACCGCAACGGTCCGACGTCGGCTGGGTCAGGGCGATCGAGCCGCAGCGGCGGACGGATGTCCCGGTAGGCCGGTCCCATACCCGAGAGTGCGCACACGCAACCGCGCACGGCGTCACCAAGGTCGCACCTCACCGCGGCCCAACGGAGGTATCGCACTGCGACGGTCGCGTCAGCCTCCACTCGCCTACGGTTGAATCGTGAGCGCATTCGGTCGTTGGTTGGCGGGTGGCGCACTCCTGTTGGTTGCGGTGCCGGGGTGCAGTTCGGAGAAGTCGGCAGGGGAATCCCTGGTGACCTTCGACGTTGCGGATCAGTCCGCGACGTTCGCGGTTGACGAGTTCGAGCCGGGGCGATGTCAGTTCGACCTTCGGGCCGAGCTCGCCTTGGTGGATTCAGCGGGTGGTGTTGCGTGGCGGCGCGAGGTGCCATGGGTCCCGGACTGGGCATCGCAGCCGCTCGCTGTCACCGATGACGCAGCCGTCTTTTCGTTCTACCGGCGCGCCGGTGACGGCGTCGCAGCGGTTGAACTCGCCACTGGGCGTCCGTTGTGGGAGCGAACCGGCGTCGATGCAAAGGTGATCCTCCCGGCCAACGGCGGTGTCGTGGTGGCCGGCGAACCGCGCGTTGGTCGGTACGACGCTCGCTCGGGAGCCGAGGAGTGGACGTCGCCGGGCCCATTCGCCCCGCTCCACGTCGGATCCGAGGTGAGCGATGCCACCGACGATGCGTTGACGTCCGTCGCGCTGGTCGATTTCGACGGCAGGTTGGCCGGTCTCGACGCAGCTGACGGTCGTGTGATGTGGGACCGTCAAGTCGGTGACGCTGCCTGGTCCGTCGTGCTGATCGACAACGCGGTTGGTTTCGTCGACGGCCGCACGCTCCAACTCGTGGACCCCGCGAGCGGCGAATCGCTCGGGCAGTCGGATCTGCCGGGCGAGTTCCGGGCATCGTCGGTGCAACAAGCGACGTCGTATCGTTCAGCCCCGGTCCAGGTCTGACTCTCGTTGACGGCCGCACCGGCACCCCGCTCTGGACGCGACCGGCTGGTCCCGGCAGCGATCGCGTCAACGGCGCCGTGTCCCACGGCGACGAGGTCATCGTCATCTTCGACTCCGCTGGCGACACCGACGTCATCGTGGCGAGCTACGACCGCACGACCGGCAACGCGGTCTGGGAGGCATCTCTGACGCTCGATACGTCGACCAAACCGATCATCGCCAGCGGTGAACTCCTCGTCGGCGGTCCATCGCGGGACCTCGGTGGCACATCCGGCACGAGCACTGAGGTTCCGGGCCTTCTCGTCGCCCTTGACCCCCATACCGGCGCGACGATCTGGACCCAACAGTTCCGTGACCCACCGCTGGCGATCGTGGCCAGCTCGCGCGGAACGGTCCTCGCCAACTCAGACCTCTCGATCGGGTGCGACTAATTCAGCCCCCACGCAAGGGCTGACGCACAGCTGACTCTCCATAGAAGCGATGCCGACGCGGCGCCGCACAGTTCACCACGCATAATCGCACCGGCAGGCGGCCCGGCAGCGCCGCATCTCGGCCCAAGCGTGGCGCCGCAGTATCACGGGCATATCGGTCCATTCCGACGATGCACCCAAGTCACACGCCGCCGGTTCCGGCGCTACGGGGAGTGCGGTCCGAGCCGCCGCGTGGCTGGACTGCTGGAGGAGATTGACAACGACCCGACTTGCACCTTCTGGGATTGACGCTGCTCGTTCGCTGGCGCCACGATCGGCACCAGCGTCGTGAAGCCGAGATCCGACGGCGGAGGCCCACAGCTGCCAGCGAGGAGTAAGGTTCAGGTCGTGAAGCCTGATCTCATCGAACGGTATCGAGGCCGATGGGTAGCAGTCGACGAGTCTGGCGACGTTGTTGCCGACGCCGATGAGCTCGGATCGCTGCTGGAGCGGGTGGCCGAACTCGGGGTTACCGCCGACACTGTCCAGCGAGTTCCCGGTATCGGCGAGCCGATGTTCGTCGGGCTGAGCTGAACCAACGACTGAGCCGCGGTGGAGTCGAGCTGGGTCTATCCGCATCGCGACCTCGGTGAGCCGCTTCACGTCGACGGCACCCCTGTTCTCCGGCCGGTCGTTCCCCTCATCGTCACCGCGGAGTTGCCGGCGATGCTGGGTGTGTTGGACTCCGGATCTCCGGTGTCGGTGGCGAACGCCGATCTGTTCCGCTGGCTCGGCATCGACGTCGACCGCTCTGAGCCGGTGTACGAGATGCCGCTGAGTGTTGGAGGTGGATTCGAGTCGACACCTGTCTTCGAAGTCGTGCTTCGCCTTCGGGCACCAACGGACGAGCAAGCCGAGTCGATTCCGTGGCGGCTGCACATCGGTGCTCGACGACGGTGGCGCCTGCCGTTTGCCGTGCTGCTCGGTCAGCGCGGTTGGTTCGACCGATTCCCGACCCGAATCCACGGTGCGAGTTCAGCCGTCGAGTTCCGAGGCGGAAGCTCGTAGCGGACCTTCTTCTACCGAACCGAATATTCTGAGGACGAAGGCAGTGAGGACTCGATGGCGAAGCGAATGATACTCGGACGTGACGACACCTGCGTTGATTGCCGCAAGGCGCAGCCGGTAGGCACGGTCGCGCTCTGGATCGCCACCGAGAAGGCCGTCCGGTGCGTCTCGTTGACACCGATCGACGCTCGTCGATATGGCCTCGTAACGCCCACAACTCGACGAGGGAGTAGCAGCGTCTCCCTTCGACTCGGTAACTCTCAGTGGAACTCTCAACGAGGCTCAGAACTTGCCGCGCGAGCCTGTCAACAGGGGTGTCACCGTCGTGGGGCGGATTCCCGTCCACCTCCGCTGAGATCGACA
>RCMY010004000.1_pt1 | contig 12896 bp, 12 predicted proteins | sample 2041341 | NCBI WGS metagenome assembly RCMY01 (sample SAMN09708234, study PRJNA481090) | Marine sediment metagenome, whole genome shotgun sequencing project. | reverse complement strand
AATTGTGGAAACATTGATCGCGCAGTCGCCGCGCAAACTGGAGTACCTTCAGTTGCAGGAGCTCCATCACCTTTAGCAGTAGTTTCAGCGCCTTCAACAGTACCTTCTTCTCCTTCTTCACCTTCTTCACCTTCTTCATCTTCGTCAACTTCAACAACTTCAACAGCACGTGCCATTCTTACTTGTGTAACGACCATATCATCAGGATGTAAAATTGAAAATTCATCATTTTTTAAATCCAAAACAAATATTTTATCACCGATTTCAAGTTTAGAAATATCCGCATTAATAAAATCCGGTAAGTTTGCAGGTAATGCTCTTACACGTAGTGTTCTATTAGGGAAGCGTAATACTCCACCAGCAACTACGCCAGGAGCACTTCCCAATAAGTGGATTGGAATATTCATAGTAACTTCTTTATCATCAAATAATTGATAAAAATCAATATGAAGAATTTTGTCAGTTACTGGATGAAACTGAATGTCTTGCAATATGGCTTTAATTTTTTCGCCATTTTCTAGATCTATCGTCGCAGTGTAAATGTTCGGAGTATAAACCAAATTTTTGAACGATATTTCATCAGCTGAAAAGTGAATTGCTTTGTCTCCTCCGTATAACACGCAAGGAACCTTTTCAGCATTACGTAAGGCTTTGGTAGCTACCTTGCCCACGCTTTCTCTTTGAGATCCTTTGATCGTAATAGATTTCATTGTTTTACTTAAATTAAATTACATTAAAAATTGACCGCTGATTGATTGGTTGCTATGAACCTTGTGCATCACTTCAGCAAATAAAGGGGCGCAAGATATTACTTTTATTTTAGATAATTGCTGTTTTAACGGAATAGTATCAGTAACAATTAGCTCTATTAATTTGGATCTTTCTATACGCTCATAGGCCTCACCTGAAAGAACAGCATGAGTACAGATAGCGCGGACACTTATCGCTCCTTTTTCCATCATCAAATCAGCAGCTTTTGTTAATGTTCCGGCAGTATCAACCATATCATCTACAAGAATTACATTTTTACCGGCTACGTCACCAATTAATTCCATATAAGAAATCACATTAGCTTTTTTTCGTTGTTTATAACAAATTACCACTTCACATTCTAAAAATTTAGAATATGCATATGCCCTTTTAGATCCGCCCATATCGGGAGATGCAATTATGATGTTGTCTAAATTCAGGGCTTTGATAGCCGGTAAAAATATAGTTGAAGCATATAGATGATCTACGGGTTTTTCAAAAAAACCTTGTATTTGATCCGCATGTAAATCCATTGTCATAACTCTTGTAGCACCTGCTGCTTGTAATAAATTTGCTACCATTTTAGCTGCAATAGGTACTCTTGGCTGATCTTTTCTGTCTTGTCTGGCCCAACCAAAGTAGGGTATCACTGCCGTTATATGACGAGCTGATGCACGTTTAGCAGCATCGATCATCAATAGCATTTCCATTAAGTTATCAGATGTTGGAAAAGTAGAACCGATTAGAAAAATCCGTCTACCTCTAATAGATTCCTCAAAACAAACCTGGAATTCACCATCGCTAAAAATATTTTTACTCGACTTTCCTAGTTCAGATCCAAAACAACGGGCAATTTTTTCTGCTAAATCAGCAGATTGGGTACATGCAAAAAGTTTAGGTCGTGGTATTTTTTGTTTCATTTTTTGTAAATAGTTGTGTGTAATGAAATATTTTACAAAAGTAAAGATTATTTAAAAAGAAGGTGCAGTTAAAATGTAAAATATGGCATTAGAACAAAAAATATTTTTTAGATTTGCAGTCCAATTATTTTTGCCTTGGTGCCTGCCTGTCGGTAGGCAAGGCGGAATTGGTAAATCTGTCTGCCGACAGGTAGGCGCGCTGAAATAGAAAAGTATGATTTATGTTTATGCACTATCAAGTTTAGAACATAATTATATTTATTTTGGGTTAACTCAAGATATTGACAAGAGAATTAAAAGACATAATGACGGTAGAGAAAGAACTACAAAATTTTATAAACCATTTGAATTAATTTATTCGGAGGTTTGTAATACTAGAATAGAAGCCAGAGTTAGAGAAAAGTATTGGAAATCTGGTGTTGGTAAAGAGAAACTAAGAAAGATACTAGAATCTCTAAAATAAGCCTTGGTGGCGGAATTGGTAGACGCGCTGGATTCAAAATCCAGTGATAGCAATATCGTGCCGGTTCGATCCCGGCTCAAGGTACTAAGACTCCTTTTAATCTATTGATTATCAGGAGTTTTTATTTTTAGATACCCACCAAAATCCGTCTGGATGTAACGGAGTATAAATCCATTATTGAAAACCATGAACAAAAGTTGAATGATCAAATAAGATCACAGGAACTATTTGAGGATCGATTTAAGAGTTTATTAAAAAATGCCAGAATATACCCTAACCGGGCTGTGATTGTTTTTATTATTTCTCTAATATTATGTTTTGGCCCATTGTTTTATGTTTCTAAACTTAAAACTGAAACAAATAGGTTAGAAAAACAAAATTATGAAATAGAGGAAATAAAGACCAAATGATTCTAAACTAAGGGAATATCATTTGTACTATAATGTTCTGCGTTATGTAACTTGAGCTTTGGTTAAAAGCAGGACAGAAGGTAAAGAATTAGTCCAGTGGACTAATTTAGTGAATGGGCCAGCTGGCGCTTTGGCATACTACAGTTTCTTAAAAAAATTTATTTTAAAAACTTTCTTCTACAATGATAATGAAATCGAGTTTTGAGATTAGATTGAGCAAAGCGAAATCAAATAATCTCAAAAGAGATTCACGAGCTCCTATTTCTCAAATAGGAGAAGTGCGAGTAAACACTTTTTATGCGACGACAAAGGAGGGAAGTGTAATGTGTGTGGAATGGATTGTCAATTAAGAAAGGCCTTAATAATTATCCACAGATATTCTAGTGTTAAATCCATTATATTTAAAAAGAAAAAAAGCAAAAGGGAAACTGACATTAGAGTTTGGTTTTAGAAAGAAAACCTAAAATTAGAAATGATAGTTTATACAAATTCTGAATAATGTTTTAAAACAGAAAAAGGTTGTCTATTATAGACAACCTTTTATATTTAAAATAATTAAATTATTTTAAACTTTCCAATAATTTTTCAGCTACTAACTCAGAAGATGCTGGATTTTGACCAGTAATTAGGTTTCCATCTTGAATGGTATAAGCTGCCCAATCGTCTTTTTTAGAGTAGATTGCGCCATTTTCATTCATCATGTCTTCCACCAAAAATGGTACAACGTCTGTAAGTCCTACAGCTGCTTCTTCCGTATTTGTAAATCCGGTTACTTTTTTACCTTTTACTAGAGGAGTGCCATCCGTATTTTTTACACTTTTTAATGCTGCTGGTGCATGACATACAAAAGCTATAGGTTTTTCCTGCGCATTAAATTTTTCGATTAGTGCAATAGAAGACACATCGTTTGCTAAATCCCATAACGGTCCATGACCACCTGGATAGAATACTGCATCAAAATCGTCTGGATTCATATCTGCCAATACTTTGGTATTTGCAATTCTTTCTTTTGCTTCTGCATCTTTATTGAATCGTTCTGTAGCTTCTGTTGCAGCATCTGGAGAATCACTACTTGGATCTATTGGTGCAGCGCCTCCTTTTGGTGTAGCAATAGTAATAACTGCTCCTTTATCTAATAGTGTGTAATATGGATTTGCAAATTCTTCAACCCAAAATCCTGTTTTCTTTCCTGTATCTCCTAATTTATCATGAGATGTTAATACGAATAATATGTTCATTTGTTTTTCTGTTTTTTTTATTGATACTTTTTCAGAAACTGTTTCCTTTTTTGTCTCTTTACAGCTTGATGCTGTAATTAGGGTTAGCATTAATGCTAAAATTTTTATTTTTTTTATCTTTTTTTAATAACTCATTTCAACTATTTTTTCAACTAAGGCAGGAGTAACTTTTCCTTTTTCTCCAATACCTTTCCAACCTCTTTCTTCAAAACGTTTTGAAATAATTTCAGCTGTACCTATATAATCTTCAGTATAATCAGACAATTTTGTGTCGATTCCTAAAGATTTGAAAAATTCAGTTGTTTTTTCAATTCCAGCCAACGCTTTTTCTTCCAAAGTTCCATCAGTAACATTCCAAACTCTTTCAGCATATTGCGCCAATTTTTCTTGTTTGTCTTCAAGGTTTACTTTGTAATGACTTTCAGTAATAATTGCCAACGTTCTTGCGTGATCTATTCCAAACAAAGCAGTTAATTCGTGTCCCATCATATGAATTGCCCAATCACTTGGTACGCCTTGCTGAATCAATCCGTTTAAAGCCATAGTACAGCTCCACATAAAATTTGAAGCTGCCTTATAATCAAACTCATCCTTCAACATGGTTGGTGCAATTTCAATCAAAGTTTGCAAAATACTTTCAGCAAAACGGTCTTGTAATTTAGCATCTACCGAATAGGTCATATATTGTTCTAAAACGTGGGTAAATGAATCTGCCAAACCATTTGCTATTTGACGTTTAGGAATCGATTTTATGACTTCAGGATCTAGAATTGAGAATTGAGGAAACAATCCAGGACCTCCCATTGCAAATTTTTCTTTGGTTTCTGCTCTTGTAATCACAGCACCTGAATTCATTTCTGAACCAGTAGCAGGTAAAGTTAAAACAGCTCCAAAAGGCATCCCTTTTTCAGTTCTAATATTTTTTGATAAAATATCCCAAGGAGTTTCTCCTTCAAATAACGATGCAGCTGATAAAAATTTTGTTCCATCAATTACAGAACCACCACCAACAGCTAATAAGAATGTTACTTTTTCTTCTTTGATAATATCTAAAGCTTCTAGCAATACTTCGTATTCTGGATTGGCTGGAATTCCTCCAAACTCAATCACATCCACTTTAGATAGAGCTATTTTTACGTGTTCATAAATACCATTCTTTTTAATACTTCCTCCACCATAAAGCAGTAATACTTTGGCGTCTTTAGGAATTTCATTGCTAATGTTTTCTATTTGACCTTTACCAAATAGAACTTTTGTCGGATTTTTATATTGAAAATTATTCATGCTATTGAATTTTAATCTGTTGTTTTGTTATCATTTCTTTATTCTATTACTGTTACTAAATCTTCGGTACTTTTTCTGACCTTTACAAGATTAACCAACCAATCACTATCTGCATCTCTGTAACCAATTGGCAACATTACTGCACTACGCAGTCCTTTTGCTCTTAAGCCTAAAATTTCATCTAATTTATCCGCTTCAAACCCTTCTAATGGAGTTGCATCTACACCTTCGTAAGCAGCTGCCATAATTGCCTGCGAAAATGAGATGTATGCTTGTTTAGCAGCGTGATTAAAGTTTACTTCGGCATCTTGTTGCGGATACATTTTTAATAACATTTGACGGTAGTTTTCCCAACCTTCGTTTTTAAATCCGCGAATCTCATTCGTTAAATCAAACATATAGTTAATTCTATCTTCTGTATAGGTATCCCAAGCAGCAAAAACGAGTAGATGAGAGCAGTCGGTAATTACAGATTGATTCCAAGCTATTGGTCTAATTTTTTCTTTAATTTCTTGATTTTTTACCACAATTATTTCAAAAGGTTGTAAACCACTTGATGTTGGAGCTAAACGAGCAGCTTCAATAATATTGTCAATTTTATCTTGAGATACTTTTTCTCCATTCATCGCTTTTGCAGCGTATCTCCAATTTAATTTATCTAATAATTCCATATTTGTTGTTTAATTTATTACTAATTTTTCAATTTTATTGATTGAGTTATTGCTTTAATTTTCTTCTCATTAAATACTTTAGAGCTCCTGTTGACCATAAAGCCCAGATAATTAAAACGGGTTGAAAAAACAACCTAATTAATCTTTGATTATCATTATCTAAACCAAAAGAATCAATTTGATTTACATATTGATTAATGTTTCCAGGGAAAATAAGGATATAGAAGATTGCCAATACAATACCTGTTTTAATTTTTAATCTACCTCCAATAATCATTAGCAAACCAAAAATGATTTCTACCACACCGGACGCTAACACTATAAAATCCATAAACGCAGTATCTGTTGTAATCCAAGTGGGAACTTGTGCTTGAAATTCTGTCCTAAGGAAAGTTAGATGTCCTATTCCTGCATAGAGCATAAAAGCACCTAATAGAATTCTAAAGATATTTTGAATGACACTTGTTTTTTTAAAATCTTTATTCATATCGTATAAGTTTAAATAGTTCACAATTTTGCCACTAACTTGTGGTTAACTGATGTTATAATTTTTTCTGTTGAAGTTGAATTTGCCAAGTTTATCATTGCTTGAGCAATATGTTCGGCCTTCGTAATTCTATATTTATTTAATTTTCCGAAGAATAAAGGTTGAAAAAGTTTAAATACAATCAATCCTATTTTTTCTCCAATTCTTTGTTCTTGTCTGTTCCCTCCAATAATAGAAGGTTGTAAAATGTGTGTTTTTTCAATTTTTTCTGAAAGCACAGCTTGTTCCATTTCTCCTTTAGTTTTGTTATAAAAAATAGTACTATTCGCATTAGCTCCAATTGCAGAAACCACAATAAACGTAGGAATTTCATTCTCTTTTGAAAGCTTTGCTGCAGTTACAGGAATACCATAATCTATTTTTTTATAAAGTATTTTGTCTGGTGTTTTCTTGGCTGTTGTGCCAATACAACAGAATACTTCATCTGCTATAAAATCTTTCTTAAAGTTTTCTAATTCTAATACGTTGCCTATAAACTGTATTACTTTATTTGGCAGATTTTCTATTTTAGAACGTGAAAACAGTTTGATAGTGTCATATCGCTCATCTTCCATTAATTTTTGAAGAAGAATGCCTCCTGTTAGTCCTGTAGCACCTAAAATAATGGCTGTTTTTCCCATAATTAAATTTTTATACTGTTCCAAGCAGATTGATAGGCTTCTTCCAAATTCGTTTTATCTAGTTTAAATGCTTCACGTTTTTGAGATATCATTAAGAATGATAATGGATTTATTGAATAGGCATACAATAGGTAATCTGAGATTGGCTTTATAATACCTTCTTTTTTACCACGAGCCCAAAGGTCGAGTAGTGGTTGTAAATGTTTTATACCTTCTTGTCTGCTTTCTTCATCTATGATTGGGGTATTATCACATTGAGCCAAAAACATCGCATTTTCGAACTCTTTAAGTTTAAAGTCTGCAATACGTTTCCATATGAGTTCAAATCCTGTTTCAACAGGCATGTCTTCATTATAAGTTTTAAAAGCATATACTGTGTATTTAGCTTTTACTTCTATATAAGTTTGATTTACTAAATCTTGTTTGTTTTCAAAATACAAATAGATAGTTGCAGGTGACACGTTGGCCATTTTAGCAATTTTACTCATAGGAGTTGCATGGAAACCATTGTTGTTTACTAATTCAATGGTTGCTTTTATAAGTGCGTTACGTTTATCTATGCTTTTTTGAAGTTTAGCCATGATATTCTATTTTAGGATACAAATATATAAATAAAAATGAATGTTCATTCTTTTTTATAAATTTAATTAATTATTAATATGAATTTAAAAGGTAGTAATTTATAAAAACTCGATATTGAACTTGGCCTAATATAATTTTGGCTAAAACAATAGGCGAAATGAGCGTTCATATTTTAGAGGTTTATCAATACATATTCTTAAGAGTTTCAATTATACATAGGATTTTCAATCAATATTAACTTGTTACAATGTTTCCTAAAATATAGCGAATGAGCCGTTAATTGTTTCCATAATTATATTCAGCCTTGAATTTTTGTTTCTTTTGTTTTAAGACAAAAGAAAATGAAAGAAGAAAAAAAGATTAATTGAAGTTCTAAATATAACAAGTGTATAGAAATTTATTTTTCTTAAATTTTATACTCTTGTGGCAATGCACGAGAATCTCGTAATTTTTTTCTCACGTACATTTTATAGAATACGCGATTTTTAATAAGAGCAAAAAGGTTAGCTTTTATTTTGGCGCTGGCAATCGATGGATAATTGTGTTTAAAATAAATTGCCAGAGAAATTTGATTTTATAAAACAATCGAGTGCTTGGTAGCGGCTATTTTACATAACGACTAATTATAGATACAAATAACTAAAGTCTCTGAGAAACGCGAAGCATTCATGAGCTCCATAAAAATATTAACCAAGCGAATAATCGCATATTTGAAAGTTTATGTGGGATTATCTTAAAGAACGCTAACAATAGCATGGCCGGTGCGAATCTATTTACCTGAGCGATTAGCGAAGGCAAACGAAGTGCAGACATAATCAGAATTATAGCTATCAAATAAGTTTAGAACTATAACAAGCCGTAATTTACTTTAACATAATTATAAACGATATCATTCTAAAGAAGTGATATCTATAATTATGTCTAAATAGCCTGAAATACGGCTATACTTAAATTACTACATATTTGTACTATAATTTTGATTATGTCAAGTAGTTTAATATTTATTTAATTTTGATAAGAGTTTCTATTTCAAAAACTTTAAACGGATTCATCTAAATGAATTATCAACAATAGTTAAAAACATTACTTTTGGCGCTTATATTCACTAAAAAACATTACTTTTGGTGAATTAAATCACTAATATAATATGATAGAACGAATTTTAAAATCAAAAATACTTCAAAAGTTAAATACCGGAAAAGCCATAGTTTTAATTGGCCCAAGGCAAGTTGGAAAAACTACTCTTATCAATTCAGTTTTAGAAAATAAAGAACATTTATTTTTAGATGGTGATGATCCAACGGTTAGAAATTTATTAACAAATCCAAACACCGAACAACTTAAAAGTATTATTGGAAATTACAAGATTGTTTTTATCGACGAAGCACAACGAATTGAGAATATTGGAATAACATTAAAAATAATTACCGACCAATTTAAAGAAGTTCAATTATTGGTAAGTGGTTCTTCTGCTTTTGAACTTAACAACCAAACAAACGAACCATTAACCGGTAGAAAATGGGAATATAAACTTTTTCCTATTTCTTGGGAAGAACTTGAAAATAATATTGGGTATATAAAATCTGAACAGCAAGTTGAGTTGAGAATTCTGCATGGTATGTATCCTGAAGTTATAAATAACCAGGGGGATGAAATTGAGGTGCTAAAAGAACTTACCAATAGTTATTTATATAAAGACATATTGGCGTATAGTGGGATAAGAAAACCTCAATTGTTGGAAAAATTATTAAGAGCACTTGCATTACAGATCGGAAGTGAAGTAAGTTATAATGAACTAGCCCAATTAATAGGAGTTGACAAGAATACCGTAAGTAATTATATAGATGTATTGGAAAAGGGTTATATTGTCTTTAGACTACCTAGCTTTAGCAGAAACTTAAGGAATGAGATTAAAACAAACCAAAAGATCTTTTTCTACGATACTGGAGTAAGAAATATGATTATAGGTAATTTTAATTTACTTGATAGTAGAAATGATAAAGGAGCTCTTTGGGAGAACTTTTTAATAAGTGAACGTATAAAAAAAATAAACTACGATAATACCTTAGCCAATTCATATTTTTGGAGGACAAAACAACAACAAGAAATAGATTATGTTGAAGAAATTTCCGGAGTATTAACGGGTTATGAATTTAAATGGAACCCGAAGTCAAAAGTTAAGATACCTAAATCTTTTGGTGAAGCTTATAACTCAAAAGTTGACATAATTAATAGAAGTAATTTTAGAGAATTTATTAAATCTAATCAAAATTTATAAGTGATTTTACCACTTTTTAAATTTTACTGCTTACAAAATATTTGACAATTCGAGAGAAGGTAACTTATCAGTGGCTTCATCTTGCAGCTTTTGTACATGATTTAAATATTTTAGAGTACTTCTGGTTGAGCTATGACCCATCGCATCTGCCACGGTCTTAAGGTTTGCACCATTGATTAACAGCAAACAGGCATAAGTATGCCGAGCACAATAAAAGGTTAGATGCTTGTCGATATTCGCCCTTTTCGACCAGTATTTAATATCCTTATTTACCGAGCTAACGCTTAAGGATTGGAGATCAAAGATATATTTATAATTCTCTTTTCGTTCACCTAATATTTTTAGGGCGGTCAGGTTTAATCCGTTATTAATAATCTCACCTGTCTTTTTTCTGTTGGTGATCAACCTGCCGTTTTTAATATTCGACCATTTTAAATCCCGTATTTCTGCCATCCCCAATGAAGTATAACAGGCAAAGAGGAATGCTTTTTTAACTTCCTCATTACCGCACATTGTATTGGCAAGCTGTTGAAGTTCCTCCGCATCTACAACTTGTTTTTTTATTGTATCATTTTTGTTGGGATTCGTAAACCTGATGTGCTCTGTGGGCATCTCTTTTAAATAGCCCTTAATTTTGGCTGCTTTTAATACCTTTTTGAATCTTGTAAAATAATTATGTGGTGTTTCTCCAGATAGACCGGCATCATAGATTAAATAATCTTTAAACCTCTCCATAATGCTTGGAGATATTTTAGAAATAGGGAGGATTGAGAATTGCAGAAATTTCTTAAATTTTTTTATTGAACCTTCAATCATTCTACCGTCTTGTTTACGATAGTGACTGAGAAAATCTTCTGCAAAAACGAAAAAGTCAAGTTTTCTAAAATGTATGGGAATATGGCCAGTGTCTTCAGATAAAAGTTCCAGTTCCCTGTTAACCCGAATCTTTTCTATAATTTTTTTCTTTTCATTTCTTGCTGCATCATATGGATAAATAGTTACCTTTAATAATTCTCTCCAACGTTGTCCGTTGTGATGAATATCTAAATAGTACGTTCTTTTTCCGGATTTTAGTGTTCTGAATCTTAATTTGACAGCCATAAAAAAGGTGACGGTTTAGTGACGAAAATAAGGAAATATTAGTAAATAAAGGAAAATATGAATGGTAAGTTATTAATATAACTACCTGATAATCATATAATTTAGTTCAATTTGTTGGAGTTTGATGTTTTGCCAAACCTCCCACCCAAGGTACTAAAAAACCTCATAGTTATTTGACTATGAGGTTTTTTAGTTATAAAATATTCACAAGAAAGATCTTTATTATTGTATTTTTTCTATTACACCACAACCTATTCTTGGTCCTGCTGCGCCTGCTGGTTGTGATGAAAAATCATCAGGACCTTCATGTATAATGATTGCCTTTCCAACTATATTTTTCTTTTCATCCTCGCAACCAATACACCATAAATCGGTTTCTCGTTCTATAGTTCCATTACCATCAACTCCAATTACGATATTCCCAATATCTCCTCTATGAAAAGGTGTGATTCCCCATTTACCATGATTTTCGTTTGTTGGATTCCAATGTCCACCAGCTGATGAACCATCTTCAGCGCTGCAATCTCCTATGGCATGGATGTGAATAGCGTGATTTCCTTCTATAGCGTTAGAAATTAAAGCTTTCATTTTCACAATTCCATCTTTTTCTGTAAAAGTTACAGTGCCAGAAATACTACTATTACTTTTTGCCTCGATGGTTGCCATGGCTTTTACAACAGTTATTTTATCCTTTTTCTTATCACTACATGCATTTATTAGAAAAGCAAATAACAATATTAAACTTAAGTATTTTAGTTGTTTCATATTCTATTTTAAAGTGTTCTGAAATTATTAATTTTTACATCTTTTGCCTTTAAGTCAAACATAAGATTATAAAGCCCAAAAAATGTTCTATTGATATAGATAAAATGCTTGGAACCTCTATTACCATTCATTTTTCGCAACTCAGTATTTTTGCTGTATTTTTCTCCAAGCTCTGCTATTTTCCCGAAAAAATCAGCATTAGAAAAATCGAATGACTCAGCATGGAATGGTTGAGTAAATAATGTTAGCATTTCATGAAACATTCCTGTAAAAAACTCTATTTCTTCAGGAGAATCATCCTGACGTAAGATTTCAAGTTCAAACATCTTTTCTTTAAAAAAATCACTATTGTTGATGTTTTCCTTTTTAGCTAATTCAAAATACGGGGTATAAAATTCATCGGGAACAGCTTTCATACATCCAAAATCCAAAGCAATTAAATCATGTTGTTTTGAGACTAAGAAGTTTCCAGGATGAGGATCAGCATGAACTTTGCGCAACTCGTGCATTTGAAACATATAAAAATCCCAAAGTGCTTGTCCTAGTTTATTTGAAAGTTCTTGGTCAGTATTATGAGCTACAAATTCTGAAAGATGTTCGCCGTGCATCCAATCCATGGTTACAATCCGTTCAGAAGAATACTCTGCATAATAGTTTGGAAACTTCAAATTTGGAATATGGTTGCAGGCCTCAACTATAGCTTTGCTTTGAGCAAGTTCCAAAATATAATTAGTTTCCTCTATTAGCTTATTTTCTACCTCTTTAAAGTACTTATCAGAATCTTTACCTTTTATATTGAACATTTTTATGGCAATTGGTTTAACCAATGAAAGATCTGAAGAGATACTTTCTGCAACGCCTGGGTATTGAATTTTCACAGCAAGTTTTTTTCCATCCTTAAACGCTTTGTGAACTTGACCAATACTGGCAGCATTAACAGAAGTTGCATCGAACGAGTCAAACAGATCGTTGGGATGCTTTCCAAAATATTTTTTAAATGATTTGATAACCAATGGAGGCGACAACGGAGGTACTGAAAATTGTGCTAATGAAAATTTTTCAACATATGCTTGAGGCAATATACTTTTCTCCATACTTAACATTTGTGCAACTTTCAGGGCACTTCCTTTTAAACTTTTTAATCCATCATAAATGTCTTCAGCATTATTTTGATTAAGACGTTCTTTGGCATCTTCATTTGAATTAACCAATTTATCACCGTAATATTTTAGGTAATTCACACCAACTTTTGCTCCCGTTTGCACTA
>RCMY010003999.1_pt1 | contig 12897 bp, 10 predicted proteins | sample 2041341 | NCBI WGS metagenome assembly RCMY01 (sample SAMN09708234, study PRJNA481090) | Marine sediment metagenome, whole genome shotgun sequencing project. | reverse complement strand
TAAAAAATGATTTAGAAGACAATCGAATTGATAATATTCCCAGAGCTAATAAAAAAAGTTTTGGCAGTATGATAACTGGCGCTCTGGTTTTATTGACGTTGGTATTGGGGCTGGTTGTCTTGCTGCAATTTAGCAAAGCCAGCCGGGTTAACTTGCCGTCGGCAGAAAATCGAGATGGCCAGCAAGCCGGGTCGCAGCAAAGTGATGGTAGTAACGCCACGGCTGCAAAGCTTGAAGATAACGGTCTGCTGCCAGCCACTGGTGCTGATGCGGCTTTCGCTAGTGAGGCTGCTGGCAAGACTGCTGTTGGCGCTAAAGGCGAGGGGCAGGCTGTTGGCAAGCTCACTACTGGCTTAACGAAAGCGACGCAGGCACAACAAATAAAGCCCGCTGCCACAACCTCAGAGCAGCCAGGAGACGGTGCCGTGCAAGAGGTGGCGGCTTCTCTAAGCGACGGCGGTGCCAGTGCCACCGCTAGCTCGGCTGGCATGAAACTCACTGACGAACTGTCGTTTCGCTTTGCCAAAGACTGCTGGGTAGAAGTTTACGACGCTGACGAACAGCGCCTTATCGCAGAAGTCAGAAAAGCTGGCGGTAGCCTGCTGCTGAGCGGTAAATCACCGTTTAAGGTGTTAGTCGGGCATTCGCGTGAGGTGGTACTACAGTTTAACGACCACCCGGTAGACATTGAAAAAATAGACCGTAGCTACTCTACGCTGTTTACGGTGGGGCGGTCTGGCAATGACGCAGAAACACCGGTGGTTAAGACGATACGGCGTAAATTGCCACAGTGACTCGCCGCGGCACCGGCTAAACTAGCGTGGGGAAAACGCCGTAGTGCAAAGTTAAGGAACGGTCACGAAATAACATCAAGTTATTTCGTTCCCATCATTCCTAAGTTGCTGCCGCACTGCTGCGTGGTCGCGTTACACCGGCGAGCTAAAGGTGTCGCATTGATTCATATCGCCTGTCTCCAAGCCAGTTTTAAACCATTTGACACGCTGCGCCGAGCTGCCGTGCGTGAATGATTCAGGCGTAACATAACCGCGACCCTGTTGTTGCAGGCGGTCGTCGCCGATAGCGCTGGCGGCGTTCAAGCCTTCTTCCAGATCATTTGGTTCCAGAATGTCTGTGCCTGCGACCCGGTTGGCCCACACGCCGGCGAAGCAATCGGCCTGTAACTCCTGCCGTACAGACAGCGCATTGCCAGCAGTTTTACCAACCCTTTGCCTCTGCTGCATTACTTGACCAGAAATCCCTAAAAGCGTTTGCACATGATGGCCCACTTCGTGTGCGATGACATACGCTTGGGCAAAATCGCCTGGCGCGCCAAATCTATTTTTCAAATCGTTGTAAAAACTTAGATCAACATACACCTGCTGGTCGCCGGGGCAGTAGAAAGGCCCCATCGCCGCTGATGCGCTGCCACAGGCAGAACTTACCGACTCGGTGAACAACACCAGCTTCGGCTCTTTGTACTGGCGACCCAGTTTCTGGAAAATGCTGTTCCAGGTGTCTTCGGTAGTGCTAAGCACGGCCTTGGTAAATTCCACGAGCTCATCTTGTTCGGCTGGTGGCGCTTGCCGCTGTTCATTCTGCTGTGCTGCCGTCAGGCCGCCGGCACCTTCTAATACAACGGCGGGATCGACGCCGAAGTACATTGCTACCAACGCCAATACCAGTACACCGAGTCCACCGCCGCCAATGCTGGCCTTGCGTGACACGCGCCTGCCGCGTCGGTCTTCTACATTTTGGCTACGACGGAGTGACTTCCAGCGCATGGCATTACTCTCGGTGACAAATAATCGAAAGGAAATGCTACCAGAAATTGATCACTTACGCTGCAGCTCATGTTGCTCAGCGGCCTGCACACTATGCTGGTCTGACAGCTGAGATTGATCGTGTTGGCTGAAAGCCACTCAGTCGAACACTGGCAATGGCGGGCGTCCATTCCGGTAAGGTGCCGCAAAGTCGTGGATAACGCGTACGATTTTCGCCGCAATTATGCTAACGTAAGAGACAATAAAGCCAATGCCAAAGAGTGAAGGATCATGGGAACAGCCACAATTATTTTGCTAGTCGTTATCGTCGGTTTGGCGGTATACGTCGTCACTATTTATAACCGGTTGGTCACGTTAAAAAACCGCTTTAAAAACGCCTTCTCACAAATCGAAGTGCAGTTGAAGCGGCGCTATGACTTGATTCCAAACCTGATCGAGACCGCCAAGGGTTATCTGGCGCATGAACGCGACACGCTGGAGGCCGTAACCAACGCACGCAACCAAGCCATGGCCGGTTTGCAAGCGGCGGCAGCCGACCCCGGCAGCCCACAGGCCATGCAGCAGCTTGGTGCAGCGGAAGCAGCTCTGGGCAGCGCCATGGGGCGCTTGAACGTGGTGATGGAGGCGTATCCTGACCTGAAAGCTAATCAAAACATGATGCAGCTCAGCGAGGAACTCACGGCCACCGAGAATAAAGTCGCGTTTTCCCGTCAAGCTTATAACGATTCGGTTATGGCGTATAACACCTATCGGCAAACTTTTCCGCCGAACGTATTCGCCGCCATGTTTGGTCACCCGGAAGACGCCACCTTGCTGGAGTATGATGACATTGAAGCCATCCAGGAAGCGCCTAAAGTCAGCTTTTAGTCTTGGCGAGGCGTGTAAGTACCGCTTCAATATCTTGATGAGCGAGCGTGTGCGATGAATTTTTTCGAGTCGCAGGATCGCGCGCGGCGCAGAACTACGCAGCTTGTCATTTTGTTTTCCCTGGCAGTTATCAGCCTGGTCGTGTTGACCAATGTGCTGGTAGTACTCTTCGCTGTGTTTACCACTCAGGGCAGTGTTGCTGCCGCTGATTGGCGTGCCGCGCTGGGCAGCGTCGGTTGGGAAACGCTGGCGCTTATCAGCATAGGCGTTGTGTTAGTCATCGGTGCTGCGAGTTTATTTAAAGTCGCAGCGCTGGCCGGTGGCGGTGCTGCGGTGGCCGAGTCGCTGGGCGGCCGGCTGATCAACAGTAACACCAGCGAACTAAGCGAACGCCGTGTGCTCAATGTGGTTGAGGAAATGGCCATCGCCGCCGGCCTGCCGGTGCCACCGGTGTATATCATGGACGAAGACTCGGTTAACGCCTTCGCCGCCGGCTTTCAACCGCAAGACGCGGTACTCGGCCTGACCCGCGGCACCGTGCAATTGCTCAATCGCGAAGAGTTGCAGGGGGTGATTGGCCACGAGTTTAGCCATATCCTGCATGGCGACATGCGCATCAATATCCGTTTGATGGGCGCGCTGTACGGCATTATGGTCATCGGCATGGCTGGCTACTTCATCATGCGCACCTTCGCGCACTCTAACGTGCGGCGCTCGTCTAACAGTAATAATCAGGGGGCACTGCCGTTCCTGGCGCTGGGCGTGGGATTGATGATTATTGGTTACGCCGGCACTTTTTTCGGTAATATCATCAAGGCATCGGTGAGTCGGCAGCGCGAGTTTCTGGCCGATGCTTCGGCGGTACAGTACACGCGAAATCCGGGCGGCATCGCCGGTGCATTGAAAAAAATTGGCGCAGCAAGTAACGGCTCAAAAATACAGCATCCGCACGCGGCTGAAGCCAGCCATATGTTTTTTGGCCAGGCGGTGCGGGTGGCGTTCAATACCTTTTTAGCGACCCATCCACCGCTACGCAAACGTATTAAACGGCTTGACCCTAGTTGGGATGGTAAGTATCCAGAGTTGAATGCGACCACCCGCGCGTCGGTCGCAAATTCTTTTGCTGTGGGCGAACAAGCGGCTGGCTTTACCGGTGTTGGTGCCGCTGCTAGTGTGGCGGTGGAAGGCGGCGAAGGTGCGAGCCTGATCGACTCAATCGGCGTACTTGATGAACCGCATATCGACCACTCGCGTCACTTGATTAACTCCATTACTGACCGTGTTCGTGAAGCTGCGCGCGAACCCGACGGCGCCAAAGCAGTGGTGTACGCGCTATTATTTGCGGACGACCCGGCCACTCGCGAGCAGCAACTAGACAAAATAGAGACGGCCGAAAGTGCGGCTACATTTACTGTGTTGATGCGCGTGCTGCCAGACATCGAACAGTTAGACATTGAATACCGGTTGCCACTTATCGATCTATGCATGCCCGTACTGAAAACCCTGTTCCACGACCAGTACCGCCAGTTCCGCCTGCTGGTGCTGGCGTTAATGCGTGCCGATGATCATATAGACTTATTTGAATGGTGTTTACATCGCCTGTTGGTGCGCCATCTTGACCCGGTTTACAGCCGCGTCAGGCCGCCGAAGGTTCGCTATGACAAAATTGAAAAGCTGGAAAAACACTGCGCTGTGCTGCTGGCAGCACTCGCCTATGCAGGTGCAGAGTCGGCAATGCAGGCGCAGCAAGCGTTCGTCAAAGGCATGGCCGAGCTGGGCTTTAACGACGTCGACCTGCCTGCCAAAAATAAAGCAGCATTGAGCGCGATCGATGAGGCATTAGCCAAACTAAACAGCCTGACGCCGCTGCAAAAACCACGACTGATCAAAGCCTGCGCGCAATGCGTGGTGGCTGATGAAAAAATTCTAGCGCAGGAAGTTGAGCTGGTTCGCGCCGTGGCCGACAGTCTCGACGTACCGCTACCGCCAAGATTGGTGGGGCAGAAAATATTTTAGAGGGTTTCCATGACTTCCAACAGTAAGCAGGTATTAGTCACCGGCGGCACCGGCTTTATCGGCGCGCCTCTGGTACACCAACTATGCGAGCAAGGGCATAGCGTGCTGGTGTTAACCCGCCAGAAATCGCTTAAGGAAAAGCAATCAAGTGGCGTTCGCTACATCAATAGCCTTGATGAAATAAGCGACGACGATCATATCGACGCCATCATAAACCTCGCCGGTGAGTCGCTGGCAGAGAGCCGTTGGACAGACCAGCAGAAAAAGAAATTGGTCAACAGCCGCCTGCACACCACCCGCGACCTGTTTGCGTGCGCGCAACGATTGCAGCACAAGCCCGGTGTATTAATCAACGCATCCGCCATTGGCTATTACGGTCCGCAAGGCGACGCCAGGCTGGACGAGACGGCCCCACCGGTGGACTGTTTCTCTCACAAGCTGTGCGAGCAGTGGGAAGCAGCAGCGCAGGAGTTTGAAACGTTTGGCACACGCGTCTGCCGGCTGCGCTTCGGTGTTGTGTTTGGCCCGGGCGGCGGTGCCTTTAGCGAGTTACGCAGATCTTTCGATTTTGGCGTCGCCAGCCAGTTTGGAGACGGCAAGCAATGGATGTCCTGGGTGCATCGTGACGATGTGATTGGAGTCATTTTATACGCATTGCAACATACAGATATTGAAGGCGCAATCAACACTACCGCTCCTGAACCGGTCACCAACGCGCAATTTTGTGAGGCGATGCGAAGCAATAAACGCACTCTCATTAAACTAAAGCTGCCGGCATTCGTGATGCGCACGTTAGTGGGCGAGATGGCCGAAGAGTTGTTGCTAACCGGGCAGCGGGTAGTGCCGAAAAAACTAAACGATGCCGGTTATTCTTTTAAGTATCCGGATTTGCAGTCGGCGCTGGCGGATTTATTGAGTTAAGCTGTTTCCTGAACTAAAAGGAAAGTAACGAGGTGTACTTATGTCTGATCTGCCAAACTGCCCCCAATGCCAATCAGAGTTCACCTACATTGATGGTCTTTTGTACATTTGCCCTGAATGCGCTCACGAGTGGAGCATTGAAGCGACACAGGGTGAAGACGGTGGCGTGCTTGATGCTAACGGCAATGCGCTGCACGATGGCGATACGGTTTCGGTTATCAAAGACTTGAAGGTAAAAGGCAGCTCTTCAGTGGTAAAGGTCGGTACCAAGGTGAAAAATATTCGTCTGGTAGAAGGCGACCATGATATTGATTGCAAGATTGACGGCATAGGGGCAATGAAGCTGAAGTCGCAATTTGTGAAGAAAGTTAAATAATGAGATTATAGGAAGGAAACAATAAGAAAGGCTGCCGTTATTTTCCAGTTGTATCTCATAAGCCTCGTCCTATCAACTGCGGTGCTGACTTGTAAGCTTAGGAACGTTCACGAAATAACTTGCCAATCTTGCTTGTCTTTTTGTCCGTCTTCTACGTTGCGGTAACAGTGACATAGTTCGAATATGCGCCTGTTACCGCGCCTTGAAGACAAACAAAAATCCGGCGCAATACTGTGTCTTATTTCGTTCCCATTCCTTAACCCCCAGTCATACTCATAAACCGCAAAATCTGCGGCTCTTCGCTAAGGTCAAAATGATGTTTCTCAGGCTTTAGCTGCATGGCGTCTATAATCGCCTGCTCAAGTGTTGCTTGATCGCCTTTGTCGGCACGCAAAACGCTTTTCAGATCAACCGAATGCTCATTGCCCAGACACAGCAGCAAACGGCCTTCCACCGTGACGCGCACGCGATTGCAGTCGGCGCAGAAGTTGTGGCTGTGCGGAGAGATAAAACCCACTCTGATGTTACTATCCGACATTTTGTAATATTTCGAGGGGCCGGCGGTGGTATCAGCGCTGGCTGTTAATGCGTAGCGCTGGGTAATTCTTGCCCGCACGTCGTCGCTGGAGCAGTAGGTGAGGGCGCGGTCATGATCGTCGATTAGCCCTAAAGGCATTTCTTCAATAAACGAAATATCCAGTTGCCGCTCGCGGCAAAATTCAATCAGGTCCAGAATCTCGTCTTCATTGCGGCCGTTAAGTATCACGCAGTTGATTTTGGTGTGCTCGAAGCCGGCGGCCTGCGCCGCGTCGATGCCGCGCAGAACATTTTCCAGGTTGCCGGTGCGCGTGATTTTGTGAAACCGATCGGGCTGCAAGCTATCAAGGCTTATGTTAATACGCGTCAGGCCGGCTTGCTTCAATTGCGGCGCGAGTTTAGGTAATTGCGAACCGTTAGTTGTAAGTGCAAGCTCGCGCAGGCCGTCCAGTGCGGCGATGTTTTCAACCAGCGACAAAACATTTTTGCGCACCAGCGGCTCGCCACCGGTGAGGCGAATTTTGCTCACGCCAAGGCCGACAAATGCCTGTGCCAGTTGCGCGATCTCTTCTAACGATAGTATTTGTTGGCGCGGTAAAAACTGCATGTCTTCAGCCATGCAGTAAACGCAGCGAAAATCGCAGCGGTCGGTCACTGACAGGCGCACGTAGCTGACACGGCGCTGAAACCTGTCTATTAATTGCGGCTTGATTTCAATACTCATCGCTATCGCCTGTGCAATTTGACGGGCTAGTCCGTCGTTGCTTCAGTTGTATCTGCATTAAACACGACCTCTGCTGTGCTATCGAAACTCTTTGCCAGAATATTAATGGTAAGGCGCATAATTTCGCGAAATACTTTGTCTTTGTCCTCGTTCGAAACGATAGGAATGTTGGCGCGATCGGCTTCAGACAGAAGATACGATTGTAGCCTCCAGATTTCATCAAACGATTTTAGGTAGCGTGCGGCACGCCGGCGGCGCACCTGCACACCGCGGCCGCTCAGTCTTTGCTGCAGTGCATTACGTTTCAATACCCCTAACATAATGGGAATTACCGTGGCGTCTTCATCCGACTGCAGTTTCTCCACCATGGCGGGTTGAATATGCACGCCTTCAACGACTAACGATACATTCTCTCGCAGGGTGCGCGCTATAACCGCTTCAAGCGCCAGAGTAAGCAGGTCGGCCTGGCCACGATAGCCATTTATCAGCAGTGCTTCAGGCACTACCCGCCTTTTTCTCGGCTCGCCGGGTAACGCCTGCCAGGCGGTGAATGATGACTTGTGCAATATCGGCAGCAGTTGCTCTGGTAGCATCGTACGCATCACTTCTCGCAGCATGTCGGTTGACTGAGTGCGGACGATATCAAGCCGGCTGGCCAACGTGGTGGCGATAGAACTCTTGCCGCAGCCAGCGGTGCCGCCGATAAGGTAGATTAATGCACGGCCACTGTTAACGAAGTCGCGCCACACCAGCCAACGTTTCGCTACCGCAGGTCCCAGGTCGCGTGACTGACGCAGATAGCGGTAGGTCAACATCGACAGACGCGTCGACGTCAGTTGCTCGATTTGGCGGTAAATGAGGTGTTTGTGTAAGATATCAACAAACCGCGCTGCTTCCGCGCTCTCGAGTCCAATAGTTTCCAGATCGATTTGGTATTGTAGTCTCGAAAATGGCCGTAGCTCGCCGCTGCGTTGCTGTACATGTACTGTGCGCGGTAAAATGGATTGCTGGTAGCGAGCGGCGACCTTGTCTTTCTTAGCCGCTGTCAGCCGCTTAACGATTAGGCTTTGCAAGTCATCCGTGGTGATCTGCGACTTATTGCCAAGATCGTTGCGCACCTCGGTGGCCAGATCGAAAGCGGCATCGAAAGACAGGCCGGCGTCCTGCAGCGAGCGCGTTAAAATGCCGCGTAGAAAAGGTACTTTTGTTTGTTCATTCCTGTCCTCAACGAGTATTTTTGCCATGCATCCCTCTGTTCGCTAATAGTGCGCTTTAAGCCCCTTGCCGAGTGAGTACGGTAGCAGGTGTATTTATTCGTCGTCTGATGTCCGTGTTCCAGTATGCTGCGCTGCTACGTTTTGGACCAAGGTATAGTATACAATTATTGGCAGTAATGAGACGCTCTGCAAAATATTAGCGTTCTACCTTGCGTACCAGAAGCAGGCATTGGTGTCCGAACAAGTGCCTTTCCATCAGTGTAAACTTTACGAGGGCATTACTTATGTTCAAAACCGCAGAGCTGGGACAAACCGTCTCAAAGGCCGAGTTCAAACAACGCGAACCATTGCTGCGCCAGGAGCTGTTGGAAGTACAGCGCGACTTGCGCGAGCTAGGCAAATTCTCGGTCGTCATTTTGTTTGGCGGCGTCGATGGCGGCGGCAAGGGGGAAACTGTCAACGTGCTGAATGAGTGGATGGACCCACGCTGGCTATTTACTCACGCCTACACAGCGCCCACCAAGGAGGAGCAAGCGCGGCCACAGTATTGGCGCTTTTGGCTCGACCTGCCGCCGCGTGGACAAATTGGCCTGTTTCTAAGCGCGTGGTATTCGCAGCCTCTGGTGGACCGAGCCTACGACAAAATTGATGAGGCCGGTTTTGACAAGGCGCTCGATCGCGTTATTAGCTTTGAAAAGCTGTTGGCCGACGATGGCACGCTGATTCTCAAGTTCTGGATGCATTTGAGCAGCGATGCACAAAAGCGCCGCCTCACCAAACTTGCCAAAAATCCGCTAACGAGCTGGCGCGTCACTAAGCAAGATTGGAAAAACTGGGAAAATTACGATCGCTTCGAAGAGGCTGCGGAGCGCATCATCATGCGCACAAGCACCGGCAATGCGCCCTGGATTACCGTTGAGGGGGTGGATCCTTACTTTCGCAGTTTGACGGTTGGCACGACCATTCGCGATGCGATACGCAAGCATATTGAAGTGATGCGCAAAAAGGAAAAAGTCGCTGCTGAATTAAAGGCCAGCGCACAACTTTCCACCAGCCCGCCGCAGACAGCGATAGCAGACACCGCTGCAGAAGACGAGAGCAGCGCTGCTGAAGCTGTCTCAACCGATGCCGCAGCGTTGGGCACTACGGTACTGTCGGCAATGGACATGACGCTTAAGCTACCGAAAAAAGACTATAAAAAGAAGCTACAAGAGTATCAGGCAAAACTCAACTTGCTGTCGCGCTCTGCGCTGGAACAGAAGAAGGGTGCCGTCATAGTGTTTGAGGGGCCTGATGCAGCGGGTAAGGGTGGAGCCATACGGCGTATTACCGCCGCACTCGATGCGCGCCAGTTTCGCGTCATCCCCTTTGCGTCACCCACCGACGAAGAACTGGCACAGCACTATTTATGGCGATTCTGGCGTCAGCTGTCCAAAGACGGCAGATTTCATATCTTTGATCGCAGCTGGTACGGCCGCGTTCTTGTCGAGCGGGTCGAAGGTTTCGCCACGGAGCGCGAGTGGCGTCGTGCCTATGCAGAGATTAACGATTTCGAGCAGCAGCTCACCGAGCACGGCTTGCTGTTGCTCAAATTCTGGCTCCACGTCAGCAAGGACGAACAGCTGGAGCGCTTTCAGTCGCGCGAGCAAACCCCGCACAAGCGTTGGAAAATTACCGAAGAAGACTGGCGGAACCGGGAAAGTTGGGACGAGTACGAACTGGCTGTGAACGATATTGTTGAACACACGAGCACGCGAACGGCACCGTGGGTACTGGTTGAAGGTAACGACAAACCGTATGCCAGAATTAAAGTGTTGAAGACGCTATGTGACAGGCTGGAAGCGGCGCTGGCGCAGAAATAGCCTACTTCCCGGAGTTGGTGGCAGGTATATCAACCGGTAACTTGATGATCCGGTCAGTCACAAACCCGGAACGCACGCCTTTTTCGTTGTAGCGCACGCAATCGCTGCCATCGAATAAAAACTTGCCAATGTAGCGATGCGATATTTTGTGCTGCAGGTGGTCGGCATAATCCAGCTTCAGGAAATGGCTGATCAGCCCGCGTATTACACCGGCGTGCACAACAATTAACACGGTATCATGGGGGTGCGCCTGCGCCATGTTACTAATAAACTGCACGCTGCGCGTTTGCATTTGCCGGAAACTCTCACCTTCCGGATAAATCAGGTCGGGGTCCTTTTTGTGTTTGGGATAGTGCGCAGCGACCCATTTCTTTTTCTTCTTGTATAGTCTGCCGTAATTGACTTCGTTGAGCGCAGCGGAGCTATGGATAACGTCTATATTGCGGCGCTGGGCATAGAACAGCGCCGTTTGCCGCGCCCGTTCGAGGTCGCTGGAATACACGGCGTCGAATACCCAGGCCCGCCGTTGAAAGCGCGAGTCAACGAAATCAACGTCACCACGCCAACCGCTGTGGCGTGGTGCGTCGCCCCACCCCATGATTTCGTCGGTCGCGTTTAGAATGGTTTTATAGTGTCTGGTAATAATTGCACGCATTACGCAAAATACCAGTTTGGCGTTGGATTGTAAAAACTTAGTGTCAGCTTACTTCATTATCCTTGCTTTGATCTCTTCCCACAGTGCCTGGTAGCGCACCGCGGGGCGGCTGCGCGGCGCAAAATCGCCGACCGGCGCTCTGTGTATGCCCATACGCTCTACCTCGCTGCTGTAAGGAATATGAGTTTTAAGCAGGCCAGTCAACTCATCTGGCGGCGAGTCAATAATCGAGCGGTGCAGCTGTTTGCGCCGATCAACCATATTAAAGAAGGGCAGTAGTTTGACGGTGTCGAGTTGTTCCTGTTTAAAGAACTTATCCACCTGTTTAAAGGTGCGCAGCGACAGCGTGGTCGGTATGGTTGGCAACAGCAGCGCATCGGCGGCTACGAACACGTTTTCCGAGGTGAGCGAGATGCTCGGTGGGCAGTCGAGAAAAACGTAGTCGTACTCTTCTTCAAAGGGCCGCAATAGCTTGCGCAGTTGGCGTGCCGGTTTTTCACTGTGCTCAAGGAAGATATCCATGTTGCGATAGGAGAAATCGGCCGGCAACAGGTCGAGGCATTCGAAGTCAGTTCCGAGAATAAAGTCATCCAGGTCGCGCTTGCCGCGCACCAGCCGTTTGCCGCCACCCTTGATCTTGGGCTTGATGCGAAAGTAATAGCTGGCCGCACCCTGTGGGTCAAGATCCCATACCAGCGTTGCGGCACCCTCGCGTGCCGCTTGATAGGCCAGGTTCACTGCAGTAGCCGTCTTGCCTACCCCGCCTTTGATGTTATACGCGGCGACGACCTTCACGCGTTGCTTTCCTGCTTTACCGTCGTGGGTGGTGCAAACAGGTGGTGAAATTGCTTACGATTGCTTGCTAATGCAAACTCTTTAAAGCGCTCACTGAATTCATCGCGGGCTTGCTGTTGGCGCCGTTCCAGCCCCTCGATCAGCATGCCCATCGCCAGCAGCGTTTCGGTGGGTGCGGCGGCTTCTGCTACCATCTGTTGGCTGAACTGTTTTAATGTGGTCACCTGCACCTCGTAGTCCTGAAAATCGCCAAGATTTTCCTGTAGAGATTTAAGGGTTTTTATTAGTGCCTTCATTTTCGTCGCTGGAAATAAGCTTTGAAAGAACTCCATCAGGTAGCGCAATTTCTTGCAGCTTTTGCGTAGATCGTGCAGTGCCTCAGCCGGGCTGCCGGCGTTGATAGCTTCACCTTCCTTGATGATACGCCGGTAGATTTTCCAGATGCGTTCACGGGCGAGGTCAGGAATCGGTCGGCCGCTGTTTTTCAGGGTAAAGTCTTCGTTCAGCGGTTGCTTGAGAAACTCACTCCAGCCCTGCGCCAAACGGCGATAGCGGGCCGACTCCAGCGATTTCTTCAGTTTGCTGTGCTCGCGCTGCTGTTGGCGTATTAGAAAATCACGCAGCGGCTCTATATTGGCGTGCTCTGATGCTGGAAGGCTATCGCGGTAATTGTCAAAACTGAGTAGATACACGTCAAGGTCGCGCAGCGGGCCAGTAATCTGTCCGAGCCAGGCGAATTCTTCTTTGTAGCGGTTGACTGCGGGCTCAGGCAGCACGCCCTTTATCTGGCTTAGCGCGGAGCGAGTGCGGCGTATCGACACGCGAAAATCGTGCAGGAATTCTGTGTCGGTGCCCTTCCGTGTGCCGTCTTCATTGGCCAGCATAACATCCAGCAGGCGTTGCAGTATGATGCGGGTTGCCTGCTCGGAACGCATCTTAGGGTCCAGTTGCAGGTCAAGCTTGGATGAGTAATCACCGGGCGTATGGCCGACCAGGGCAAGCGATGTGAGCACGGTGTTTTCTTTAGCTGCTGCGAGACCCATCGCTGCCAGCATGGATACTATTTTAGCGTACGGCTTTTGATAACCCTTTACGGGCCGTACCACGATGCGATCGGGCAGCGGGTGGGTTTTACTACCCTGACGC
>RCMY010003997.1_pt1 | contig 12901 bp, 11 predicted proteins | sample 2041341 | NCBI WGS metagenome assembly RCMY01 (sample SAMN09708234, study PRJNA481090) | Marine sediment metagenome, whole genome shotgun sequencing project. | reverse complement strand
AGAAGTTACTGGTTGGTAATATAGCTCTAGTTCTTATATCGGCATAAAATATCAATAGAAGAAACACTCCTACATTGGGGTGTTTTTTTGGTTGGAGAAAGTGTGCTTAGTACGTCTTAAACTAATTTTAGAAAAACCTCACTCAGGTATTATCATACATATATTGCTATAGTAAATTGGATAGAATAGCTATTAACGGCGATAAACGGGAATTTTTTAGTATAATAAGGGACTTTCTTAAATTAAATTTCGACGTTAAGTAGATATATTTACATAAATGAATATTCTGTAACGCTTGCTAACTAAAGCTTGAGCTTTAAGTAACTGATAAATCCATAAATAACAAGTGTTTGTACCGTCTTATCAGCCGTTTTAACACCTTGAAAAAACTATGCTACAGCCCTACAATGGGGTGTTTTTATTGTAGTGAATTGTCATGAATAACAGGACATCAGTAATAGGTAAGGCCGGGTACATTGGCTAGTGACTATCAAACACTGCCTATTAATCAAGGCTCACTATGAGCTTGCATCAATTCCTATGGGCAAAGTAAACTGACCTTTGAGCATATTCTGGAAGATTTAGCAGTATCCAATGATAAATGGAACCTTATTACCCTTAGATATTTCAACTTAATAGGTGCGCATCCATCAGGACAAATCGGTGAAGCTACTAATGATATTCCCAATAATTTAATGCCCTATATTTTACAAGTAGCGGTAGGCAAACTTACTAAGCTCAGTATCTTTGGTAATGATTATCCTACCGTAGATGGCACTGGAGTACGTGACTTTATCCATGTCATTGATTTAGTGCAAGGTCATGTCGCTGCTTTGACTTATTTGAAACAGCAAACCAGCCTAGAAAAAACTAGCTCAGTAGGTTTTTTTACCTATTAACTTATGTACTGGAAAAGGTACATCTGTATTAGAGCTAGTGTCTACTTTCACTGAAGTTACCAGACAGCCTATTCCTTATCAGTTTGCTACACGTCGGGTAGGTGATATTGCTAATTGTTATGCCAGTGCAGATGAAACGAAGAGATTATTTGATTGGGAAGCTAAGTTATCAATCACTGAGATGTGTCAAGATACGTGGCATTGACAGGGTATGAATCCAAGTGGGTACGAACATTAGTAGCCTTTATAGAAAATAATTAAAATAGCTGAGAATAAAGAATTATATCTATATATATGAAAAATCACTTTAGTTAGTTTTTTTATAATAATAGAAAATGTATTAAGATTTATTACACAGTAGAGGGGTTCAGAAAATCTAAAATATTGAAAAGATATGATGTAGGTATTAATGAATTGTATCCAAGGTCATATTAAAAAATCTGCAACTACGTAGTACAGACCTAATTAATATAGATAGACTAAACTAATTGATGATAAGTCTTAGCATTTTTTTAAAAATATTATATAGAAATCGTTTTAGATTCTCAGTTTTAAGCTAGTGAAATAAAATCTTATAAAAAAGTATTTCAAGAAGATGGATTATCTAAAAGTCTTATAGCATTTTTAGTACTATTTGACTCTTACTTCCCTTTTAATCAGAAGAGGTTTATATTACTTATGACAAAAAAAATCTTAGTAACTGGTGGTGCAGGTTTTATTGGTTCGGCAGTAGTTCGACACTTGGTAAAAGACACAAATTACTCTGTTCTTAATCTAGATAAGCTTACTTATGCAGGCTGCTTAGCTTCACTAAATGATATCGAGGAATCTGACCGATATCAGTTTATACAAGCTGACATCTGCAACTTTGAGAAATGTGTGTCAATTGTTGATGAGTTTAAACCTGATATCATTATGCACCTTGCTGCTGAGAGTCATGTTGACCGTTCAATTGATGGTCCTAAAGAGTTTATAGATACCAATATTATTGGTACTTACAATTTATTAGAAATATCTAGAGCTTACTATCAAAACTTGAGTATAGAGAAGCAGGCACAGTTTCGATTTCATCATATCTCTACAGATGAGGTATATGGAGATTTAGAGGGAACGGATGATTTGTTTACAGAAACTACTTCCTATGCACCTAGTAGTCCGTACTCAGCAAGTAAAGCAGCATCAGACCATCTAGTACGTGCGTGGCAGCGCACTTTTGGTTTGCCTACTCTAATAACTAATTGTTCAAACAATTACGGCCCATATCATTTCCCTGAAAAACTTATTCCGCTTACAATCTTGAATGCTTTAGCAGGTAAGCCCCTACCAATCTACGGTAATGGTAAGCAAATAAGGGATTGGTTGTTCGTAGAAGATCATGCACGTGCTTTGGTTTTAGTGGCAATCACAGGTGAGATTGGTGAGACTTATAATATAGGTGGACATAACGAGAAACAAAATATCGAAGTTGTGATGACCATTTGTAAGCATCTAGAAGAGTTAGCACCACAGAAACCAGAAGGTATTTCTAGCTATACTGACCTCATCACTTATGTAACGGATAGACCTGGACATGATGTTCGCTATGCTATTGATGCATCCAAAATTGAGAAAGAACTAGGTTGGAAACCAGCAGAAACATTTGATTCGGGTTTAAAAAAGACTGTACAGTGGTATTTAGATCATCCTAGTTGGTGGCAGTCTATCTTAAATGGATCTTATCAAGCAGTTAATCAGCAGCTAGTGAGTCAATCATGAATAGAAAAATCGTATTGCTTGCTCCCACAGGACAGGTGGGATTTGAATTGAATCGTCATCTCCAAGCGTTTGGAAAAGTGATTACAGTTACCCGTGGGGATGTTGATTTCACTGACTTGGAAGGTATCTATCAATATATCGATGCAATAGCTCCCGATGTCATTATCAATGCTGCTGCTTATACTGCAGTAGATAAAGCTGAGTCCGATGAAGCTGGTGCCTTTACTTTGAATCGTGACCTACCTCATATTTTAGCTAAACTGAGTATTGCTCATGATGCTTGGTTGGTTCACTACTCATCAGACTATGTATATCCTGGTGATGGTGATACTCCTTGGAATGAGACAGATTCTCCTGCGCCTTTAAATTTGTATGGTCAATCTAAACTTGAGGGTGATTTGGCCATTGAAAGTATTGCTAGCAAGTATTTAATTTTTAGAACTAGCTGGGTATATGCGTCCCGTGGTAATAACTTTTTTTTGAGTATGCTTAAATTAGGTCAGGAGAGAGAGGTATTGAATATTGTAGACGATCAGATAGGCGCTCCTACACCAGCTCGTTTGATTGCTACAGTAAGTTTACTTTGTCTGCAAAAAGTGCTTACGTCTGATAACGCCCAACTACTTAGTGGTGTGTATCATTTAGCACCTAGAGAATATACTAGTTGGTACGGCTTTGCTGCACAAATATTTGATGAGGCTCGTAATAGGGGTTTAACCTTAGCACTAAAAGAAGGTAACCTAGGTCAGATACCTTCTATTGAATTCCCGACACCTGCGACAAGGCCACAGAACTCTCGATTAAGTTTAGAAAAAATTGAATCGAAATTTGAAATGGTAATGCCAACTTGGCAAAGCCAGCTTTCTTTGACGATTGAAGAATGGTTAGATGCCAATTCTTGTTCTTGAGAAAGCAATTTAGTCATAATTCTTGCATTTCTCTTCGTATAATAAGGTTGATTTATAATGACAAAAGGTATTGTTCTCGCTGGCGGATCAGGCACACGACTCCATCCTATTACTATGGGAATATCTAAACAGCTTCTACCTGTTTATGATAAGCCTATGATTTACTATCCGATTTCAGTCTTGATGTTGGCTGGAATTTCAGAAATTCTAATTATATCTACGCCGGATGATATGCCTGCTTATAAGAAGCTACTAGGATGTGGAGAGCAGTTCGGTTTGAAGTTAAGTTACGCTATACAGCCAAGTCCTGATGGGTTAGCACAAGCATTTATAATAGGTGAAGAATTCATTGGAAAAGATCCTGTATGTTTGGTATTGGGAGACAATATTTTTCACGGACAACATTTCTCAGTCCAATTAGAGCAAGCTAATAAAAGAACTAAGGGAGCCACTGTATTTGGTTATTTAGTGAGTGACCCTGAACGCTTTGGTGTGGTTGAATTTGACGAATCTGGTAAAGCTATTTCGATCGAAGAAAAACCTAAAGTCCCTAAGTCAAACTATGCGGTAACGGGCCTATATTTCTATGACAATGATGTAATATCTATTGCCAAGTCTGTTGAACCATCGGAACGTGGTGAATTAGAAATTACATCAATTAACAATGCCTATCTTGAGCGAGGTGATCTACACGTAGAGAGGCTTGGTAGAGGGTTTGCTTGGTTAGATACAGGTACCCATGACTCCCTGCTTGCAGCAAGTAGCTATGTTCAGACAGTAGAACATCGTCAAGGGCTAAAAATTGCAAGTCTACAAGAGATAGCCTGGCGCAATGGTTGGATTGATGATGAACAGTTAAGAGAAGAAGGAAGTAAATTCAAAAAAACCCAATATGGGCAATATTTACTAAAACTACTCAACAGTTAATCAATTAGATATTAGATGAAAAATAACTATATACCTACAACGGAGTAGTTTTATGGGAAGCAGTAAAAAGGCTAATTTTGATAAGAAATACTCTCATCTTTCAAAGTCTGATTCTGAAAATAAAAAAACATTAAGAAATGCTAGTCAGAATAAAAAAGATTTAAATTCGGAGCTAAGAGCCGAAAATGAAAAGCTGAAAAAACATTCTTCTCATTTAGAAAAAGAGCTTTTAATTTCAGAGCAAAAGTTCAGTCTGTTAAATCACTCGCTGCTAGAGTGTCTACATGATACTCAGGAACAATTACTTTATTACAGAGTACAGTTTAGTAATAAAAATATCGAGTCTTTTGTTGACTCTCCTGCAGAGGCTAGTAAAAGTTATTATGGAGCTCGTCAAAGAATAGAGAATGAGCTTCCTTATAGACTAGGTCGTATAGTTGTCAAATATTCTAATACACCTCAGAATATAACTAAAATACCTAAGCTTTTACTCGAAGAGTATAAAGACTTTTCGCAAAACTGTGATCAGGCTCATCTACCACCACTTGAAGATTATATTGATTACGAGGAAGCAAAGAAGATTAAACAGCATCTTACTTATAGAGTTGGACTAGCAGCAGCTGAGAGTATCAATTCTCCAAAAAAGACAATAAAACTACCTTTTGAACTAGTAAAACAGATTTTTTTGTTTAAGAAAAAAGCTTAAAGTTATCGAGTATGTTTACTCGAAAACTCTTTCTAGTCACAAATTTACTTAAATATTATTAGAGTATATGATTATGGAATATAAAAAACTGGCAATACCCGACGTCGTATTGATGACACCTAAGGTATTTGGCGATGAACGTGGGTTTTTTATGGAAACTTTCCGTCAAGTAGACTTTGAAGAGAACTGTGGTAACTATCAATTCGTACAAGACAATCACAGTAGTTCATCTTATGGAATACTGAGAGGTTTGCATTATCAACATGAAAAACCTCAAGGAAAAGTAGTTAGAGTAGTAAAGGGAACAGTATTCGATGTTGCTGTAGATATGAGATTAGATTCTCCTACATTTGGGCATTGGGTGGGTGAGTGTCTTAGTGAGGAAAACAAAAAAATGCTTTGGGTGCCACCTGGATTTGCCCATGGCTTTGTTGTGCTTAGTCAACAAGCTGAATTTGTTTATAAGTGTACTGATGTTTATAATCCTGGTGATGAATACTCGTTACTTTGGAATGATGAACATGTAGGGATTGAATGGCCAATTGAACATAATGATGTTGAACTTTCTATCAAAGATCAAGAGGGTCTAAAATTTTCTGAGGCACCAAAGTTCTGATGTTGCCAACATTTTATATTACATAACGTAAGCTAATAGGTAATCATTTCTTAATGAATAGAAGAACAAAGTCAGATAAATTTAAGGTTGCTATTGTTGTTCATGCCTTCTATGCAGAACAGTTTGCAACCATTGTTGAGCAAATAAAAGCAATATACGATAGTAATAAGACAAATATAGAAATTGATATACATATTACATTGAATGAAAATTCCAACTCAGAAATTAAAAAAATTATTGCTAGAGATTTGACTCAAGCCCAAGTCCATAATTTTCCCAACTATGGTATGGATTTACTGCCTTTTTTTCAGTTAATACCCAGTTTGCAAACATATGATTGGGTACTTAAATTACATACAAAGAACTGTCATGATGAACTGAGTCGCATTTGGTTTGACAGCTTGTGTCAAGGATTGATAGGCACTCCTGAGGTATTTTTTAAAACACTTGATTATATTCGCTTGAATCCAAGTTGGAATATGGCAGGGTTAATGCCTTTCTTTGTTTCAGCTAAGCACTTAATGTTTGATAATGAGTTGAATGTGGACAGACTTGCCACATTGTGGGAAGTAAGCACTGAAAAAGACTGGGGGTTTTTTGCTGGAAGCTTTTTTTGGATAAGACCGAGCTGTTATTTAGAGGCAGCCGTAAAGCTATTAAAAAACGAAAGTTGGTTTACTGCTTCTTTTGCTAAAGATGGTCAAATGGCTCATGCCGTTGAAAGAGTATTGACTAGAGTTGCACAGCAAACGGGTGAGATAGGTTTAATGCTACCTTCATCTCATACATCGGATTTTAGTAAGCATATTCTCATATATTCTGATAAGCATTCAGCTGCAATAAATAATGTTTTTACTAAGCAATTAATAAATAGCTATAAGCAGTTATCTGAGGATGTTTACATATTAAACAGTGTTCGACTTCTAGATACAATAGCCTATTCAAAAGATATAGGTATTGATTTCATAGACAATGAGCAGATGTATGAGCATTTCTTACTTATAGGCCAGTTTAACGGTTTTTCTGAAAGAGTAAAACCGATTGATTTGAAAATTTCAGAAAGCAAGATTTTAAACTGGAAGAAGCAATCCCAAAAGCCACGTGAGAAAAATTTAGTTTCAATTATAATTCCCGTACTTAACAATCTAAAATTAACTTTAGCTTGTTTAGAGTCTATAAAGAGATATACATCTGATATTAATTATGAAGTAATCATTGTTGATAATGCTAGTAAAAAAACAAATGCTTTTGTATTAGATATCTATTCAAAATTTAATAGTAAGGTACATGTCTTACATCTGCCTACTAATTTAAATTTTGCTGTCGCTTGTAACTATGGGTTTAGTCGGAGCCTGGGAAATATAGTTGTATTTTTGAATAATGATACAAAAGTTACCAAAAATTGGTTATTACCCATTCAACAAGCAATATCACAGCCCACGATTGTTGCAGTGCAACCTAAATTATTGTATTTCGATGACAGTGTACAGTGTGCAGGTGTTGATTTTGGGGTTGATGGTTTTGGTGTCTGTCGATATGAGGGATATGACAAAGACGATAGTCAAGTCAATATATCTCAATCTTGTTCAGCTTTGACGGCAGCCTGCTTGGCAATGAAGGCAGAGGATTTTGCTTACTTACAAGGTTTTGATACATGGTACATAAACGGTCAAGAAGACATGGATTTATGTATGAGGATTCGGCAAGCCTTTCCTTCAAGAAAGCTCTGGTATGAGTCCACCAGCAGTGTCTACCATTATACCTCTAAAACCAAAGGCCGTAAGCTACATATAGATCAGAATCGTACTATTTTCAAAGCAAAATGGCATCATTTAACCTCTTTAAATTTGTATTAAATAAAAGAGTCAAAAAATAGGATGAAAACAGTATCATGCATTTAAATTCTCATAATGTTAAACAATATAAATATTTTTATCAAGCTAACGTTGCTCTTAGAGCAGGTTATTATAAGTTAGCATCGCAATTGTACGCTCAAGCCTTCCATAGATATCCAATTATCGAGGATATGATAGTTTTTAACTTACGTTCTGTTTTCATGTACGAAGATGGTTATGTATCTGAAGAAAAGATACAAAGAGTTTTAGAAGAAAATCAAGATCGGAAAAGTTTACTAAATCCTTATAAAGACCGCGTTTTGTTGACTGAAGATAACTTTATACTGACTAATTTAAGCGAAAAAAACAGTATATATATAGCTAGTGATGACGATCCTCATGTTACATTTGATACGAACTTCGAGAGTTACCATGCTGGCTTTTATGGTTTATCTTTCTATATTTTTGCTAATATACATTTAGTAGGTCAGAAGGGTAGGATCTATATAGACTATGGAGAAGGTTTTTTAGAGGAAAACTCAATAATTATTCCTTTAAGGTCGGGACTAAATGAACGAGTTATATACTTGCAAGCTGCTCCTGTCAGTATACGTTTTGATCCATTAGAAATTGAGACTGAGTTTAGTATATTTGATTTTGAAATTACGACAATTAGTGAGTTTAGCATAGGACATTACTTTAGAAAAACATTGCTCAAAGCTAAGCATCCTTTAAATGCAATAAACCAAAATATACTTGAAACTTATCAGCAGTATAATCTACTATTTACTGAGGACAATAGTTTAATAGGAAGTTATGAAGACTGGATACGTACTAACGAGAATGAAGAAGAGGTATTTAGCGAGGATATAGAGTATTTAGAGAATTGGTCTAAAGACGCTGTTTTATTTTCAATCGTTATGCCAACCTATAATACAGAAGAGAAGTATCTCCGAGCTTGTATTGATTCACTACTGAATCAGAGCTTCAGTAACTTTGAAGTCTGTATAGCAGACGACTGCTCAACAGACGAAAGGGTTAAAGAAATTCTACAAGAGTATGAGAATCAAGACAAACGAATTAAGGTTGTTTATAGAGATCAAAATGGTCACATCTCAAAAGCCAGCAACTCAGCTATAGATATTGCTACTGGTCGATATATCGTGTTGGTAGATCACGATGATATGCTGTCAACAAGTGCTTTATATTACTGTGCTAAAGCTATCCATGATAACTCTGAGATTAAGATTATTTACTCTGATGAAGACAAGATTGACGAGAATGGTGTACGGTCTAATCCTCATTTTAAAAGTGACTGGAATCCTGACTTACTTTTCTCTCAAAACTATGTGTCTCATCTAGGGGTTTACAGTTCTCCTTTGATTAAATCAATTGGAGGGTTTAGGACTGGGGTAGAAGGTAGTCAAGATTATGACTTATTACTCCGATGCTTACCTCAGATAGACAAGTCACAAATTGTTCATATACCTAGAGTCTTATATCATTGGCGCGCTATTGTTGGATCGACGGCTGCTGATGCTGGTGAAAAAACCTATACCACAGATGCTGGTATCAAGGCGTTACAAGATTACTTCTTAGACAATGGGCCCGAAGGTATAAATGTATGCAAGGGCAAAACTCTAAATACATACAAGGTAGACTGGCCCATACCGAATGATGCTCCTAAAGTTAGTATGTTAATACCGACTCGTGATGGCAAAGATATTACTGAACAGGCAATTAGAAGTATTTTAGATAAAACGACTTATTCTAACTATGATATTTTAATCATCGATAATGGTAGTGAGAAGCAAGAGACTTTTGATTTTTTTGAGCGAATACAGGCTGAAGATAGCAGGGTATCCGTGATAAGGTATGATCAACCCTTTAACTACTCAGCAATCAATAATTTCGGTGTAAAACATACCGACGGTGAAATAATTGGTTTGATCAACAATGATGTAGAAGTCATTAATCCAGAATGGCTGACCGAGATGGTTATGCATGCAATCCGCCCAGATATTGGCTGTGTTGGTGCAAAACTGTTTTATCCTAATGGCCAGATTCAACATGCTGGAGTAATAACAGGCTTAGGAGGAGTTGCTGGACATTCACATAAATATTTTCCAAACGATGCAGTCGGATATTTTAAAAGGTTGACTTTGGTACAGAACCTGATAGCTGTTACTGCTGCCTGTCTATTGGTTAAACGCAGTATCTATGAAGAAGTCGAAGGGTTAAATGAGGTCGATTTGACCGTAGCATTTAATGATGTGGATTTTTGCTTAAAGGTTTATAGCGCAGGTTATCGTAATCTATGGACACCTTATGCTGAGCTCTATCATCATGAGTCAATCAGTCGAGGAGCTGAAGACAATCCCGAGAAAATTGCTCGTTTCACTAAAGAAATTAATTACATGAAATCAACTTGGAAAGAGCTGCTCGACAGAGACCCTCATTATAGTCCCAATTTGACTAAGGCTAGAGAAGACTTTTCCATAAACTAATCAAGTAATAAGGGTTTCCATGGAAAAACAAGATACAAGAATAAAGATCTTCGCAATAGCGAAAGATGAAGCAGCTTATATTCCTCAATGGGTGCATCATCATTTTTATTTTGGTTTTGATGAGATAGAGATTTGGCTTAATAATATAGAAGACAATTCGATAGAAGTGTGTAAGCGTCTGTCCAATACCTATGAAAATTTTAAGTATAAAGTTGCTGATGATATCTTAGAAGAGTGTAAGAAACAGGGGGCTCACTTCCAGAAGTATTGTTATAATGAGATATTTAAGACTGAATTGGATAATGGGAAGTTTACTCATATCTTTTATTTAGATTTAGATGAGATGTGGATACCTAAGGATTTTAAGTCAAATATCCATGAATATATGAACTCACACCTAGATAAAGATAGTATCTCTTTCTCTTGGTATTTTGATAATGCAGGATATGACAATCTTTTATTTAGTAATACATTCGAATCCAAACAAAAGGTATATAAAAACCAACATGTCAAGAGTCTTTTGAGGATTACAGATAGAGTTAACAGAACTGGTTTGCATAATCATTCTATAAGCGGTGGTAAATACATATTACAAAACGGTGATATATTCGATGTTGATAATCTTGAGTCTATGAATGGAGCCATAGTCCCAGCAAATATATTCAATGATATCAGCCAAGAGCTAGACTCTTCTTTTATTTATCATACTGTCTTTAGATCTCAAGTAGAATATGTTTCTACTCTACTTAGAGGAAGAAGACATGTTACCATAAAGGCGGCTTTTAAAGATAATAGGTGGGGATATAAAAATCAGGGAAAGGAGTTCAAACTGAATATTGATAGCTCATTATTACAGTATAATAAAAGTTATATAAAGTTCCTAGATAGAAATAGCCTATTTAAAGAGTTAATAAAGGCTCAGAATTTTATAATAGATAGGTTCTATAAGGCGAAAATTTTAATTGAACTTAGCAAAGAAAAAAATGATACCCTGTTTAAAAAAATACTTCATAATGTGTGTTTGTTAGGAATGGAAAAATATGGGTGTATTGACTTTAGCATAGATAGAATAATTAAGAACCAAGATGAATCAGTAGTTATTGATGGTTGGATAGCTAAAAAGAATTCAAACAAAGAAGATATAATAGATATAAGTTTTTTTAAAATTGTGAATGGGAAAAAATCACGTATCAATGGATACTTAATAAGAAAAAACCGTCCAGATGTTTTAGAGAAAGTTAACAAATGTGCCCCTCTATTAAATGGGTTCAACTTCACGTTTGAAGATGTAAATATTTATAGCGAAGAGCTAAAGGTTCGTATCATGAAATTTGATGGTCTTAATAATAGGGTTGATTTCTTAGTCGAGTAGATTTACTAAATTACTATGGTAATATTAATAATAGGTTTGTCAAATGAAGTATAGTATAGATTTTCACAAAGGAGTTATTTCGGGTTGGATAGCTACAGACCTAAGAGATACTAATATAAGTCTCACTGATAGTTTAAATAATACTTTCGTCGCAAAATTAGATAGAGTTAGAAAAGATGTTGTATTGAAAGGATTTACTCATAATGAATTGTGCGGATTCAATTATAGTGATGTTTTGGGTAATAGTATTGAGGGCGATTTTTTCATATCTACTATAAAAAGTGGTGAGACACTAATTACTGGTTCAAAGTTCTGTGGTGACTATGAAAAATGGAGTCTACAATTCGATAAATTCCAAATAAAGGATAGAAATGATTTTAGTATACAAGATAGTAGCATTGAAAAGTTATTCAGTAGTCATCAAGATATAATAGCATTTAAAATACTTATGATTAGGCTTAGAAGAGGGAAACGAGCCTTCAAGTATAGAGGTAGTTTCGAAGGTCATGAATATCCCTTAATGAATAGCGATTGGGAGTTTTTCAAAAGTTTCTATATAAAACATTTTGATTCTATCAGTAGAGTGCTATCTATACGTAGTTTATGGTCCATTGTTGATACCTTTGTAGATTTTGGCTCTCCTTTAGAGAGATGTTGCGCATTGGCTATTTCAAACTATATGTACCAGGAAAGGTTTGCTCAAACTTATTCGAAAATATTTAAACTGGTACCTCTAGATAAAGTTGAAAAGCAAGGTCAGTCTCCTTATTGGGGAGGTATGCTTTCTAACAGATTGTTAGCGGATGATTCATATGATGTTTTTTTAACGAAAAATATTGAGGTTTTAGAGTATGTTCCTATCCTTAAGAAAACCTTCTTATTGATATTTGTTGAGTCATTGAAAAATGATAACTCTATAGCTTCTATGAACTCAAGGTATAGTGAGTATTTTTCAAAAGCTTTCGATTTTTATGAAAAGTACTTTTTTAACTATAATAAGAAGTAGTTTTTGAATGTATGTTTAAGATGATTAAGCTATAGTAGTGAAATGCTATATTTATAATAAACATTAGTATTAATAACTAACTAAGCTTAAAGATATATAAATTTAGATAAGTAAAAAACAATCGGTTCTCTAAGAGGGAAGGCTTTATGCTAAAACTGATAATAGATCAACTTGATTTATTAAGTAGAGATGCAAGCATTAATGATGTTCATACACAATTAAATGAAATTACTATCGACTCTGAAGAGAAAAATACTATAAGTAGTACTGTAAATACTTTCAGTAGCCCATTCTTTGCTACTGAGTTTGTCTCCGATAGCTATAAGAACTCTTTTGCCTCTATTCACATACAAGATAAAAAAAGAAGTTT
>RCMY010003995.1_pt1 | contig 12903 bp, 10 predicted proteins | sample 2041341 | NCBI WGS metagenome assembly RCMY01 (sample SAMN09708234, study PRJNA481090) | Marine sediment metagenome, whole genome shotgun sequencing project. | reverse complement strand
GAAGTCCGCCGAAGTCATTTTGGAGAAAGTGGGGCGTGCTCGCCAAGTGCTGTCAAATCAACAATCAATTTAATACACTACACTAGTTTCCTGCACGCCAACACCGCCTTTCCCAATCGCAATATCCGCCTTGCGAAATTGGGCACGTGTTTTGGTGATCGGCGGACATTTTTTGATCGCCTCTGCACAATCGTTTAGCAGCTTCAGATTGTCAAACTCAACGCGGTAAGTCGTTTTGTATTTGATACGCTCCCAGAGAGACCGAAACTCCTCTGATTCCAAAACAGCCTCGCGAGTACGAATGATTTTTCGACTATCCGCATTCTTGATGCCCAGCTTACCTGCCAGTTTTCGAAGCACCGCCTGAACGTCAGCAGCTACAAGCTTAGCCTGGGGATCGCCATGCTCTTTGATAAGCGTTTGCTTGATCTCATCAGAGAGTTCAAAACTGCCATCTTCAATGGCTGTTCGGAGACTATCCTGCACCTTGCCCTTGTCATCAACGTACTCCTGATCTTTCAGAAATTGCCAAATCATCTTAGACTGATCGAACCCTAGTGCGGCAGGCTCACCAGACTCTGATGTTACACGAATGCTCGCAAATTGATGTTCCTCGACAATACCAAAACGAATACCCGTATCTTGCTCAATCTCTTTTTGCAGATTTTCAGCGAACTTCTCGTAATTTTCAGTGGCAATAACGGTCAGCGTATTTACCGCGTTACCGCGTAGGCGTAAACCGCTTTGGTCAACGCATAAACGTAAGCCACGCCCTAGCGTCTGGCGACGTTCTCGTTCACTGCCCATGTCACGCAATGTGCATATTTGAAAGACATTAGGATTGTCCCAGCCTTCTTTCAGGGCAGAATGCGAAAAAATGAACTTCAGTTTCGTGCCAAAACTGAGCAGTTCTTCCTTATCCTTCATTATCAGGCTATAGGCACGCTCTGCATTGTCACGGTTCGCCTGATTGTTTTCCGCCGTCTCAACGGTTCGGCCTTTTTTATCAATCGAGAAGTAACCGTTATGCACGTCGGCGGCGTCGATTTCCAGGCCGTTCACCTTGCAGAGGCTTTGATAGTCAGCTGACCTGGCCAGCTTGCGGTATTCTTCTTCGAACATTACCGCATACTTACCTTTGAGGAGATTTCCATCTTCATCGTATTGACGGTAACGCTCGACGCTATCTATAAAAAATAGGCTCAACACCTTGATGGGCTGTTTGTTCGCCGCAAACGTCTTTTCTTTTTCGAAGTGCTCCTTTATTGTGCGACGGATCATTAAGCGTTTAATCTGATCTGGATCAACGCCTCCAATAGCGTCACCCGGTCGAAGCAATTGGTCGTATCCATCACCTTTGACTTCGATAGATTCTATGTTTTTGCCGCAGTTGATTGTGCCAATTTGCATATTTTCGTAGATGGGGCGATTGGAAAGTTGCTGCAGGTCATCCCCATCTTCCACGGTCAATATCTGTCGCCGAATGTTCTTTCCGCGTTGCACATCCAGCTCTACCTTAGCTGTGATTGACCCACTAGAATTATGCGTAGATTCAAGGCGGATATATGGTTTATTGTTGCCGCTGTCTATTTGCAGTGATGCGACTTCGATCTGTTTCACCAGACCCCGTTCATAGGCATCAACTGCATCCAGGCGGTAAACCATATGGTGCTTGTCAACATGAGTGGCTGAGTACCGTAGAGTACACAGCGGGTTCATCCTTAACAGCGCCTCTTTGCCTTTGCCCGTGAGTCCGCCATCAACACTCTGCGGCTCATCGACGATGACGATCGGATTAGTAGCGCGAATAAGGTCTATTGGTTTTTCGCCACCCGTATTCTCATTTTCTCTGTAGATGACGCCAACATTTTGTCTGTTAATTGCGCCAACAGTCGTCACCATGATTTGTATATTGGCGCTAGTGGCAAAGTTACGTACTCGCCCAAGCTTGGATGAGTCGTAAAGGAAGTACTCGTAGCCCTTGGCTTTTGGGTAAAGCCCTTCAAAATGCTCTTGAGTGATCTGCAGCGTCTTATACGTGCCTTCCTTAATTGCGATAGAAGGCACGACTATCACAAATTTGGTAAAGCCATAGTTCTTATTCAACTCAAAAATCGTACGCAAATAGACATAGGTTTTTCCTGTGCCTGTTTCCATCTCTACAGTAAAGTCACCGGTGGCCAGTTTATCAGTAGGGCGAAGGCCATTCTGAATTTGAACCTTGCGTAGATTTTCTTCAATCTCTTCATCTAGCAGTAATAGCCTATTACCGATACCCAGTTGATTCTCTTCCATGCCCAATGACATATTGAGCGTAGACTCGGATCGAAAGGTCACTGTGAATTCAGAGCGGGATATTTCCTGACCTTTGAACAAGTTTACAACGGAGTCAACGGCCGCTTTTTGGTAGTCAAGATCGTCTTCAAAATGTAGCTTCATCATATTAGGCACTCAGCCTCCAATTTCTTGCGAGCACTTCGAGCAGCTCTGTTTGGAGGACTGCCAGATATTCAGGCGTCCATTGCGGGCTGTTAAGCACTTTGGTCGTCAATATGTAGGATGAAACACCTTTGTTACCCGAGAAGTAAGCAGACTTTTTTCTTTCGAAGTCATAATTCTGCGCTTGCGAATTTCTGCGTCGGTTGAGCGGAACAAGATTAGCAAGCTTGTGAACCCAGTTTTCTCTCATCTTTTCATCAGGCCACAGCGACGCCCACTCACTGCTGTCGTTTACTGTTTGCGGCAGCACATGCTCGATGGTCAATACACTCGGGTCATAGGAAGCGCCGCCGTCAGACAGGAACGCGTCAAGTCGCAGTATCAGGTAATTTCGTCGTCGCGGCGCTAGTTCGTAGATGTTGCCGTCGAGCGCCTCCAGCATTTTACTCTTTTCACTTTCTGCCAATTCAACCGCTTGAACTGGCGACGAAAAATTATGCTCTTGTTCGACTGCTGTAATAATAGCGTTGTAGCGTTCAATGCGCGCATTAACATTCAGTGCGCAAACGTGCATGAATGCTGCTAGCCGCTCCAAACGACGGAAGAACCAAGCCACGTACTCTGGGTCGTTTTTATTTTGGGAAAGGAAGAGTATGGCTACGGGCAGCCAGTCCGAATTGTCTATCCGGTTAAGCCACCGTAAATAGGTGTTCACCTCGTCCGCATGGGTCACTGCTTCATAGTGGGCCGCTTTTACGATAGCTAGGGCGCTAGCATAAGGCTCGAGGATTTCTCCAATAAGCGCTTCTGGCTCGGGCACTTTGGCTAGCACATGAATGCGAAATTCGTCCCGCAGCGATTTCTTTGCTTTCTCCTTGGCATAGATCATTCGCACATAAGTGAACAAGTCATTGAATCTGGCTCGCCCCAATTCCACTTCCATGTCTTCCCAACGCTCGTTATATTCGTCTCGCTCCTTATCAGTCGCGAGCTTACCGATAATCTCTGCCTTAATAACGTCGGTTGGTTGAAGGTCTAGTCCACGGCTATTCATTACAGAGAACACTCGAAACGCCGATTGTTGGTTGGGTGTAGCCACCGCGACCAGATAACATCGCTGCAAAAGAAAGGCGACGAAGCCTTTTATCTTGTCTACGTCGCTACCTAACTGCTCCGATATTCGCTGCAGAAATAACCGGCTGTTGTTTTTGATGTTGAGCTGCGACTCGTTGCCGACGCCTTTGTCATCCAGCGCCAATAATTGTTCAAATTCCAAGCCTTGAATATATTTTGAAAAGAATGCTGCATCGCGCTCGCGCACTGTCAATCTGGGTTTGGATTCCAGCCCTTCAAATTCGTTGCCGGGCTCCCGTATGTACTTGCACAATGTCTCCCTTTGTTTTCCAGCAAGAGTTGATGCCAAGGTAGCTAGCAAAATCGTCAGTGTTGTCAGCCTTTGCTGGCCGTCAATCACCTCGGCAAGAGGAGACGATTCTTGCTTGATGAGTACAATGCTTCCAAGAAAATAGCCCTCGTCCGGCTCCGATTGATAGAAATCGTACAAGTCATCGAATAACTCCGACGCTTCATCGATCGTCCACGCATATGGGCGTTGATATGATGGGATGACATATTCAAAATCCGAACTGAATATCTTTGCTAATGAGTACTCGGCACCGCTAATCTTCTTGGTCATTGTGCCTCCTTACAAACTGCGTACATGGGTTATGCCATTCTGCTCAAGAATAGCGGCCATGTTTGTTTTTGAAACATCATCACTGAACGCGCTGTCTCGAAAGAAGACGTGGGTATCGGAATTTGGCTTAAGCTCCCGATGCCACTCGACGATTCCTTGTCCAATCTCCTCTACCTCCTCTTTCGTAATAGACCCGGCCAAACAGGCAAATAGCACTCCATAGCCGATGCTATAAATCGACTTTCCCGCGATTTCTTTACTTTCTAAAGGAACGGCAAGGTCAATCCCTCGTTTAAGCAACAGTTCATAGAGTACATCTTGATCTGATCGACCTTCTAGCAAATGCTCTTGATGAGAAAGAAGACTTTCCTCTAAATCTGTCCGATCAGGATTCCATTTTTGAATGTTTGAATTGGTGAGTTTGAATACTTTAAACCCTTTGTCCAACGTCGCTTTTGGGTTGTCTAAGAGCATCCTTTCTCCTGCGACTCTAACACGCGCCTTACATATCTCAGCTATATTTGCTGGGACATTGTTGGCAACGCAAAAGTTGAATGCAGATTTTTGCTCCTTCTTATCTAAATACAAGCGCTCAGGTAATTGAACTAAAATGAATCTACGTGAAGAAACTTCTTCAAGATTTATCTCAAGACAAGCATGAGCAGTAGAGCCCGATCCCGCAAAAAAATCTAGAATCATGTCACCTTCCTCTGTGACCAAATTCATCAACTTAGAGAGCACCGAGGTGTTTTTCGGATATTGAAATACTCCATCACCAAGCAGATTTTCAACTTGAAGCGTGGCCGTTCGGCCGTCTTGATAGAAATGAGAGTTGAATGGTTCTAGCGCAGTTTCCTTTAGGTAGCTTTTTCTATTGGGAATAGTAGTTTCATCTTCACCGAAGTGGATTCTTGGCGGCTTTTGAGACAACGCCCACTCAGTCTTTGTCTCATCCCATCGCCATCCTGTTGAAGGTTTCTTGCAGGACTTCCCAGTTATGGGATGTAGAATTTCGTGCCTCGGTCGGCTTTCTCTTCCATCATCGGGGCCAGCAAAGTTATCAGGAAAGTAGAGACCCCGTTCGTCAGACCAGTTGTAGTGTTTATGGTTTTTTCGTAGATCAGAATCCCTTAACCCCTTATACCACACCATCATATCTTTGCGAATTTTTGCGTGGTCTTTATCGTGCTTTTTAAGCAACGCTTGATACTTCTCCAACACCTCATCGACTCCTTCTTTACGAGTTCTCCAGACACCGGCTTGTATCGCCTGCACCTTGTCTTTAGCGTAGCAAAGTATATATTCATGTACGATTGCAACTAACTTTGAATCACCCCTTTTCGACTTTTGCCAGACGATTTGAGCTACGAAGTTTTCTTCGCCGAATATCTCATTACAAATGGCCCGAAGACCAACTACTTCGTTGTCATCAATAGAAATGAATATCGCACCTTCCTTTTTCAATAATGACTTGGCGAGCTTCAGGCGTGGGTACATCATGCTAAGCCATGCCGTATGCTTTCGCCCTGAAGTTTCAGTATTTGACGAGAGTTTAAACCCATCGTCATCGATTTGCCCCGTGTACTTAAGATAAGTGCCTAAATCGTCTTGAAATCTGTCAGGATATATAAAGTCCTTTTCCTTGTTATAGGGGGGGTCTATGTAAATCATCTTGACCTTATTGGCATAGCTCTTTTGAAGAAGCTTTAAAACCTCAAGATTGTCGCCTTCTACAAACAAGTTCTCAGTCGTATCCCAATCAACACTTTCTTCCGGGCAAGGCAGCAGTGTTCCAGTCGACGGCGTTAGCGCAATCTGGCGCGCTTTCTTTTTGCCGTGCCAGTTCAAGCCATACTTTTCTTCGCCTTCATCCAGCACGCTGGCATCACCAAGCAGTTGACGCAGCGTGTCAAAATTAACGCCCCCTTCTGTAAAGGCATCTGGAAACAGTTCTTTTAGTCGGTCGATATTATCTGCAACAACATCAGCGCTTTCGCCGTCTCCTGGTTGTACTTTTTTCATATTACTTCCCTTAATGTATCGCTTACTATTCTGTTTAAAGGCTGCCCTTGATTTCAGCAATCCTGTCGTTAATCCTTTTTATCTCGGTATTCAGCTCAACCTGCTTGCCCATTTGCTTCTGCTTCTTGAGCTTATTGGCAATCTCAGCTTTCTGAGTGCTGAGCTTTTCCAGCTCGCGCAGATTTTTAAGCCTAAGACTTCCTTCGTTTTGCTTATTGTCGCCCAAATTGTAAAGCCCCGTATGAATGGCACAGTTGCTCGCAATAACGCGGGCTATCAACGCTTGATACAAGACCCAAAAATTATTGAACGGTAAATCAGTTAGTCTGAGACTGGCAAGAAATTCTGCCTGTGGCTGCTGTGGGTTGCCAAGGTATATCCAGCTTGAGTGGATACTGTCTTCGAGTACCCATTTTTCTTTGTCAGATTGATTGATGCGCTTGTCGGTAAGACTAATAGCCACACTCGTCTTATTGTCTATTTCCAATGTGAATAGCAGCACTAGCGGATAAGGAATTGAGCGATTGACGAAATTGGCAATACGGCTAATTCTTTGGGGACTAGCAAGCTCGATCTGCAACACGGCGACTTCAGGGTATTCTCGCACCTGGTCTTGGTATGACGCGATATTAATTGTGCTCGGCTTCAGGGTATAGAGCCAACGTAGCTTTTTGACGTCATCCGTAAGACATTTTTTATCGGTGGCGTTCAGCTCGCCACTGTCCAGGAATAGTTTTTTGAATACAGGTTTGTTCAGCTCGCAAGCCTTCGGAATATCGAGATGCTGGAGAAAGGTTTCAAAAGTGCTGATTGTCATTCTGTACAGTGCTCATCTAAAAGTTTGGCAGACGTGCCTTCAACTAATATCAGATAAGAAACAACGGCAAAATCTTCAATTCCCTGGCTGCTGGTAGCGGTGAGTACAGTACCGCCCTTGGTAAACAGGCTTTCAACGCCTTTTTCTGCGCTTTTACCGGCTATGCTGTCAACCGCTACGGCTAGAAGATGTTGATAGTGTTCCATGTCACGGCCATTCCTGGTCACACCATTGACGCAGTTGGTCGCAACCTCGTTTACGGCTGCGTTCGTAAACGCCTGCCGTTTCAATAGATCGAGCAACTTTTTGCTCTGGGTGAAATTGAGTTCTATGGCGGCTTCATCGCACACATACACAAGAAAGTACGGTGCCAGCGGATAATTCTCACCCACCTGCACCGCTTGATGACCTTCGCGTATATTCTTCAAGCAGAAAATAACACCGGCTTTGAGTCCTTCTTTCGCAAGCTCATCGTCAAGCGTCACCGCCGCGAATAATCCCAGAGGGGCTTTTTCAAGCGTTTGCAGATTCTGGCTCTTGTCTTGTTCTGCGGGGCGATTCCGGTTGATGTAGCCGGATAAGTCCATACGAAAGTCGTTGAGCGTCAAGTCGGTGATCGAGACGCCACCCGCCATATCTTCTAAATCAACTACTGTGTCCTGCAACTGCTGTAGCTGGGTGCGTCTGTATTCCAGGTCGTTCATTTCACTGGCGTGCTCGTCTATAACGTTCTCTTCGCCTGTTGCAGAAATGTCCAGCAAGACCATGCGCCCCGACACTCTGGCTTCAAGGTTTATATACTCATCCAGCTCCATATTGGGCCAGAAGTTGACGAGCTGAATTTGTGAGTTTATTGATCCAAGACGATCTATGCGACCAAAGCGCTGAATAATCCTGACCGGATTCCAGTGAATATCGTAATTTATTAGCGTGTCGCAATCCTGAAGGTTTTGACCTTCGCTTATGCAGTCAGTGGCAATGAGGAGGTCAATTTCAGCCGTGGCGGCAGGGTCTATTTTGTCACGTTCCTTCGATACTGGAGAAAAGGCGGTCAAGATATTGTTCAATTCGGTGCCGGCAGCAGTCAGGGTCGTCCGGTTTGTACCACCGCCGGTGACCAACGCGCTGTCTATTTTCAATTCAGCCTGCGCCCACTGCGCAAGTTGGGCATACAAGTATTGAGCGGTATCTGCAAAGGCTGTGAAGACGATAACTTTCTTGTTACCCGGATTCAAAGGCAAGTTGACTTTTCGCACAATGATTTCCTTGAGCAGCTCGAGCTTCGCGTCTCGATCTGCGGTGATACTTTCCGCTGCTTCGGCAATGCTCGCCAGCAGCAAGCGGTCTGCCTCAAGCTCTTGCTTAAAGCGAATCAAGTCCATATCTTGTAACAGCACTTTAGTCTTGTTACCGATCATGAATGGCTCTAGCTCAAGAGAGTCCATTTCGAAGTCTTGAACATCCTCAATATTCATCGCCTCTATGTCACCCGACTCGTGCTCTTCTATTCTGGCCAGGAATGTGTCGATTTGGGTTGCGAGCTTACTTACCGTCAGGCTAAACGAACGGATTGAACTTTCCATGCGCTTGAGGAGATTGACACGCATCAAGTGAACCAAACTTTCTTCACGGTCTACCTGTTTAAACACGCCTTTACCATCGCCAACGGCTTTGTCGTAGCGTCGGGCGTATTCGTCTTTTTTATCTTTTCGAATAAATTTTAGGGGCGAATAGCCAGCCAGTGACAGCCTGCGAATAGTCTTGTTAACGTCCTTCAGCGGTGGGAACTCATTGGCCAAGTCAATTTCGGCATAGATATTTTTCGGCGGCAACCGCGTTGGAAACTCACCTATTTCGGCTGTGCCGTAATACTTCTCAATGTGCTTTCTTGACCGTGCAATGGTGACAACATCAAGCAGCTTGAAATAGTCAAAGCTCATGCTGTCAAGCAGAGTTGATGTGGTTCGATTTTCTGCGGGTAGCTTTACCCACTGATTAAACTGCTTTTGCGCCAATCGAAGTGTGCTGTCGATGTTTTTAATGCCCGCATATTTGAACGCATCGTCGCGGCCTTCGGTGATAAAGGCGACTTGGTTCTTCAGGTCGTTCATGCGGTTGTTAACCGGCGTCGCCGACAGCATGAGCACCTTGGTTTTAACACCTGATCGAATAATGTCGTTCATTAAGCGCTCGTAGCGCGTCTTACCCTCTGCTTTAGTCGGGTTATTGCGGAAGTTATGCGACTCGTCGATAACGATCAGATCATAGTTACTCCAGTTGAGTGTTTCGAGGTTAATTTCACCGGAAAAGCCGGTCACCCGGCTTAGATCGGTATGGTTGAGCACATCGTAATTAAACCGATCACTGGAAAGCAGGTTACGCTTGTCATTGACGGTATACACCGTCCAGTTATCACGAAGCTTTTTGGGACACAGAACCAGAACCCGGTCATTGCGAAGCTCGTAATATTTAATGACGGCAAGCGCTTCAAACGTCTTACCCAAACCGACGCTGTCAGCAATGATGCAGCCATTGTGTTTCTCAAGCTTGTCGATAGCGCCGAGCACGCCGTCTTTCTGGAACTTGTAGAGCTTGTTCCAAACGGCCGTGTCTTTAAAGCCCGTTTTACTTCGAATAATATTCTCTTCGTCTATATCTTCGAGAAAGTCTTTAAAGATGTTGAACAGCGTCAGGAAATAGATGAAATTGGCAGGCTGATCAGCCGCGATAAAGTCCAGGTGCTGCAACAGTTCTTTACTGACATCTATTGTGGCGCTATCGTCTGCCCACAAGCCATCAAACCATGTCAATAATTGCTGGGTCGTTTCTGCATCAGAGATACCTGTGTTCATTTGCAGGCTGTCTGACCGCACACCCCCAAGCCCGGCCGGCGTTAGGGTTGCATTGCCGTGAACTGCAAAGTAGTCGCTGTTATCACTTCCCGCCAAATGGATGAGATTTTGACTTGAGTGATGTGCTTGGCAGTTAGCCTTAACCGCTACGTTACCTCTAAGCCACTTGGCGCACTCTTTGGCAACAAGTCGCTGGTTCAGTTGGTTGGTTAGGCGAACCTCCTCTTGAGAACCCACCAACATTTGCAGGCTATGATGGTCTTGCCAATCCGTAAGTAGCAATCGGCTAGCCGACAGTTTGGACAGCTCGTTGCGAAGCGACGCATAGCCATAAATTGTGAAACGGCTGGACAGCGCAGCCAGTTTCGAATTCTCAAATGAGTGTTTTTTAAGCTCGTCGCCTACATAGCCGGTATTTCTGTTGTCCAGTAACACGTAATCCGTCCCTTATTTTTTGTGGCTTTTCTTACTCTGTTCAATCCATTTTTCGATATCCGACTGCTTGAAGCGCCAGCTACCGCCAACCTTAAAACCCGGCAGCTTGCCCTCGGCGGCTAGTCGGTAGGCTGTTTTTTCAGCAAGCTTCAGATACTCTGCGACTTGTTTTAGAGTCAATATTTCGTCGTTCATCGGCTTATCCATTCAAACGAGCAATGAGAGAATAGAAGAAAATCAGGGAATCGACAACTGAGTATGCCTCGTTGCTTCGAAATAGTTACAACGTGGATTTATGAAGGTAAATCAGTTTAATTAGCAAACAAATAAGTTGCGGCTAGTCGAGCATACCAGCTAATCAGGACCATCGATGTTGCCACAGTTGCTTTTTGAGTCACGCGTAATAGGTGTGTGCGAGTGAGCGATAGAACGGGCTAGTTGACCTCGTGTTTAATTATTAATCACAAGAAACAAATTATTCGTTCATTTTTCATGGCTGATAATCGTTTTTCATGGAATCGCGTTTTCTGGTCTTGGGAGTGAAGCCTAATAATTTTGGTTTTTTAGCTGCGACTTTGAGCAAAAACAGCGCAGGACCGTGCGGTGTACTATCTCCGCTCTCCCAATTTCTTAAAGTCCTGACGCTTATTCCAAATGCAGACGCAAATTCATTTTGAGACATGCCGACCTTACCCCGAATATTTTTCACGTCGACCGGAGTGAACTCATGCACTACGGCTCTGGTCTTTTTGCCTTGAGCAAAATCAAGGGCTTCGTCAAGACCTTGTTTGATACTATCGAGTGCGTTACTCATTTTTGGTCTCCATAATGTTTGATAAGTAGCGAGGTCATTTTAGCAAGCTCGTCATCCTCACTTCTGAAGATATTGAATTCTCGTCTTTTATCAAACGCTGTTGATACGAGCAGCCATATAGATTCGTTGTGGTAATAGTTACAGTCGAAGCTAGCTGAGTGCTAGATTTGACAAATCTCAACATTAAAAATACCGTTAAACATTAAGATGCTCAATCACTTATTGTTCGAGGAAACACGCACCATGACACGCTGGAGCCTGATTGTTAACGACAAAACAGACCAAAGCCTACGAACCTTCCTGGAGCAAAGAAGTTCAGAAAAAGGCGATCTTTCAAAGTTCGTTGAAGACGCTGTGCTGGACAAGCTTTTTGCCGAAACAGCCCAAACTGTCAAAGAGCGCAACGCCGCGGAGAATCAAGACGACATAATGAACGCAGTAGATAGTGTGATAGACGCAGTGCGCGCGGCTCGTTCTTGATACGGGAATTTTCTTAAGTGTATTAATCACCAAAGGCACGCCCCCTGATTTTGTAACAAGCTACACAGCCGGCATCAAAGAAGTGAAAGATCAAAATTAGAAACTGGGGCTTTTCACTGTACGCAACTTGCGTATACTTAACCAACGAAATTTGTTTTTCTGGAGACCCCGTTATTCACACGCATCGTTGACAAATACCTGTCCGATGAGAGCTATCGGGCATTACAGTGTGCGCTTATGCAAAATCCGGAACTGGGCGATGTAATGTCTGGTACCGGTGGTTTTCGTAAGGCACGCTGGGAAGACACGCGTCGCGGCAAGGGTAAGCGAGGTGGGCTGAGAATCATCTACTACTATTTGACGTCAGACCAGCAGATTTGGTTCTTTACCCTCTATAGCAAAAATGAGGCTGTCGATCTAACACCTGAAGAGAAGAAAGTCTTGAAAAAGGCTATTCAAGCTGAATTGGATGCCAGGAGAGGAAAGTCATGAAAAATAAGCGTAGATTATTTGATGAGCTGATGGAAGGCGTTGATGCTTTGCAACAACAACGCGAGGGGAAAATCACCCTGCGTTCACATGAGGTTGAGGACCTGCCACCGTTAGAAGTGGATGCTGAGCTGATTCGCGATACGCGAGAGCGCATGCAGGTTTCCAGAGCTGTGTTTGCGCGCCGCCTGCGCATATCAACGCGTACACTGGAGAATTGGGAGCAAGGCCGGGCTCGGCCCAATGCTCAGGCGGCTGCATTGATCTTGATGGTGAGAAAATTTCCTGACACTTTGGATAAGCTAAGTGAGTTAGGGAATCAAGTGGCATAAATCGTCGATACCACTTCCCGATTTAGTCTGTGATAGTCTCGCTATATTCTTGATACCACGAAACTGAGAGAGCAAGAGAAAAGTCGGCGTATTGAAACTCTAGTGCCTTTAGCGTCCATCATTTTCTCCAGAAATTTACCGAATATTACCGTGCTTGAGAATCAAGTTTGTGAATAACCCAAAAACTCATTGCTGTCCTGCGTAACCAGCTGCATAAGCTGAGGATTGATAAACACCCGTTCCCTCCCAATCCTTTGCTCATCCAAAACACCAATACCCGCCAACTTTTTCAAATATTCAGATGCGGTTTGTCTTTTAGCTACGTTGGCATTGACCAGATTAGCGATACGGCAATAGGGTTGCTCGAAGACAACATCAACTAACTCGCGGCTATAGATTTTCGGCAATTGTTCACGCACGTACGCGGCGGTGTGATCAGCCAAGCGACGAATAGCGATGATTTTTTGCGTTGTGAATTGCGCTGTACTTCGAACAGCTTCCAGCATATATAACAACCATGCCTCCCA
>RCMY010003994.1_pt1 | contig 12904 bp, 11 predicted proteins | sample 2041341 | NCBI WGS metagenome assembly RCMY01 (sample SAMN09708234, study PRJNA481090) | Marine sediment metagenome, whole genome shotgun sequencing project. | reverse complement strand
AAGTGTGAAGTATGATATTTACGAGCTGTACCCCAGCGCTCGGCATGCTTACATTGCCATTGGTCTCGCTGTCAAAACCAGTCGGCCCCAAAAAAATAAGAACTTTTGTTTTTCCCGTAATGGCGGGAACCTCTTTTTAAATATGTAATCTCCATTGAAACGGGAATTGCAAGTCAAATCTAAAAAGGACAACAAAGTTAATCAAATTCCCCGTTACCCGTAAATTAATTGAACAGGTAACTTGTCCATACCCGCATTTCAAACTACATTTAGGGCAAATAATGTGCCGAAAATAACAAAAACCTCTTTTCAATGAAATTCGGAATCATCCGCGAACGCAAAAATCCACCTGACAGACGGGTAGTGCTATCACCAAAGGCCTGCCAAGAAATACTGGCCGAATATGATAACGCTGAAATTGTTGTCGAACCGTCTCCCATCCGCACATATACCGATACGGAATACAAGGCGGCGGGAATAACGGTCGACCCCGAAATGGAGCAATGCGATGTGCTTTTGGGCGTGAAGGAAGTACCCATCGATGCACTCATCCCAAATAAAAAATATTTCTTCTTTTCGCATACCATCAAAAAGCAACCGTATAATCGAGAGCTGCTGAGGGCGATTTTGCAAAACAATATTGAACTTTACGACCACGAGGTCATTACCAATGCCAAAGAACAACGACTGGTGGCATTTGGAAGGTATGCGGGCATCGTAGGCGCCTATAACGGCTTTCGGGCATACGGACTCAAATACGAGCTGTTCAATTTACCAAAGGCAGAAAAACTTCCGAACCAAACGGCCCTGATCGATGCCCTTAAAAGAATACACCTGCCAAACATCAAAGTATTGTTGACCGGTAGAGGCAGGGTCGGTAACGGGTCTCGGGAAATGCTCGACGGTATGGGGATACGACGTGTCAATGTCGCGGAATACCTCTCGGAGGAATTTGACGAACCGGTCTACTGCCAGATCGATGCCGGAGAGTACAACAGGCGCAAAGACGGGGTGCGTGGCAATAAAGCGGACTTTTTCAAAAACCCAGGGGAATACAAATCCAATTTTTTCCGATTCGCCAAAGTAACGGATTTCTACATCGCCGGTCATTTTTACGCGCAGGGGGCACCCTATTTGTATACACGCGAAGATGCCAACCAGCCGGACTTTAACATAAAGATCGTAGCCGATGTCAGCTGCGATATCGATGGCCCCGTGGCCAGTACGATCCGCCCTTCTACGATCGCAGAACCCATCTATGGCTACGATCCGAAAACGGAGATGGAGACGGATTATAAAAATACATCCGCCATCGCGGTAATGGCGGTCGATAATCTGCCTTGCGAGCTTCCCAGGGATGCTAGCGAGGGTTTTGGTGAGGCGTTCCTAAGAAATGTGATTCCCGCTTTTTTCAATGGGGATAAAGACGGCGTTCTCCACCGCGCCCGCATGACACAAAACGGAAAGTTGACCGAGCGGTATTCGTACTTGCAGGATTATGTTGATGGGAAGGAATAGCTTGTACTATTTTAAAGTTTCAACTACTACTTCGTAAGTGTCCAAAAATTAATGCATCTTATACCTTTAACCGGCTGAAGGGAAGATGAACCTTGAGTGTTTTAAGGATTTCTACCTATTTTACCTGAACCTCCCATTCAATCACGGGCTGTACCTTCGGAGCGGTAAAACAACCTAAGGCTTTTAACTTTAGATTAATGGAAGTCTTGGTTTCCAAGGTCTTGATCTGTAAAGTTTTGGTTTTACCTGCGGGGATGTCAAAAACGGGCGAGCTGTCATAGAAAGTGTATTCCATGGCATTTTCAAACAACAGGTCACTGCTAGAAATATTCTTCAGCTCCAATTTCAGCACCTGGGTTTCGGGAACGTAGGTGGCTTCTACCACCTCGATGCTTGACCGCAACAAGGGCTTTAAAAATTCCTCCTTGCCCACCAAAAGATTGTTAAAGACCGCAATGGTACGTCCCGCAAAAAGGGCTTCCCGAAGGCTTTCTAGGCTCTTTTCTTTGGCAAAAACCAGCGTGATAGGGCGGTGGTTTCCTTTTTCGGTATAGTCCCAATCAATCAGGCCGTGAATATCACTGGTACCCATAATGGTCAGGTTTTGCTCCAACGCCAGTGCGAGTGCCTCCTCCGAATAGTCTACGGTGTTGATGACCTCGATACCGTGTAGCTCTCCGTTTTTGATACGTGCTTTTTGAAAATCGCTTAAGATCGGCGTTCCTTTTGGACTTTGCCGGTGCCAAGCGGGATGGTTCCAAAACACGAAGGCATCCTGTTTTTTGGCCGCCGCAAAGGCATCTTCAGGTTTGTCTTGTATCAACGGGTTCGCATCGGAAATAAAGATAGCATTGCTATGCCCTACAGGTTCTGAGCGGGTGATTTCGGAACCGTGTACGATTAACAAGCCATGTTCATCGGCCTCTTCCATAGCCTTCGCCAATTCAAAGGAACGATTGCGGTCGGGATGTGGAATGTCTTCTTTATGAGGTTGGTACTCCAAATGTTCGGTCAGCGATATGGCATCCAGATTTTCACGCAGGGCTTCCTCTACCCGAATCGTAGGCCATACACTTCCATCGGAAAAGACCGTATGTTGGTGCAGGTCGGTCGTCAGGGTCTTATATCCCTCGATATCGGGATAGGTGAGGGGCTGGGCACCAGCGTGGGAATGGTGTTGGGCAATACCGAGGGCACAAGAAAATAGCGAAAAGAGGAGAATTAAAAGCTTCATGGTCTGTGGTTTTTCCAAAAATAGTGATTAAAGTAGTTCAGAACCCACAGGATGAAAACGATTTGATTAAGAAACCGTAAATTTAGCTTGATATGAACCCAGCAGAAGACTACATTCTAAACCAAGAAGAGCCCTACCGAAGCATGCTCATACATCTTCAATCGGTGATCGAGCGTACCGTCCCGACGGTCGATTTAAAATACAAATACAAAATCCCGTTTTACTATATCGAAGGAAGGCCGTTTTGCTATTTGAACCAAAGCAAAAATTATGTCGATATCGGATTTTGGAACGCCGCTCACCTCACAATCCATCTCGAACATATGACCACAACCGGACGTAAAATGATGCGCTCCTTACGTTATAAAACTTTGGATGAAATTGACAATACCATTCTGGTTGAAGTGCTACAGGATGCATTACGTGTGAAGGACAAAAAATTTTATAAATAAGGTGGAATTAGAACTGAATCGGTTATAATATTTTGTTTAACCTTTATGTGTATCTATATATTAATCAAAGTATTGCATATGCTATCTAAACCAACACTTTGTTTTTTATAAATTAATCCTACTGGATAATACTTAACTGTTTTTCAACAAGAAAACAACCAAAAACACAAGTCGATACCATCCTTTTCAATTTCAATTTGACCCTTGAATTTGTATTTTTGAGTACCGAGCCATCCCGCCCAAAAATAAAAAACCCTGCCAAATAAAATCCTGGCAGGGTATGCACTTCACTCATGTTCTGGGTTATCCCTTAAAGCTTACTATCGGTATCTTTGCCATCTGAAAAGAGATTGTTTTTGTCGTCCTTTAATTTCTGAGATGTATCCTTAGAGATAGCCGTTTTTCCAGTATTGGGTTTCGAAGCAGTTTTGGCCTCGTTGCGAAATTGTGAAATAATGTCCTTGAAATGTTCGCCTGCGGCATCCCTACCACCAAGACCGTAACTTAAGGCTACGGCTACAGCAATAGCGCCCAATATCAGACCAAATGCAAGTTCGACGATTTCATTGGCGATACCCATGGTGCGCAAGGCAATGGCAATAAAGAGAGCCAAGGCGGCCCATCGCACGACACCCGCTATAAAGGTGTTGTTGCTCGACTTGGTCATCGTTTTATAAATGAGCGTCGAAATAAAGTTTCCTACGGCCAAGATGAGGAGACCGAATAAAATCTGTCCGGTAAGTTCCAGAACTTGGTTCAAGGTATCGGTAAGCTGTGTTAATCCTAAAATTTCCACTGCCGTTATTACCCCGAAGAATACCAAGAAAAAGTAGATGATATTGGAGATGATCTTAGACAGCGACTGATCGGCACCAATCATATTCTGAATGTGGATTTTATCCGCGGTCCGGTCTAATCCCAAGCTTTTGAAAAGTCCCTCGAGAAAATCGGCAAGATATTTTCCGCCCCAGATAAAGATGATCAAGATAAGCGAGGCGATAATGATTTCACCTATCATGTTTACGAATCCGTTCAAGATATTGTTGGCCGGCCCTGAAATAGCATCCAGTTCGAGCGCGTTGAAGGCTTGTATTAAAAAGGGAATAAAAATGATGACAAAGACTACCTTTTGTAGAATATTTACCAGTTTAGTGGTATCCTTAAAGCCTGTTTTGTCGACCACCTTGTCCAAAAAGTTTCCTCCGATGTTGACCAGGTTCGATACGAATTTGGCCAATAGATAACCCACAAAACCGATAAGGGCCGCACCGATTAGATTGGGAATGAATGCCAAAAACTCGTTCAGCATATTCTCCAACGGGGTCAGTACCTGATTTATGCCCAGTATTTCAAGTACAATGAGCAGTACAATTATCATTACAACATAGTAGAAAATATTGCCCAGGAATACATTGGTATCGCCCATACTGCTGTTCTTGAAAAGGCGTTCGTCCCATGAGGTCTTTTTCAGCAGCCTTACGACCAAGGCCTTGATTCCCTTGGCGATAAGCCATCCAATAAAAAGCACCAATAGTGCCCCAAGTATTCCCGGTATATAATCGAGAACATTGTTTGCGAAGTTTTGAAGTTGTGTTTGCATGTGTTTCAGATATTTGGTTTTAGTTTATAACCCGCAGAATATAAGGTTTTTGCGCTGTTAACCAATTCGAAACACCATTAGTGTTAAAATTTGTACAGATAGGGTCAAGATTATTTTGAAATATCCAAAATTACCAAGGATACGTCAAGGTAGTTGCTTTTTCATTTCCTTTTGGGAGCAATTTCTTGGCCTGTTGTAACTATTTAATCATTCAATCAACCCCTTGTCCTTATAAATATCAATATACTGTTCGCTTAGGGCATCGGAGTCTTTATACTTTTCGCGGATAGCCTTTAGCTTTTCTTTCATTTCGGCGACGGTATCGGCGTAGGCGGGATCGTCGTACACATTGTTGATTTCCATCGGGTCTTTTTTACGGTCGTAGAGTTCCCATTCGTCTACATCGAAGTAGAAATGAATCAGTTTAAAGTCCTCTGTCGCAATACCGTAATGTCTTTTTACCATATGTTCTGCCGGGTATTCGTAATAGTGGTAGTAGACGGCATCCCGGTCCCATTTTTCGGTTTCTCCCTTTAGAAGGGGCATTAGGCTTTCTCCTTGCATATCATCGGGAGGTGTTACGCCCGCAGCTTCCAAAAACGTCTGGGCAAAATCGAGGTTCTGAACCATTTGTGACTCGGTAGTCTTGGGGGTTATAACATGCGGCCATCGAACCAGCAAAGGGGTTTTAAACGATTCGTCGTACATAAAACGTTTGTCGAACCAACCGTGCTCGCCGAGGTAGAATCCCTGATCGGAAGTGTAAACGACTAGGGTGTTGTCCGTAAGGCCCTCTTCATCTAGGTAGTCCAACAGCCGGCCGACATTTTCGTCTACGGCGGCGATGGTGCCGAGATAATCTTGCAAATAGCGCTGATATTTCCAGACCATTAAGGTGGAGTCGTTCATTTCGGGATAGCGTTTTTTGAAATCCTCGTTTATAGGCCTGTAAACGGAATCCCATGAGGCCCTTTGTTCAGAGGTCATACGTTCGATGGGGTTGTAAATTTCCCGGTCTTTGATGCCCAGTTCTTCGATGATTTCGGGATACACCTTATTGTCGTAATTGTAGGTCATGTGTTTCAGGATGTTCATTTCGGCCGTTTTCGCCGCCGTACCACGGGTAGCATAATCGTCGAACAGGGTTTCGGGTAACGGGAAGGTCTTTTTCGTGTATTCGGTATAATGCCGCTTAGCGGGAAGCCATGAGCGATGCGGGGCCTTGTGCAGATACATTAATAGGAAGGGCTTTGTGGTGTCTCTTCGTTTTTCCATCCAATCCAAAGTCAGGTCTGTGGTGATATCGGTGACATAGCCCTGAATAGTAGTATCCCCTTTTTGGGTGATGAACTCGGGATTGTAATAATCCCCCTGTCCCGGAAGGATCTTGAACTCATCGAACCCCTTGGGATTGTTGCCAAAATGAAGTTTCCCGAACATGGCGGTTTGGTAGCCGGCCTTCTGCAGGATCTGCGGAAAAGTCACATTGGTCGTATCGAAAGGGGAGAGGTTATCGATTTTTCCATTGATATGGCTATGCTTTCCCGTAAGGATGACCGCGCGGGATGGCGCACAAATGGAATTCGTAACACTGGCATTGGTAAACAACATGCCTTCGTTGGCTATCCGGTCGATGTTGGGCGTTTGGATCAGTTCGTCATTGTACGCGCTAATGGCCTGATAGGCGTGATCATCGGACATGATAAAGACGATGTTCGGACGTTTTTTTTCTTTTTCGTTGGATTTTTCATCCACACAGGAAAAAATAAAAAGGAGTGGGATTAGGCATAGGATGGTAAAACAGGACTTCATTTTCGGATAGTTTTTTGTTAAACCTCCAAAGTACTAAAAAAAAGCTTGCCTGCCGGAACCCTGAACCTGCCGTCAGCGGCTTGAACCTTAATTTTTTTGCTGAAGCTTTTAAATTAGTTCGTTGACTGTACGTCGCAGCGCCGTCAAATTCGTCAACAACTTCTCCAAATGATCCAAATGCAACATATTCGCACCATCACTTTTGGCATTGGCGGGGTCGAAATGGGTTTCCATAAAAATACCATCTACGCCAGCGGCGATTCCCGCCCTTGCCATGGTGTTGATAAGCTCGGGCCGGCCACCGGTCACTCCCGACGCCTGGTTGGGCTGTTGTAGCGAGTGAGTGACATCCAGTACCACTGGCGCATATTGCTTCATTGTGGGGATGCCGCGAAAATCTACAATCATATCTTGATACCCGAACATGGTGCCGCGATCGGTAATCCATACCTGTTCGTTACCGGAATCGGTGACTTTGGTCACGGCATGCTTCATGCTTTCGGGACTCATAAACTGTCCTTTTTTAAGATTGATGACTTTACCGGTTTCTGCAGCGGCCACTACTAAGTCCGTCTGGCGCACCAGGAAAGCGGGAATCTGGAGAACATCCACATATTCCGCAGCCATGGCGGCATCGGAAGCTTCATGAATATCCGTTACGGTCGGCACCTCAAAGGTTTCGGAAACCTTCCGTAGAATCTTCAAGGCCTTTTCATCCCCGATACCTGTAAAAGAGTCCACTCGGCTACGGTTGGCCTTTTTAAAACTTCCCTTAAAAACATAGGGAATTTTCAATGCGTCGGTCACTTTGACGATATGCTCCGCGATACGTAACGCCATATCTTCACCTTCAATGGCGCAGGGGCCCGAAAGGAGAAAGAAGTTGTTGCTATCGGTATGTTTGAGTTTGGGGATAAGTGAAAGGTCCATGTCATAAAATTTCTGTAAAGATACTACATCGCAACGGTTTTGTTTTTAGATTTATCGGTATCATAACCATCCAAATGAAGCCAAGAATATTTGTATTGCTCGTTCTTCTAGGGGTCAGCGCTACTTCTAAACTCCATGGCCAGGTGGAGCAAAGAGGAAATTTCTTCGACCTTATCAATCTAGAACGCCATCAATTCAAATTGAACTTGTTCGGTCCCGGACTAAGTTATGAAATAGGATTGTTCAAGGACGTAAGTGTGTCGACTAGTTTTAATCCGGCACTTGCGAGGTATCAAGAGGGATACACCTTTGGTTTCGCTTGGCACACCAGGGTCAGATATTACCATAACTTTGACAGAAGGGTGAATATAAACAAGAACGTATCAGGCAATTCCGGAAATTATATCTCGGCGGCAAGAAGCATATTTTGGGGGCCGCTGCAACTCTCCGAAAATATCAGTCCTCCCGATGATTTTGCCATTGCTTTTTATGGCGGGGTCTACGGTATTCAGAGAACTTACAAAAAGGGCTTTAATTTCAATTCCGAGATTGGATATGGATATTATGACGGTGATGGAGTGCTCGGCGGTCATGGCCCTCTCTTGAACTTTACCTTTGGTTGGGTGGCGACCAAGCGAAAATCAAGAAAACCGACTTTTGACTAAATAGGTCGGTAAGACTTTGTGGAGGTTACTCATAGTCTTAAAAACGGAAATAAAACAACCGATATACTTCCAGTATTTTTAAGGAGCATTTTTTCGAGTAAGATAATTTTGCGGAAATACATATGTTTTGGATGAATTGCACGGTATAACATTTCGATCTATTGCACGTTATATTAATTGGAATTGATTAAAAATCGAATCTATCCATTACATCCCAAATCCCCCCTACAATGCATAGAAATATCCTTTTAATAGCATTCTTGTCATGCAGTTATCTTTCCCACGCACAGTTCGGGAAAAATTGTGAGGTTTCCCAGTACAAAATAAATATCGTCAACCCTGGCATAGAATACGAACGGGGTATCGGGGTCAATACGACTTTAGATATCAAGGCGGGAATGCAAGTGGCCATCGACCCCGCAGTTTCCGAACCATTGACCGATTTTGTCCTTTTCCCTGCCCTTGCCCTGCAATATCGGTACTATTACAATTTTGGTCGCCGTGCGAGAAATGGCAGGCAGATTTATGGAAACTCCGCCAATTATATCGCACCGGCGGTGGCTGTTTTTGCCTCTGGAACCCGCACCATAGATGAGGTTGATATTGAGGGAGTCATTACATACACCGGTGCGGTTACAGGACTACAGCGCAGCTATAATTCCGGCTTCAACTTTTCGGTCGATGTTGGGGCGGCCTATTATATGGGGCCTTTTGAAAATGGAATATATCCTGTAGCAAACCTCGGAATTGGTTGGATTTTCAGCGAAAAAAGATGGTGCGTTGGTAGATAGCGAATCCCTTCAAAATCAATATCCTAAAAAAAATACGTCATCTGTCGAAGCAGCAAAATTTTGCCGTATCTTTGCCCGCCCTAAATAATGGGCATATTCCCATTAATATCAAAGTCCAAATATGAATTATAAACATTGATTTCATTTTTGGTTTTAGTTAAAAAAATTTATGTCAGCAACAAAGAATATTGCCATCATTGCCCACGTTGACCACGGTAAGACTACCTTGGTCGACAAGATTATGTACCACTGCCACCTTTTTCGGGATAACGAAAATACAGGCGATCTTATTTTAGATAATAACGATATAGAACGCGAGCGGGGTATTACCATTACCTCGAAAAACGTTTCCGTAGTATATAAAGATACTAAAATCAATATCATCGACACGCCCGGTCACGCCGATTTCGGGGGCGAAGTCGAACGCGTGCTAAATATGGCCGACGGCGTGTTATTGTTGGTAGATGCATTCGAAGGACCGATGCCGCAAACCCGTTTTGTATTGCAAAAAGCGATTGATTTGGGATTAAAGCCCTGTGTGGTCATCAATAAAGTGGATAAGGAAAACTGTACCCCCGAAGAAGTGCACGAAAAAGTCTTCGACCTGATGTACGAACTTGGTGCAGAGGAGTGGCAATTAGATTTCCCCGTGGTATATGGTTCAGCCAAGAATAATTGGATGAGCGACGACTGGAAAAATGAAACCGAGAACATCGAACCTTTATTGGATATGGTGATCGAGCACATTCCAACTTTCAAACCCGAGGAAGGAAATACGCAAATGCTGATTACTTCTTTGGATTATTCTTCGTTTACCGGCCGTATCGCGATAGGCAGGTTACAAAGGGGCAGTTTGAAGGATGGCCAGCAAATTTCCCTCGTCAAAAGGGATGGAAGCATTGTAAAGTCAAAAATCAAGGAACTCTATACTTTCGAGGGTTTGGGACGCAAAAAGGTCAAGGAAGTGGTTACCGGTGATATCTGTGCCATTGTCGGTCTTGAAGGTTTCGATATAGGCGACACCATCGCAGATCTCGAAAATCCCGAAGGCCTGAAGACCATCGCCATCGATGAACCTACCATGAGCATGTTGTTTACCATTAACGATAGTCCGTTTTTTGGGCAGGATGGTAAGTTCGTGACTTCCCGTCATATCAAGGAACGCTTGGAGCGTGAGCTGGAAAAAAACTTGGCTTTACGGGTCAATGAGACCGATAGTGCCGATAAGTTTTTGGTCTACGGCCGTGGTGTTTTACACCTGTCCGTTCTCATCGAGACCATGCGTCGCGAAGGCTATGAACTGCAGATCGGCCAACCACAGGTTATTATTAAGGAAATCGACGGCGTCAAATGCGAGCCTATCGAAGCATTGACCATCGACCTGCCGGAGGAAGTTTCCGGAAAGGCCGTGGAAATGGTATCGATACGAAAAGGCGAAATGACGAGCATGGAAGCCAAGGGCAATCGTATGATATGCGAATTCTTGATTCCTTCACGTGGTATTATCGGCTTGCGGAACCAATTGTTGACCGCTACTGCCGGTGAGGCCATCATGGCACACCGTTTCTTGGAATACCAGCCGATGAAAGGTGATATTCCGCAACGTCAGAACGGTTCATTGGTTTCCATGGAAAGAGGCAAGGCTATTCCTTATTCTATTGATAAACTTCAGGATCGCGGTAAGTTTTTCGTCGACCCGGGCGAGGATATTTATGAAGGTCAGGTCATCGGAGAGAATTCCCGTGGTGATGATATGACCATAAATATCACGAAGACCAAGAAATTATCAAACGTACGTTCTTCGGGAGCTGACGACAAAGCAAAGATTGTTCCGGCTATCAAATTTTCTTTGGAAGAAGCTTTGGAATACATTCAGAAAGATGAGTATGTTGAGGTGACGCCGAAGCATTTGCGACTCCGCAAGATTTACTTGACAGAGGTGGAGCGGAAGCGGAACAAGATAGCGTAGTGCTTTTAGGTTTTCATTTTCAGTTTTCCGATTAAGCTAAATATATGGTATTGCAAAAGGCCCAACAGATATTTACTTCTGCTGGGCCTTTCGTATGGATGAAACTTGGTATTGCACAAGACCTAACAAATCGAAGAATTTGTTAGGTCTTTCCTGTTAATCACTGTTTGTCTTTCTGCGGGTAATTGTTTCGAGAATCAATGTTCTGCAAATCAGTGCTCCGGAAGCGTATGAACCACCGCTGCCGCAGCCCCGATAATCCCAGCATGGTTTTGAAGCTCTGCGGGCATAACGGGGGTATCGATCGTAATGTATTTCTTGAACTCATCAAAGTCCTTCGACGTACCACCACCCAAAAGGATTAGGTCGGGGGCAATGATAAGGTCTACGTATTGCAGGAATTTGTTGAAACGCTTTCCCCATTTTTTATAGGATAAGCCCTCGCGCTCCTTGGCCGAAGACGCCGCCCAAAGTTCGATTTTCTTGTGGTTTTTATAGGGAATCTGGCCGAGTTCGAAATTGGGAATCAATTTGCCATCGTAAAAGACGCCACTACCGAGTCCCGTTCCAATAGTTATCATGACTACTAGGCCTTTTTTGCCCTTTCCGATACCGTATTCCATAGTGGCATAACCGGCGATATCGGCATCGTTCACTACTGTAAAGTCCAATCCAGTTTTCTCTGCGAAGAGTTTTTCCACATTAACCCCCAACCAGCTGGGGTCTAAGTTTCCTGGAGATTTACAGATTCCCTTTTTGATAACGGTCGGAAAGCCACAGCCTACCTTTCCTTTATAATCAAAGTGCTCGACAATTTGGGCGATTACATCAGCCATGGCTTCCGGCGTTCGGGGTGTAGGGGTCGGAATACGATGGCGCTCCGAGATCATTTTACCAGTTTCGACATTAACAATACCGCCTTTCATGCCGGAACCACCGACGTCAATACCAAGAACTTCCATTTATCTGTGTTAAGGTTTAGGAAGGGGAAAATACAAAAAGTTTTGATGGTAAGGGAATGTTTAGGGGGATTGTAATCGGGGGCTCTTAGGATTTAAGAATTTTAAGATATGTGAGAAGGCTTGGGTGCGGGATGCCGGAGGCTCGATGTACGGTGCTTATTTGTAATTGCCATTGTTGCCACCTATCTCAAACTCCTCCATTCCCCTTCTTCCAAAATCGGCATCAATCTTTCCACAATTTCAGGTCGTTCGCTCGCAATATTCTTATCCTCCTGGTTATTCCCGCTATGGTCATAAAGTTCAATAACGGGCTCTTCGTCCCGCACATATTTGGTCAAACGGTAATCGGGCGTTCGCAGGGTCATGCCGTTTTTGAAATATCCATAGGCTTTTCCTTTGCCTTTCGAATCTTCCAAGGCCATTAAGCGCACCAAACTTTCCCCATCAATTTTATGATTCAAGGGAATATCGGATAGTTCCAAAAGAGTAGGGTAGAGGTCTATACTTTCTACAATGGCATCTACTTTTTTATTTTGATGTTCGGCATAGGGCGTTTTGATGATCAAGGTACTTTTCAGAGCATTTTCGAAGAGAGTATGTTTGCCCCAGACGCGTTGATCGCCCAGATGCCAGCCATGGTCGCCCCAGATGACGACGATGGTGTTTTCATCCAATTCCAATCTTTTGAGTTCTTGCAGTAATTTTCCTATTTGGCCGTCGATATAGCTGATGGAGGCCAGATACCCATGGCGTAATTTTTTGGCGTAGGCGTCGGAAACGGAAGCTGCCAAACCGGCTTTTTCTTCGCCCAAGGCATATTGATTGAATTCCCCACTCTCGTGCAGGCTTGCTAAATTGATGTTTTCTGGGATTCCGGGATTGTTAGAAACCGGAATTTCTTCCCGATCATACAAATCCCAATATTTTTTGGGCGCGTTGAAGGGCAGATGGGGTTTAAAGAATCCGACGCC
>RCMY010003993.1_pt1 | contig 12904 bp, 13 predicted proteins | sample 2041341 | NCBI WGS metagenome assembly RCMY01 (sample SAMN09708234, study PRJNA481090) | Marine sediment metagenome, whole genome shotgun sequencing project. | reverse complement strand
TTTCCGGTAGCAAATCCTCAGGGTCTCCATTGCTACCACGGTCCATATACAGCTTGGACATAGCTGCCCTGACATGAGGTACCATAGACTGCTTGTGCAGCTCTCGTAGATGAATGTAGTGATTCAGCATTGTCCGTATGCCTTCCGGGTGAGCATTATCTGGATAGAAATCCTTACCAGAATCCAAATGACGCTGTAACGCTGCACTAAATCTAAGCCAGTTTACCCCCGGGTGGTCATGCTCCCCCCACTGGATTCCATTGAGCTTACCTTGCTCCATAAGATGGTCCTTAGGGTATGCTTCTGTTAACGCATTATAATGATGTTTGCCTGCCATTTCTTCCACCTCCAGAAAATAAAAATCTGAGGCTATACTAACTTGATAAATATATTGGCAGAAGTACCTAGGGTCACATTTAAGCTACTACCTGGTGGGAATACCCCAGCCTCGCTTACAGTGAATATGCTACGTACTGACTCCTCCCCCTTCACCTTAACCTTATAGCTGCGCAAGGAGGAATCCTTGTTCAGTATCCTCACATACCCAACCCGACTAGTAAGGTTCTGTAGCATACTCTTCAGTTTCTTCGGCTGGTCACCAAAAGTTGCCACTAGGGTGCCACCTGGAACAGTTTCGTAGGCAATGAATGAGCTAGACCCATCAAGTGTCACTGGCTTCAGAGTACATAAAAACCCGGAAGTGGAAAACTCCTTTTGGCTATACCCTGAGATAGCCTTGTCCAATATTTCCATATCTTCATCTCCTTTGTGAATAACTTCGCAAAAAGAAAGCGGGGAGGGCAAAACCCTCTCCGCTGTATCCTTTAGGAGTATACCGCTGTTCCCCCGCGTCCTATACCAAATCTATGGACATTTTCCTTAATTTCTGAGCTGTCCCGGAATACTGGCCCATTCTCCACTCTACGGTATCCAAACCTAGTGAACAGGTGCTCAGAAGCCCCCTGTAGTGGGGAGCCTACTGAGAAGCCGTCTGTCCCTTTCCTAACATATACACTACCATTTTTCCTATATGCAATCCTGGTAGATGCATCATCATCCATAAACTTTATACCTATAACTTCCATCCTAGCCACCTGCTATTCCCCCTCGTATTTAATTGGTATGCCAAACTGCTTTGATAGCTTCTGTACACTATCGTGCTTTTTAGAATGCGCCTTGTCAGATTTCCAGGAAGAGGGTACTAAAAGGTGGTCTACATCCCTCTTCAGGTCCACGCCACCGTGCATATGGGCTTCAAAGTACTGGTGGTCGTCGCTGTTAGTCTTACCATCAATAGCTGCATCCATGGCCCTAATACGCTGACCGTCCTTCTTCCTAGGATTCTTCCACTTGTAGGTCCACCTATCAACTATAAGGTGATGTGGGTCTGTAAGGGACCTAACCGTGGTTCCCTCTGTCCCATACCCCATATGCTCTCCGGCAATATGAGACCCAGTTGACCTCTTCTTGATATCATCTTTCATGACAAAGGCTACTTCCCCAGCATTAGCGTTATGCTTCAGACCTTGATTGTACATGTCAATAGTACCATACACTGGTCTCTCTTTATCACCAGGGTCATAGTCATTACCAAACATGTATCTGTCTGCTAACCAGTTTGCATGCTGCTCTTCCTCGTTACCCTCGTCATCCAATCCTGTAGTAGAAGTATAGGAGTTCTTCATGGTCCCATCGGAGGATAGCTGGTCTACAAGGTTTACCCCATTGTCCAACTTCTCTAGTGGGTCAAAATGAATCATCACTTTAGCTTTTCTAGCATTCTCCATGAACTTCTTGTACATGTCCTCAGCCTCAGCACCAGAGACACCACGGTCTGCTGCTAATGCTTTCATTGCCCACTCTTTGTTAGGTTCTTCCATGTTCTGGCTATTACGTGCTCCTAAATCCACAGCGTAATTCTGCCACTTGGACAACTCCACATCCCCAGTATCCTTATCCTTGCCGGCAGTAGCTATGATACCGTTAGGCTCGGACTTATCACTCATACTGAAGGATTCTCCCTTGGCTATGTGCCTCTGCAAAGCTGTAGCAGCCCTCATCCAACGGATAGGAGACCCTAGCTCCAACTCAGAACCATCTTTACAGCTTGTATCGTAAGTGATACCAAGCTCAGCCATCCTATTCATAACGTTAGCCTTGTTATATTTCTTACCATAGGCTGCCACCATGTCGCGCACCTGTGGTGATATCACTACTTGGCTTTCTTCCAGTAGGCCCTTACTACGAATCCTAACCCCCTTGACCATTCTACCACTGCCTAAGGCATCCTGTATAGCCTCAGCACAATTCTTCCAGTTAATGTATGGGTCTCTCTTCTCTTTCCATGTGATGCCATTCTTTTCGCACCAATCCATACACAAGTCCTTGTCTCCACCGAACTTCTGTACTACTTCTAGGAAATACCTGTGAAGAGGGTTTTTACCATCCTGAGTCATACGCTTATCTATCTGCTTGGCATCATGCTTAACCCGGAATATCCCTCCATCCTCTATGAATTTGGAGATAGCCATATGAGCATTCTTCCACAAGATAGGAGAGTTACCAGGTAAGCGTTCACCCTCTTTGGTGTATACTTCCCAACTTATACCCTCATTCTTGGCCTGTTCCATAAGGTAAGCCTTAGGGTACTTGCGAACCACTACATTCTTGAATGCGTTCACATCAGCTACCTGTTCAAAGCCTTTAACTATCGGCAACGCTGAAGGAGTAGCCTTAGGGTCAACCTCTTCCTCTGGGTCTTGGTTAATAGGCCTGGAGTGGTGCTCACCATCTGGCCCCTCTACATCCTCTACGGGTGCCTGTCTCAGCCTACTCTCCAACTCCTTCTTCAAGGTAGGGTTCCCTGTGACTACCACTGGAACGTGTGACAATCCCAATTTATGGGCCATCTCGTAGATGTGATGATTACCTGTAATCTCGCTACGGTCATTGACAACAACTGGAGGTAGCTCTTTACCATTGTGGTAGTCCTCTAAAGCCCTATCTATCTTTTCCTTATCAGGACCATAGAAAGGTGACTTTATCTTAAGGTTCACAATAGGATGGTGCATAACAGGAAACCTGTTACTGTACTTCTTCTCCATATTCTTTATGTTGTCAGTGCTGTGTTTGTAGGTACTTTCATCCTGAGCTGGGGATTTAGAACCTTCTGGTACATCCTCACTAGGGTCTACCCACCTATGAGCGTAGAAGGTCTTACCGTCTTTACCCCTAATAGGTACCATCCTCTTGATTAGCTTACCCCTATTGAGAGAACCGCCCTTAGCCAAGTCTATGACAAGTTTCTCAGACTTCTTCATATCCTCTTTCACTTTTAAGTCCCGAATGTGGCATGCCCCATCTCCGTCTATGAAGAAGGCCTCTTTAAACTCCTTATCATCCGGGTCTACAACGACATCGAAAGAATGCCCTGCATTAGCTAACCACTTTATCTTTTCCAGTAGTTTCTGTAGCTCCTTGTCAGGGTCTCTTATCTCCATGGTTACCACTGACTTCTTCAAGTCAGAGATGAAGGACTTCCATACTTCCCGGTATTTCTTCTTGGCCTCTGCCACCTTTTCCTTGTCTGTGCCCACTATTTCACAAGGTACGTGGGAGTAACCCAATTTCTTAGCTGCCTCCCACCTATGGTGCCCATCTTGTACATCATAATTGTAGCCAACCTGTACAGGGTCAATACGCTTATGTTCCTTCATCTTCTTCATAAGGGTATCCACTTTATCCCAGTTAGTAGCTTCATCAGTCTGATATACCTGCTTCAGTCTGTTTACTGGAATGTAAATGATACCCCTCTCAGAGGATGGAATATAGGAAAATCTTTCTGCACCGTCTGGGATATGGACTGTTCCTGCTTTAGATAGGTCTACAATCAACTCAGGATTAGTACTCTTGTGCACAGGGTACTGTTCTGCTGGCAGGAGCTCTATGCATTTTACCTCAATGCCCTTTTCCTGTGCCATCAGTACCTCTTTAGTGGCCTGTCTTCCCCCGCCTATAGCGTACAAGACGTCTATCATTTCTATAAAGCGGGCACTCTCGTCTCCCCACTTCTCCCCTTCTATGACCAACTCATCAACCTTGGATAGGCCTGTTTCATAGCCTTCTTGAGGCATAATGCCAATGGACTTTATGCCCCGTTCCTTAGCTGATACAACCATCATGGCTGGTATGCCAATTTTGGTAGCACCTGTGACTATGACAGAACCCATAGGCAGGTCATCCAGTACATAATCCACAGCATTCTGAGCCAGCTCCCTGTCAAAATCCATTACGGAGTATCCAACTATCCCGGCAGCTACCCCTTTTTGACTCTTGAGGATAGAATCAAAATTTTGTAACCCAAGTTGTATGACCAATTTCTCCCGGGAGGACTTTGCCTTCCCTTCAGATTTTTTGTCGATTCTTCCTACAGACTTTCTAGACTTCTGCACAGTGTCCTGCTCGCCCTCGTCTGAGGAACTACACTTTTTGAACCCGGCTTTCATCATGGCTGAAGCTAATATACTTCTGCCTCCCCAATGTACATCATCAAGGCTTGTTCCTTCTTTATACACTCCATAGAGATGTCCCTTTTGGAGTACAACATACTTCTCGTTCTTAGAGATTGCCACAGTTTTCATATTATCCATATCAATCTTCCAACTCCCTTGCCCCCAAAGTAATGTACTTTGTATCTATTTTAGGCTTGTGGTACTGTAATTCCATCCTGATGTCTGTGGAGTACCTGGCCCTTACCCATTTGAATGGGTCTTTCATATCGAGTCCGTTCTTAGCCTGTCTTAGTATGAACATGTCAGCCAGATGGTCCATGTCATGAATCTTAGGAACATTGCTGACCCCTTCAACAAAGTTATCGTTGGTAGTAGCTGTGCAGTTGTGCAGAATGTCCTTATTGATGATGACATGAGCGTCACCATAGTAAGTACATCCACCATCAGAGGTACCTAATGGATTTAATGCCACGTAGCATGGTTTTGGGTCATTGACTGTAAGTCCAACCTTGTAGAACTCTGCCTCCAACCTGCTAGCTATGTTGCCCCAGGTCTCTGCCTCAGAGGACTCTAGGGTATGCAACTTCTTGTCCATCTCCCTAATGATGGACCGAGTATCGAGGCCCTTGCTCATTATTTCCTGGTATTCACTATAGGAGTCTCCACGAAGATTCTTCTCAGCGTAGTCACTCAATGTGGATGCAGTATATCCATTAGTTAGGATGTCATCAACTACATCTGGGTCACAGTTGATAGTCAAGTTAGCTCTTTTCAGTAACTCCCTACACTGTTCTGCCCTCTCCTTACCTAGGAGCTTGTCTACAGCAGCATGAGCTACAGTAGGATGAATCATAGGCAACCCACTGGTGTTAACCTGTAGGAGTTGTAGATTCCTCATTTGCACCTCTTTGGTGAACGGCTCAGCCTTATCATCAGACTGTATGTGCTCTCCTACTGAAGCATACAACTCTGTGGCATGCTGCCCCACCCGGGACAAGACATCCTGGTATTTTGTACCAATATACTCAGAAGGGTCTACCTGTAGTGAATTTAGGCTAGCTAAAACCTTGGATATCTTGGGGTCTCCTGCGTACTTCTCATAAGCAGGAGCATCCTCTTTCACACCTTGGGTATTTCCCTTCTGGGGTTCTATACCACTGGCTGGGATGTTGAGCTTACCTACATTCCCTACATCCTTGTCTGAGTACACCTTATGGTCTACAGAAGACCCATGTGGAAAATGTATCCCCTTCAAATCCTTACCCTGCTCTGCTGACTCCTTGGTCTCTGGTAAGAAGAAGTGTGGGTGATTCTTAAAGTCATGCTCTGCTAGGTCTACCCCTTGGTGCTTCAATGCTGCATCAAAATCCGGGTGCTCCCCTATGCCCTGCTGAAATGCCTGCTTCATATCATCCTGGGATGATATCTTTCTCACCCCATTACCTGTACTGGCCTGGTCTGGACTTACCCACTGGTACCTTGTAAAAACCTTACCATTTTGTCCATGAACTTGGACAGGTTTCCTTATCAGCTTACCCATATCCAGTTGGCCGAAACCTTTACTCAGATTAATGAAAATCTTGGACTCCATCTTTTCACCCCCGCTGTGTTATACAAAATCGTATTGTAATCCAGTTTCTGGCTTATGCTTGCTCAATATCCTATCCAGGGCTATATAAGCGTAAGTCAAACTACATGCTGTGTGGTCATCACCAATCCTTGTGACCCTCTCGTATATCTCACCATTGTCCTCCTCAATGAGGGTACGGACATTCTTAAGATGCTTAGTCAGCATGGATAGTTTCTCACAAGGAGCGAAAACCTTTAAGGCTCTTCCCTTTACGTTGAATAATGTTCTTTTCATCTTAACGGTCTTATCTACCCGAACTCTAGCTCCACTATCATTCCACTGGTCTACTAAAGGGACCTTACTCTTATGGGTGTCCCAGTCGCAAGCATATGTCCTACCCGGGAACTGCTGGATGAGTAAGCTGTTACGGTCTGCGCCGAATCCATTATCTGCTACTATAACATCAGGGTCGTAAGGTTTTAACAGGGCTGTTATGACATTAACACACTCCAGAGGCTTGCTAGGGTTGTCCTCTACCCAATGGACATCTAGCAAGTGTACTTGGTCATCCTCTGTTAGGCCAAGTATAATGACCCAGTTGGTGTAACCCCAATCTATACCAACTACTACCTTCTTGTAGACTGAGTAGTCACGGTACCCGATAGGTGTTGGGTAGGCCACGCAACTCAACAAGTCCTGGTCTGTAATGATTAAGCCTTCACTAGCATAAGGTATGCCAATAACATAGTTATAGAACAACTGCTTAACTTTGTAGGTAAACTGGTTACGCATTATCTGGTCAGCGGATACCCAAGCAGCATCTAGCTGAGAGATGTGGTAGCCACTAGTGTCTTTCTTGCTAGGAAACTTTGCGACATACTCACCTTTACACTCCCACCTATTGAGCTTGCGTTTACATTTTGAGCAAGCAAACATATAAGTTCCATCCTCAATGGTTTCCTCTATTATGTTTACACCATTCGGCTTAATCTGTAGCACATTATCTTCCAGGTTAAGAACTTGCCATGTCCCACAGTGTGGGCACTTGTAGTGCCAGTATTTCTGGTCACTATTCATAAATAATAGGTCTACTCCCCTCCCTGGGATAGTAGGGGTGCTCCACCGTCTTAGCAGCCCAAATCTAGACGATTTCATAGACTCCTGGAAAGCTAGTTCTACACCGTCGGCCATACGGTCGTATTCATCCAGACCCAGTAAGTCAATATCAACACCTTCACCCAAAGCACTACCCCAAGCAGAACGAAGGAATAGAATGCTATTGTTAGTTAGCTTCTTGAGCCTTACGTTGTTCAACTTCTGGTCTAGTCTACTGCTGAGATAAGAGGACTCTGTGAAGATTGGAGTTATACGAGTGTTACTAAAATCCTCCATCTGTTCCTTGCGTGGGAATGTATACATAGCTTTCGTATTATTGTGAGTGTCCAAGAACCACAGTACCTCAGTTATAGACATTTCAGATAGACCCAACTGACGTGATTTGCGTACCACCTTGTTAGGGTGCTGGTCGTTCAGTATAGGAATCTGCCAAGGCCTATGCTTCAGAGGGTGCTTATCACTGATGAAGGTGAGAGGCGAACCCTTTATAAATCGATGTCTAAGTGCATATAAAGCCGGAACCTTATTTATAATTGCGGCTTGTAACTCTTTTTGAGAGTCTCCAGTGCTCATAAAAATCCCCTCCTAGATAGGTAATATCAGGAGGGGAGTTGAAATGGCATAGACAGTGCCAATCTTTATATGGTTACATGCTTTGCTATTGCTTCCATGGTTTCCCTAGGGACTAGTACGGCATCATCTTCAGCTAGACAAGGGTTATGGAATACCTGAGAGTGTCCAAAATGGGACCTAAACACAGTAATCATTCCAGTAGCCTGCTCCTTTATCTGTATATCTAGGTCATTGACCATGATAAAATAGTCATCAGCGTAGAATTTTCCTTGCTTCTTGAACTTCTCACACAAGAGCTCATTAACTCTGGGGATAAAAGGCTTGTCCCTATTGTCTAGGTGCATCAGCCTCTCACCCAGCTTGTACAGCTCATCAGCCCTACCCGGGCTAAACATTGACTTCATCTCCTCGCTACTTAGTGTCATTGTTATCCCCTACCTTTCCCATTACTCCTATTATCTGAACTGAGTCCACTATTGTGGAGCCATTCTCTCCTGGCTTAGTCTGTAGAGAGACTAGAAGGACCCTATCTGCTGGCATGCTGCTGGAGAAGATAGCGTTCTTTAATAACTCCTCTAAGGAGTTATGAACTTCCTCAGCAGCCTCTTCCCCAGTAGTGGATTTTATAGGCTTATCTGGAAATTCTACTATGACTTGAGTTATCATGAATCCCGGGTAATCCCTCTGAAACTCCTCCGGGGAATGTTCATAGACAGCATAGTGGTTAGGGATGTTCCCATCTTTTTCATATTGTTCTAGGATGCGGTGGGTGACCTCCCCTATCACTATACTCTCTGGAGTGCCAAACTTGCCCCCTGGGGACATTAGGTCTACTTCCCTAGTGTACATATGATTCCCTAGGGCCGGTATTACAACCATTACCCCGGGTGCATCAAAATTCTCCCTTACCCTATACAATGCCTGGTAAACTAGCTTTCTCATATGAACCCTTCCTTTCTTTATGTCCCACAAGTAACACAAGTGTTATCAGACAAGACACACTTGTGACACAACGGGAGGGTATAAAAAATAGGAGGTTTTATCCTCCTATGATTTAGCTATGGTGCCCCACCCCGGACTCGAACCGGGAACACTACGCTCCTTAAGCGTATGCATCTGCCAATTGTGCTAGTAGGGCTTATGGTGGAGATGAGGGGATTCGAACCCCTGTCTTAAATACCCACCCACAAGTGTGATACATGCTTCCCACTCATTTATAATCTCCAGAGAGGACGTAAAGTGGTAGCCATATCTCTCTGTATCTCCATGTTACAGATTCCTAGATAAAAACCAAGTGGAGCCTCGGTCCCTAACAGGGGTAGCATGTTCTCGCCAAAGGATATTACTACCAGTTATCCAATGGCCATCAGCTTGTCGGTAACGTCTAAGGGTACCAGCTGAAATCTACCTCAGACGTCAGTTCCTAACAGATTACTCTATTAGGCTGCTTGTAATTCAACGTTAGCGATTATTCGCTTTGGCCTATCAAGGTTGACCAGACCTGCATGTGACTTATGAAAAAGATACCCAATCGAAACCATGCATCCCCATGTGAGGCCTAGGAGGAAAGTATTGCCTCCGTCTAGCGAAGACGACAGACCTCCTAGGTAACTCAGTTATAATGAAGGAGAGTACGGGCTGACAGCCGAACTGAAATTCTCCGTACCTAAAGCTAATCCCCTTATTACCGTGGGGGACCTAGGTCCCCATACAACCATTACGCTTTAGTACCTTAACGGTAACCATACCCATGTGTAGTGCTTAACCTACCATGGAAAAGTGACCCGGGGGTAGGACTCGAACCTACATTTGGGTAAACCAGCCGATGCAAAGGTCTTGCCTCCTAACATACCGCATGGTGTATGTAGTGGACATAGCTCTGTCATCTAAGCTGGCACCTGTACTGCCAAATTGTACGACCCCAGGGTATGGTGTGCTAGGCAGGACTTGAACCTGCTACCTACAGTTTAGGAAACTGTTGCTCTATCCAGCTGAGCTACTAACACATATGAGGGAGAGGTTTTCTCACAGCCTAGAATCCTCTAGCACCAGCCGTGTACGGTCAAGCACCTCTAGGTTTCCCTCTAGTGAGTCTATCAGTCTTCAGTCTTTCCTGATGTCAACCCGGATATGCGCTATCGGACTGGGGTGAGCCCTATAGGACGGCGCAATCGCCAAGGGCTCTTGTAACATCAACATCGAGCCGCTTATTCTTACCCTAGCTATCTTGCCGTATCGGCCAAGCTAAGTGATGTATAGAACAACTGGTGAGTACCTTTGTACTCTGCAAGACACACTCCTGGTGGGAATATGCCCTACACAGTATAAAGTATGGAGATAAAGGGTATTGCTGAGATGCGCTGAGTTCATACACCACTCAAAATGTGGCCTCAGCGGTCCTCAATGGTCCTCAAGGTATGAAACTTGAGAAAACAATACCCAATCTTCCATAAGGGACATGAATTCGTCCTCAGCTACGGGGCTGCTCTTCTTGGCTATTGTAGGTACCCTCTGCAGAGGAGTTTGGTGTACCCGCCCCCAGGAAACGTTATTACCTGGCTAACTTCTTACTCTGCTGTCCCTATTCAAACCCAATAGATGTGAGGAGGAACCCTGCACCCACTGGGCTTGAATAGAAACAGAAGACAAATAGCAAGCAGGATGGGAGGCTTACAGGTTTATCCCCAAAATAAACCTGCTCCATATCTTACGTAAAAGTGTACATCTTCTACTGGATGCCTCCTGCATTCACCTAGGCCTGCTTGATTTTAATTGGCTGGGTAACCAACCCTAGGCTACAGAGGGAAACGACGCTCATAAGCGTTTCAGCTACTCACTCGTAGCTAGTACCTCGCTAAGCCCCAACTGTATTAGTGACCGGAGTACGGCTACCTGGTGGCTATCCTGGCTAAACCAAACTCCATGATGGGTTAAGCCCCCTCGACGGTAGGAACTTCCTCAGCTAAAGGAATCCTTTTCCTACCAGCCCCAGCGACTATGACATCAGGAGCCACTAACTTTACAGCTGTTAGCCATCCGGCCCTTTCCCGAACGACTTACAATCAAAAGAAACCGGAACCCGGAAACTTCTCTCCCTCTATCAACAACTGAGCTGCGTCCGAAGGTGCGCATAAGCCTCATCAATCGTACTGCAACCATCAATGTCGAGAGGGGCATCATAGCAATCTGACAGACCAGAAGAGATAGCAAGGATGTCATCAGCTGACAACTCTAAATCATCCACCAGGTCTATATTCATATCCAGGTCTTCAGCTGGGACACCTGACACCTGTGATACCTCATTCAGCAGGTTACTCAACAACACTTCTTTACATACAAATTCGCTCATTTACTTAGTCTCCTTATCAAGATAAATTTTAATCCACGGATTACCAGGCAATACCCTTAGTATCCAAGGAACGTCTTTCTTGTAGGTGGCAGCCTCCCAGTGGGGGCAACCCTCTACACCAGGTATGCTAGTACCACGCTCACAAATAGCATCCCCATTAGTACACCACCAGGACACGGCGACCTTACAATGCTTGCAGTCATCACAGGCCTTGGCCTCTGAGTCAGCTTCGCCACTCATAATAAGCATTTCAAACATTATATCACCATAAGTAGGGTATTGATGATGTCTGGAAAGACAGCCATCAGTGCTACCACCATAAATAAAGCTATGAAAAGTACAAGGAAGGTGAGCCCAATAGCTATCCCCACTAAGAGTAGAATCTTAATGCAGGCTCCTCTACGGGAGTTCCTGCCATATCTACAAAGTGCAGGTATCCTCATCAACATCCACATCCCTCTCTACAGCAAATCTGTGACCATACTTGGTTGCCCAGTTTAAAGGATTTACTCCTGCTTCCATGATGTCCTGGTCAGTGAGCATACTCACATTGAGTACACTAAAGTCCCCGGAGAGCAATTCCTTCATAGTGATGCTAACATGTTCGATGTCCTCGGACGCCTCTGAAAAGAAAGTTACATTTAACTCAAAGGCCTTAACATTATTGACAATACCTGCATAGTATGCACCCTTAGTGTCAGACCACTTACGCTGTCCACAATGGTAGGTAAACATTACTACCTGCCCTGGACGGATAGCTTTCATGTCAAACTGCGGGGTTCTGATTATCATTGCCTTACGGTCTGGTACATTTTTGTTATCACTCATCATTTCCTCATGCCTCCTGTCGTCTAGCCTCTCAGCCGATTCATCAAAAAGAAACCACCGCAGAATCTTGGCTCTCCCCTAGCTTTCTCTTAGGGGGTCAAAGCATTCTATGCGGTGGCTTAAAAAGAATTCTTTTGTTGTGGTAGGACACTTGAGATTATATTTGCTTCAGTAGGTGAACTATATCACTGTCAGATAAGGAGCCTGCAATAGCAAGTATCTCACCTACAGAAAGGTCAGGGCATTTCTTCCACCTAACCCAATCACCATTGCTGTTCATGTCAACCCTGGTATCCTTGGTGGTCTCTGGTAGCGGGACTGTCACCCAAACCTCATGGAACACAGACTCTCCAAATAGGAGTACCTTAATGGTCTTGTATCCGTTTTGGGATGGAAACGTGACAGGCACCCCAGACAATAAGGCAACCACCACGATAGCGGATTTCGATACAAACTTTTTAAGGAGGTAGTGTAGCATAAACTTAAACATGCTACACCTCCCTAGCCATCTTAGCCATCAGTTCAGCAATGTACTCTTCAGTAATGAGGAGCTCACATCTGACAAAGAGGTTAAGAACTGTTAGGTTGCTCACAGCATATACCTTGTCTTTGACTTCTTCTTTATCAAAGGTATGGCACACCAACAACGGGTCTGCTGCCTTAATGATTCCTTTATCTGTGAGTATCTGCTCATCTTTCTTGAACACTTTGTATATGGCAACTCCCATCTTGACCTCCAGGCCTGCCATAAGGGCTTTCGCCACAATCTCTTGTTTACTAGGCATACTCTCTTCCTCCCCTCTCGTGAAATTAAAAGAGGAAGTCAACGAATCGACTCCCTCAGTGCAAAACCGTATCAGTCGTGTGGATTGGTAGGCGGTGCCACCATGTCCCTAACGTCAATAAAGTGCTCTACCTGTGTAGCGGTAGTTCCATTACCACCCGCAGTAGCGGCAT
>RCMY010003992.1_pt1 | contig 12906 bp, 7 predicted proteins | sample 2041341 | NCBI WGS metagenome assembly RCMY01 (sample SAMN09708234, study PRJNA481090) | Marine sediment metagenome, whole genome shotgun sequencing project. | reverse complement strand
TCAGAGGCAAATAAAACAGCGCTTCCAGCGGTTGGCCGGACCGGATCAATGCCACGCCGAGGAAATATGAAGGGCCAGGATGGCCCGGCAAGGTCTTCAAGGCCGAACCCCGAAACGTACGCCGAAACTTTCGCTTACGCAGACTCAGTTGCACCAGGTGTGACAGCAGTCTTGCGTCCGTCGATCTCCGCCCGATGACTACTTCGTTTACCTTGTGGCCGCCAACGGCAGTTGCGTCATAGAGCTTCACGGGTCGTCGACCTGTGAGCGGAAGTTGTCGGCCGTCATCGACCAGTCAGCCGGAGTGGCTCGGTCGTAGGGTGGTAGGCCAGGAGTCGAAGGTCGCTCTCAATGGCGCGACGGGCGGCGATCCATGCCACGCGCCGCTCCACTTCGCCGCTAGGGGGAACCGGACCTAGTAGCTGGGGATCCTCGTCTCGTATGTCCTGCTCGGTGCGATAGCGCAAGGTTCGCTCGACGATCGTATCCCATGCGGCTCCACGCTCTGGCTCGGCAGGTCGTTCTCCGAGGGTGCCAGCTATCCATTCAGGTGGTGCGTAGGCCATCGTCGCGAGTCTGTCCTGATGTCGGTGGCGGGCCTCGTCGCACAGCTTCAAGTACTCGACGACGAGCTCGGTCTGGTCACCGCCGGCGGGTGGTGTGTTCCCCTCAGCTGCTGTCATGCCCAATGCTGCTTCCAGATCCGCAATCCTCTGGCCAAGCCGTACGTCGGTAAGGGTTTGGGGCCCGCGTCCGGAGTCGAGGGCGGTCGGCTCTGTTGCTGTGCGGCCGAGGGCGGCGATGAGGGCCGGGAGGCGGTCGGAGTGCTGGTGGGCTAGATGCTCACATTCGTCCTGGCTCATGTCGGGGTCGGTGAGGTAGATCGTGTTGGCCTCCCGGCCTCGGCTCATGGTGACGTAGATCCATTCGCGGTCGACGCCGTCACCGGCGACGGTGTGGGCGCGCCGGGCGGTGGCTCCCTGGGCTTTGTGACCGGTGAGGGCGTAGCCCCAATCAAGGTGACCGTCGTCGAGGTACCAGTGGGGCACGTTCACGGATCGACCTTCACGGTCGAGGCGGACGGTGACCGTTTTTCGGTCCGAGTCGACGCCGGTGACGGTGGCGAGGTCGCCGTTGAGAACACCGAGCCTGTTCCGGTTCTTGAGGCACACGACTCTGTCACCGGTCTGGAAGTGGCGACCGTCGGCGTTCACTGTCGGTCCGCGAAGCACCCCGGCCTCGGCGATCAGAGCACGGGCTCGGCGGTTGAGTTCGTGGACTGTGGCGTTGCGATGACCGATGAGCAGCACCTGGGCCGGGTCGCCAATCTCGGCGACGTCGCGGTACCAGGCCTCGACTGCTCGGTCGATGGTGTCATCGGTGGTGGCTGCCAGGTTGATCTTGCCGCGTAGGTCGTACATCGCCACCGCCCGGGACACCGACCCGTGGCGCAGTTCTGCGAGGGCGCTGCGTTCCCAGTCCTGGTCCTGGCGTAGGTTCTCGGTCAACTCGGCAGCCGGGAGGCGGGCCACGAGGGCGGCGAAGAGGCCGCCGGCGTCGATCTCGGCGAGCTGGTGATGGTCGCCGATGAGGATGAGCTTCCCGGATGCGGCTTCGACCCGATCTGAGACTTCGGCGAGTTGGCGGCTTCCGACCATGCCGGATTCGTCGACGACTACTACGGCCCCGTCCTGGAGGCCTCCGGCTGCCTTGGTTTCCCACAGGAAGCGGGTGATCGTGGCCGACGGGATGCCGGTGGCCGTTTCGAATCCTGCGGCTGCCCGGGCAGCCAGCGCAGTCCCCAGAACGGGTGTTCCAGTTTCGCCTGCGAGGTCACCGATGATGGACATGACGGTGGTCTTGCCAGTGCCGGCCGCTCCCACACCGACGTCGATGGAACTGCCCGAGGTGGCGAATCGCCGAACCATCGCCCGTTGGCCGCCAGTGAGGTTCGGATGAGTTGCGAGGGCGTCCTCGACTTGCGCCTCAGGGACTGTCCATCGTTCAGCCGTAAGTCCATTCAGGGCGCGGTCGATGATCCGCTGCTCGACCGTGAGAAGCTCAACGGTGGTGTAGCGGCGTTCGTTGACGAGTCCCGGGAAGATCTCGCCGTTCTTGCGGCGCAGGGTCCGAGGCCTGGCCGAGTTGACAAGTTCGAGGACTCGCTCGAGTTCGGTTGGGTCGAGCTCGATGGGCAGATCTACAGCAGCGTCGACGGCCGCATGGCTGGGCAGGATGGCGACCACTTCCGGGCGGCGCAGGAAGGTGTCGGCAAGAGCTTCGATCTCTGCCCGCTTTCCGCCCTCGGGAAGGGCATCTGCGGCGGCCTTGATGACGTCTACTCTCCCGAAGGTGGACGCATGGGCGGTGAGTCCCTCGGCGGAGGCCAGCCGGTCGAAGACAGGCTCGGCATCGGGGATCGTGACGTCTCGGCTTCGGCCGAACAGCGACGCCACCGATTCCGGTGTCACTCCCACTTCGGCGCCCCGTTCCATCCAACCCGGCATAAGCGAGTCGAGCGGATGGTCTTGTTTGGGGCTGCGGGTGGCGAGGGTGGCGACCTCGTTGGCGGCAGCCGTGTCGGGAAGGTTCCGAGAGTCGCGCCAGGCTTCAATCTGCTGGCGTCGCTGCGAGAAGGCCATGATCTGGTCCCTGGTGAAGCCCTCGATATCGGCGATCCCGTTGTGGACTGGCTGCCAGCGAACTCCGAGCCGTTCCGTCAGTCGGCTGCGTAGTTCGGCTTCGTGGAGGTACCCAGCGGCCAGCTTATGCCGATACAGGAGCCGCCCATCGATAGCCCTCCACACATCGTCGACGCCCTGCACCCGATTCCCAACCACCACGTGGGTGTGGAGTTGTGGGTCGTCCGCCCGGCTGGTGAACTCGGTAAACCACGCCGAAACATAGCCCTTGGTGCGAATCGGCCACGTCTCGACCCGAAAACGGGGCACGCCATCCTCGTCGAGGATCGGATTGCCATCGTCGTCCAAGATCGCCGTCCGGGTGGCACCCCTAGTCGACGACGCCACCGACTCCAGGTAAGCCAACGCCTCAGCGGTGGACTCCTCAAACGCCTCGACCACATGCCTGCGGACCTCGTCGCCGCCGAACGCCCACAGCAGCGACACCGACTTGTCCGCCGAAAACGTCAGATCCCACGCCGCCACCCCGTCCCTGCGAAGCTGACGGCCGAACTGCTCCCCCGTCGTCGGATCCTGCCCATCGAAGAGCCGAACCAGACCCTCCGCCGACACGACGCCCTCCAGGCCCAAGCCGGCGGCACCGCTGCCATGCCAACGACCCTTCGCCGTTCCGCCCCGCAGGTAGTAGTCCTCGCCAGGCGAAATCTCCCCCAGCTTGCGGAGATAGTAGTCCTTGCGGGCCTTGGCGATACTCAGCATCCCGCCACCCACCGGACGTCTACATGTATACACCCGCAACTATGTTGCACGTGCGTGTGGTGCTGAGGGGGTTTGGTTGAGAGACCGGTGACAGGGCTGCCTGGGGCTTCGGATGAGGTGACTGGTTGGCGTTGGCGGTTCGACATCGGGTTGCTTCCTTCGATCTGGCTCATTTGGCTGATCGTGCAGGAGGACCCTTTCATTTCATGACCATTTCGGTCGCTCCCGGAAAGAAACCTCAGCTGCCCTGGAACGGTGGTGGCCGGCCACCAGCCGCCCGGTCAGTGATTCCTCGAATGGGACGCCAGCTACCGGCGTCTCCGCTCGGAGGCCCGTCAACGCTGGTGATATCGGAGGATTCGGGTCGATGGCCCGCAATCGAGACAGCCCAGCTGATCCGAGTTGGAGGGTTACTGACAGGGTTACTGACACTCTGCTGACAGGGTTGTTGACAGGGTTGACACTCTGCTGACAGGGTCAGATCGCATGATCAAAGGGTGGAATCATCAGAAAAGACCATTATTCGAAGCGACCCGGTGGAGCGACTCCACAAACAGTTACAGGACTCGCTCCAACAGCTCGTCACGTCCGAAGATTGGCAGCGGGCCTTGGCCGTAGCCGCCCGCTTCCACGACTACTCGTTTGCCAACAGCCGACTGATCTGGGCACAATCGTTGGCCCGCGGGTTTACCCCGAGCCGGGTGGCCGGCTATCGGGCGTGGCAGGCACTCGACCGACACGTGCGCCGTGGCGAACAGGGCTTACAAATCCTCGCCCCCGTCATCCGCAAGAACACCCCCGAGAAGGGAGATGAGGAGGAACGGCGAGTTGTGGGATTCCGAGTCGTCCACGTCTTCGACCTTGCCCAAACCGACGGCGAACCCCTCCCCGAAGTGCCGGCTACGTTACTCCAAGGGGATCTTCCCTCCCAGTGGGAACAACTCAGCGGACTCATCACCGACACCGGGTTCGACCTCAAGGTCGCCGACCTCGACCGGCTCGGCGAAGCCAACGGCATCACCGACTGGGAACACCGAGACGTGGTGGTGCGTGCCAGCCTGCCCGGAGCGCAGCGATTCAAAACGGCAGTACACGAGCTCGCCCACATCCGCCTGCACGAACCAACCTCGGACGCCAGGCCGTCGTGTCGGGGCATCGTCGAAGTCGAAGCCGAATCAGTGGCGTACATGGTGTGTGCGGCCCTCGGCATTGACAGCGCTGGCTACAGCCTCCCCTATGTGGCGTCGTGGAGTGGAGGCGACCTCACCAAGGTGTCCGCTACCGCCAACCGGGTGATCGGCTGTGCTCGGACGGTCCTCACCCAACTCGAACGAGAACGACAGATCGAACACGAACCAGCCTCAAACAGACCTCGAATCGAAGTCCGGGATCTCGAGACCGAAGGGCCAGCGGGAGACCAGCAGACACGCCGCAGGCCCGACCTTGAGGAGATTATGACCGCCTCAGCGACGTTTTACCGACAGCAACTGCAGGACCCGAGCGCCGCCCGAGCAGTCGAGGTCCTGACTCAACGAGGCATCGGCGAGGAAGCAATCGATCTTTGGCATCTCGGACATGCCCCAGACTCGTGGCGGTCATTGACCACCGCCCTCCGTAGGGACGGGTTCAGCGACGACCTCTTGCTCGAGGCCGGTGTTACCGGAAGGTCACGTACCGATCGCCTGTACGACCGGATGCGGAACCGGGTCATCTTCCCCATCCACGACCACAAAGGCACACCAATAGGTTTCGCCGGCCGGCTCCTTTCGGGCGACGGACCCAAATATCTCAACACTCCCGAGACCGAGCTGTACCAGAAACGTTCCCTGCTCTACGGCCTCCACCTCGCCCAACAGCCGATCATCGATACCGGCAAAGCAATCGTCGTCGAGGGCTACACCGATACGATCGCCGCTCACCAGGCTGGCCTGACCAACGTCGTCGCCACCGGAGGAACCGCACTGACCGAGGAGCACCTGAAGACCCTGGCGAGGATCACAAACAGCGTCACGCTTGCGTTCGACGGCGACCATGCCGGTCTCCAGGCGGTAGAGCGGGCGGCCGACCTGAGCCGCGCTGACCACGGCGTCCGCTTCCACGTCGCCAGGCTGCCGGCGGGACACGATCCCGCAGACCTGCTCGCAAACGACGAAAGACACTCGCTTGAAGATGCCCTCGCCAACGTTGTTCCGATCGAACACCACATCATCGATCAGATCGTCGAGCAACACACTCTCGACGAACCTGAAGGATTGGCCCGGGCCATCCGTGCCGCCAGATCGGTCCTGTGCTCGACTGCTGACGTCGACGTTCGCGCACAGGCGACCGAGTACTTGGCGACACGCGTTGGCCGAGACGTTGCGCTCGTCGCCGCATACCTCGAGGAGACAAGCCGGCCTCGAACTCTCCAGCGACAACAAGGACGCGGGAGAAGCATCGCATGATCTTTGGAGGCAATGCTGTGAGTGGTCAGCCGGTATCCCGACGAGCACGCCGAGCTGCCGATATGCGCTCTTTGGTGATTGGTGCGTTCTCGCTCCAGATCGGGTGATCTGTGAGGACTGAAGGGACTCATCGGCGGAGAATCGGGGCATCGACATCGCACAATCGGTTTTTGAGTCTCGCCCGTTGCTGTGAACACCGGCACAAGATCGGAAAGACGTGTGACAATGTCACGACCGTGGTCAAGAAGATCCACCGAGATAGCGTGAAAAAAGGCACCCGAGCGGCGGGTATGGCGGCGGCGTGCTTCCTGGGCGCGCTTTTCTCACTGGGCTCGGTGGTGGCGGCGACATCTTCGGCCTAACCGTCCGCTGACAGGCACAAGTGGCAACAGGCTGTGTGGCGTCCGGACCACCAACGAACCGATCCTTGAAGTGCCGTTATCTGCGGCTGCCCCGGATTCGACCCGCGACCGAAGTTGGACGTCTCCGTTGGCCAAAGAAAGGATCGGTCAAGCGAACTAGCGCTGGATCCAGCCTTTCGACAGGGACTCCTTGCGGAGAACTTCCTCCAACCCGTTGAAGTGCTTGCGGATCTGCTCCATCGGTTTGATGAGTTGAATCCGGGCCGATTCCGCCTCGGACCGCGCCAAATCCCACTCGGACGGCTTGAGGTCGTTCGGCTTTCTGTTCTCGTCGAGAGCCTCGGCAAGCTTGTCCGCTCGCCAGCGGGCGCTCGCCGCGGTATGGACGAGCGGCCAGTAGGCGACGATCTCTTTCTGCCAGAGCAAGTATTTGGTGGTTCCGCTCTCGCTTCCCATGATCGCCATCTCAGCGGCGGCCTGACGCTCCATCTCCCGCTCTGGGTCGTCCTCGATAGCGCTCCCCGGGAAGTAGACATGCTGGTCGGCCTGGACTGTGATCTGGGAGGCGATCCGAAAGATCCGTACATACGCGTCTGTGCGGCGGTCCTGGATCCGGGCACCGCGGGCCTGGCGGGCGGCGATATAGACCCCGGAGAGAGTAACTATGCCACCAACTACGATGGCCACGATCGCTGTCACATCTCCCGGTGTCCAGTTCATTCCCCGGAGCCTACCGGTTAGCTCCGTCACGGACGCCGGTGCTGCCCTCCGCCCTTGAGCCAGCGCATAACCGGGCAACCCCGAGCGCTCAGAGCCCCTGATTCTGGCTTGTGATAATGCTTGTCGATATGCAAGCCAGTACCGAGCGCGTGAGTGCCGTTAGGCGCTTTCTGACTCGATGGGCATTGGTTTCAAGAATTGTGGCTCCTGACGGTCCTCAGTTGAATCCGTCACAACCCACCACGGTAGACACGGCCCAACCTCCCGCCGCTACCTCGATGGCGATCGCGATGACCCGCTCCCGTTGCTCGACAACAAGAGAACCGATCTGATCGCCCACCAGACGAACTTCGCCACCGTGATTCTGGACGTACTGAGCCAGCGCGGTTCGTACAGCTTCGCCGCCGGTCGCGAGTCCGGGCACCGATGGATCGATACTCCCTTGCACGCTCCACCGGGTCTCACTGGCGCAGTCCAATTCGCCATCAATCGCAGCCGCACCCTCGTCGGGTGCGCCACACGTTTGAACGTCGTGCACGACCCATAGCCCGCTCCCGTCCACCTCGGGAACGGCTATCGCGACATCACGCCCCTCACGGGAAGCCGACCACAATTCGTTCTGCGGAAAAGCTACCGCCACAGCACTTTGACTTGTCCACTGGCCAAGCGCTTCTGCCACCGCGGCCTGTTCACTCTCAGCAGATACGGAGATCCCAACACCGCGAACCACCTGACCATCCTCGCAATCCAAGACCCCATCTCCAGGAACAACCAACCCGGTGCCGGTTCCCGACCCGCACGCGCCAACGGCTACAAGCACAAAAGCAGCAGCCGCAACGCGAAAGTACAAGGTCACTATCAAAGTGTGACACACCACGAACCAATGTGTCGGCCTCGGGTCCGCGGTATCCCTGCGCAACGTCAGGCGGGCCAACCTGCCGGGCAATGAACTATGCCCCTGAGCAGCGGTTCTACATCCATATGTGCTTCGTTATGCGTGGCTCGGTCGTCCGGTCGGGTGGCGGTCGGCGACTGCGATGACATCGCTCCATATTGACTCCAGTGCAATGTCGAACGTATCCGAGCGATGCCGATCGAGCGTTCCGATGTTGTGATGCTTCGCTGCCACGTCCAATAGGAGCGGGTCGTTTGTTCGAGCCGAGTCAAGATCGTCTCGGGAACTGCGAGGTATCCGCCACGAAAGGGCCAGCAGGTTGGCGATATCGGCAATCGGTCCGCCGTCAAGCCCCGTCCGAGTCGCCCAGCGACCCTTCGCCCACGGGATGACCGTCGGTATTCGCTCAATGCCAGTGATGACCAACTCCGGTGCGGCATACCTGATGTTCCCGATCCGAGCGTGCATTGCGGCTCCTGTGCACATGACGCAGGGTTCGAGTGATGACCACAGGGTGTGGTTGGGGTAGGAACCGGGCCGGGTTCTCGCCAGTGCATTCACTTCGGCGTGGGCAATCGACGTTCCCGATAGCACACCAGATACGCTCCCGTGCTCTTCAGTCCGATTCCGTCCCTCAGATACCATGGCGCCGTTCTCGTCCGTTAGGACACTGCCGACCGGGATGCTTCCAGCGACGTAGGCTGCCCAAGCCAGTTCAAGGCACCGTCTCCATGGTGTCTCAATGGTCGCTAGGAAGTCAGCCGCCGTCTTCATGTCACCGCCCATCATCAGTAGTATGCCCAGACTCCGCCTGCACGCATAACCGGCTGGGTGGCGTGCTCAATGCTGAGACGTATGAGCCGCTATGTGCGGGCAGTCTGATCCCGATATGAGATAGTGAATACATGCAGATCTCGGGACTCCATCATGTACAGCTAGCGATGCCTCTCGGGGAAGAGGACGCAGCAACCGCCTTCTACGAAGGCCTGCTCGGAATCCCCAGGGTCGAGAAGCCGCCGCATCTGGAGGAACGGGGAGGGTGCTGGTTTGAGACCGCCACAACTCGAATTCATCTCGGCGTGGAGCACGGTTTCCAGCCGGCGCGAAAGGCGCATCCAGCGTTGCTCGTTGATGATCTTGATGGGATGAGAACTCTCCTGCGAGACGCTGGCAGGGAGATTGTCGACGACCAACCCCTCCCGGGATACCGACGCTTCTACGCCTACGACCCCTTTGGGAATCGCCTAGAACTGCTCGCTCCCGACAAGTAGCGCCCCCATATCCGGCAATCCCGGAAACATTCGTATCTACTTTGAGTGGCTGTCTCAGATGGAAGCTGCGCAGTTCACCCCGCCTGACGCCGACGCCTGCGGGACTCATGTTCGTAGAGCTCGATGGTCTCGGGGTCGAGGATGCTGGTTGCGTCAGGGCCATCGTCAGCATCGACGACTGCCAGCAGCTCGGAGTAAACGGCCTCGAAAGCGACTTGGTTGCCTTCGGCAGCTGCAGCTCGCATGAGGTTGCGGTAGCACTCTTCGCACGCTCCGGTGGCAACGAGCCCCTTTCTGGCGGCCCAGGTCGCCCCGGCGGGATCGTCGTTGGCGAGGGCATTTTGAGCGAGGCGGTGGGAGGCGTTGTCGATGGCGACGATGGTGTGGGTGATGATCCCGTCGGTGTGTGCCCAGGTGTAGGCGTTGCCTGCTCCGGTGAATGGCGTTCCCTCGACCAGATCGAGCGCGGCCCGCAGGGGATGCGCTTCGTCGGCGCCTGGCGTCGAGTCGGCTTGGCGGATGTGCCCGGTGAACTGCTCGATGTCGCTGCGAAGGCGGGGGCTGATCCGGTAGATCCCGTCGGCGACGTAGGGAAGGTAGGGCTCGCCGTCGGGGCCGAGCCCGAGTGTCATGCGAGCACGCGACGTGTGCCGGTTGAGCCGCGGGTAGTCGGGTCGTTGTTCGGGCCATAGGGCTTCCATCAGCGTGTCGGCTTCGACGCCACCGCGGTGGAAGGTGAGGTAGGCGACGAGTTCGGTGCATTTGCGGAGCGCGAAGCGGCCGTCGATCCCCTCGACCCTCAGGGTGCCGAGCACTTTCATTTCGGGGACTTGAGCGGGGAGCTCCTCGCCAGCCGTCTCGTCTTCTGCGAACAGGGTCGGTTCGATGGGTTCCGCCATCGATGCGGGAACGTCCGATGCGGGACCGTCGTCGAAGGCTTCGTTGAGCAGGAGAGGGTCGGTGGTGAGTTCGGGTGGTAGCCCGTCGAGGTCTTTGGCGGCGGTGAGCAGGTCGGCCACCGCGGTTTGTTCGGTCGGGGTGAGGTTGCGGCGGGCGTACGTGTGGCCGAACGGATCGACTCGCACGGTGTCGTCTTGGACGTGGAGTCGCCACCGGTCCCCGGTCGGGTAGCCGACGACCGCGACGACGCCTCGACCGCCATGAGCCAGGGTAAGGAGTCTGTTCGCCTCGTCAGGGGCGTCAGCGGTGGGATCGAAGATGACGATCGGGTCCCAGGTGTCGCCGCCCGCCGACGAGATCCGACCAGCCAGTGGTGATGGGGATGCGACACGTGTGACGGCTGCGGCTTTGGCTTCGAGGGCGGGCAGGACCTCGCTGAGGTCGCCGATCGCATGTATGCGTTCGAGGTGGTCGAGGTCGGTCCCGAATCCGACACAGATGATCTGGAGTTCGTCGGCGATGGAGCTGGCGGCGAGCTCGGTGGCCATCGTGTAGCAGGTGGCTGTGACGTCGTAGGGGTCGCCGGTGATCTGGGTGGCTCCTAGGTATTCGAGGTCGAGGAGGATCTGGGTGTGGTCTCCGTGTCCAACGGTGACGAGCGCCGGGTAGGGGGCAGGGACACCGTCGGCCTTGGCGCGGAGCCGGTCGATGTCGGTGTCGGTGGGGATGGTCCAGCTGCGTCCGTCGTCGTCGAGATGCCATCCGGGCGGTGGTTCTTGATGTGGGCTCCACAAGAGCACGCGGAGCGTGTTGGGGGTGAGGTGGACGCCGACGACTTGTGGTGGCGGGATGTGGGAGGCGATGACGTCTCGGGCCATGGCTCGCAGGGCGAGATCGATGAATTCGGTGGCGGTGGGGGCGGCGGCACTTCGGATGATTGCTTCGGTGGGGACGGTTTCCGGGGGCGGGGGCGTGGGGATGGTGCCGGGTCGGCGGTGCCGCAGCTGGTCTGTCCGGAGGCGACGGAGGAGGGCGACGATCCCGGCTGCGAGGACTCCGAGGCCGGCGACGGTGCTGGCGATGGGTAGGAGCTCGCTGGTGAGACTCCCGTCGTCTATGTCCTCGTCAGCATCGGTTCGATCAGGATGGGAGATTGGCTCCGGCGGCTCGTGGCTACCGGTGGGGTCGGCCAGTGTTGGCGTGTTGGCGTTTGGGGTTGGCAACGTGGCTGTGGGTCCGAGATCGATTGGAGACGTGTTCGGGGCTGTTTCACGCTCGTCTGGAGGTGGAGGAGCGGTTTGGGGCGAGGCGGGGGCTTCGAGGCCCGTATCGGGTCCGGTGGGGTTCCGGGGGTCGTCGGGGATGGTTGGCAGGAGGAATCTCTGGCCGGGGTGGACGAGATTGGGGTCGCGAGGTGGCCCAAGCCGGTCCCGGTTGAGGTCGACAACAGCGTTCCAGTAGGTGGTGGTTTCGGCGATGGTGGGGGTTCGGTCCCATCCGTCCGAAAGGGCCGATTCGGCGATACTCCACAAACTGTCACCAGCTTCGACGGTAGCCTCGTCGACTCGCTGCTGCTGATCGGAATCGGACACGGTTGGCTCGGCTCCATCGGCCTGTGGGTCGGTGGGGATGGGGGGCAGTTCGAATCGTTGGTCCCGGTAGATGAGGTCGGGGTCGTACGGTGGTACCAGGTGTTCTCGGTTGGTGTCGACGAGGTGCCGCCAGTATTCGGATATTTCGGGCTCGGTGGGTTGACGCTCCCACGCGGTTTGCAGGGTGGTCTCGGCGATCGTCCAGAAGCTGTCCCCTGCCTCCACCTTGACGTCTGGTTGGAGGCGCGAGGTGTTTTCTTCGGTGGGTGTGGTTGCGTCGTCGGGGAGGACGAGTAGCCAGCCGGCGGTGAGATCGTCTGTGGTCTCGGTGAAGGTGTGGCCGTCGGGCATGGTCCGTCCCTGATTGAGTGTACGGATCTCGGTCCATCGTCGCCCGTCTCCGAGGGTGGTCTCGGCGATGTTCCACAGGGTGTCGTGGCGCATCACCCGATACGTCGGTTTCATGTCCTTGTTGGTCGCTTTCTCGATGTCCGGGTTCGACTGGTCGGGTGCAACAGGTCCGCTTGTGACGCCAGATGGTGAAAGCATGACTGCCTGGAAGGCTTGGGCGGGTAGCGGTGTTGCCGCCGCTGGGATGGCGCGGAGTGGACCGAGGGTGGCGGCGGCGAGGGTGATGGCTGCGACGATCTGGGCGACGGCCGGCTGCAGCCCTGGTAGGACGGGTAGACGGGGGGCGGTTCTGCCTCGGAGGGCGGCAGCAGATTCGGCGATCAATGCGACGACGAGCTGGGCCCAGACGACCCAGACGACCACAGCCAGGGCGTTGATGAGGAGCAGGGGGTCGATCCCGCTGCGGATGGCGAGCTGGATCTGGTCGACGGTGGGAAGGCTGGTCGGTAGTGGCCATCGCACATAGGCGACCAAACCGGTCGGAACCCCGAACCCGAACAGCAAGCTGATGAGGAGGGCTGCGAGGCCGCGGATCGTGTTGTTGAGGTGTCGCATCATGGCTCCTGGGTGATGGCTGTGGCGGTTTCGGTGGCGGTAACGGTCATTGGTCCGGTGGGAAGCAGCACGGGATCGACGGTGAGCTCGATGGTGACGGTGATGGTGTCGCCGGTCACGGTGATCTCAGTGGCGGTGTGTCCGACCGATGTCAGGTATTGGTCGACTCGGTCGGCTGCGTCGCCGGGTTGGAGGGTGAGCTCGCCGGTTGTGCGGAGCGTGTCGAGGTCGACGGCTTGGGCGCCGGCCCGGGCGGCGTTGTCGGCCAGGTGGCTGGCCTCTCGCAGCGCGTTGATCTTGCGGCCACCGTCGATAGCGAGGCCGGCCGCCATCAGGAGGGCGAGGGCGATGACTG
>RCMY010003990.1_pt1 | contig 12908 bp, 7 predicted proteins | sample 2041341 | NCBI WGS metagenome assembly RCMY01 (sample SAMN09708234, study PRJNA481090) | Marine sediment metagenome, whole genome shotgun sequencing project. | reverse complement strand
ACCTGGACGCCTCAGCAGGAACTGGTGCCGGCCGGCCTGGAAGTCGACAGCTTCGTGGGTAACGAGGTTGAGCTATCGGGCGACACGATCATGATCGCGAACACCGAGAACGACACGGTGGCGTCCAACGCCGGCGCCATTCGGGTCTTCACGCGCAGCGGGACCACCTGGACCGAGCAGTCGATGCTGACCGCCGCCGACGGCCAGGCCGACGATCGACTCGGCACTTCGCTCTCCCTCGACGGTGGTGTTGTCGTCAGTCGGTCTCGGACCGACGAGGGCGCTGCTGATTCTCCCGGGTCGGTCTACGTGTTCACTCGCAGCGGGACCACGTGGAGTCAGGCCCAGCGCATTCGCCCGAGCGATCCGTACGACTTCATGAGTTTCGGCAACTCTGTCGGCGTGTCGGGTACCACGATTGCGGTCGCCACCACCGTCAGTGGAGGCATCGCCGGCGAGATGGGTGTGTTCGTCCCGGCCACCTGCGAGAATCTCGACGACTACGCAACCGCCGGTGACCTGGGCGCCGTCGGTGAAGAGGTGGTGACCATCACGGGTGACACCAACTGCGCCACCGGCGAGGCCGGCGAGACGGCCGACGGAGCCGTCGAAACGGTGTGGTTCGAATTCACCGCCGAGCAGACAGGATCGATGACGGCGTCGACGTGTCTGGCGGCCAGCTTCGACACATTCGTGGGCGTCTACACGGTGGCCGCGTCGGTCGGCGCGGCCACGCTGCTCGGCTCGGACAACGATCCGAACCAGCCCGACGAGGACCGCTGCTCGGTCACCAGCCTGCGCGCCCAGGTGACCGTGCCGGTAACCTCCGGCACCGCCTATCGGGTGCAGATCGACGGCGCGGGTGCCACCAACGGCACCTTCACGCTCAGCCTGCAGCAACATTTCTGTGGCGGCGTCGCTGCGACACAGGTGGGCTCTCCGGGCGACGACTTCTTCGACGACACCCCCGATGGCGCCGTCGTCGTCACCTCCGACGGCGACGATCAGGTAATCGGCGCCACCGGCGCGACCCTCACGGTCTGCCTCGGCGCCGGTGACGACACCGTACGCACATCGTCGGGCGACGATGTGGTCTCGGGCGGGCCGGGGTCGGACGACATCAGGACCTTCGGTGGAGCGGACATCGTGGTGGGCTACGCCGAGCCCGACGATCCCACCGCCGAGGACCCGACCGATGGCAACGACACCATCCGCAGCGGTAATGGTCCCGACGAGACCTGGGCCAATGGCGGCGACGACACGGTGATCGCCAGCGGCGGAGCCGACCAGGTGTTCGGCGGCGGGGGACTGGACAGTCTCAACGGCGGTGCCGGCCCCGATGAGGTGCACGGCGGTGAAGGCGACGACGTCGTTCGCGGTCAGGGCGACGTCGATCAGGAGTTCGGCGATGCAGGCGACGACATCATGCGCGGCCATGCCGGCGACGACGTCATGCACGGTGGCGACGGTGAGGACACACTGCTGTCGTCGACGGGGGACGACGAGCTGTTCGGTGGCCCGAACGACGACACGCTCTTCGCCGGCACGGGAGCCGACACCCTCGATGGCGGCGCTCACGATATCGAGGACTTCTGCCATGGCGGCACCGATACCGACGTAGACACCGATATCAACTGCGAACGCCGGGTGAAACTGCCGTAGCAAACCCCGAACCCCGAACCCGGAGGCCTTACGGTGCGTAGGTGCAGCTGGAGATGAATCCGCCGGTGACCTCGCAGGACGTGCCTGCGGTGGGGAAGGGCGTGAACGAGAAGGCGGTGTCGCTGTCGACCTGGATCGACTCGATACCAAAGCCCGCCGCAGCTGGCTCCGTGACAACCCACATGCTGTCGATGACATCTTGGTCGGCAAGCTGGGCGATCGTCGCCTGGTCGTCGTCCATGACCGCTTCGACGAACGCTCGGGCCAAGGCGCCGATCGGCGACATCGTGAGGCCTTGGACGGCGTCACATGCTTCTGCGACGCCGAGCAAGCAGTCCTGGGCGGTCGTGGCCAAGGTTTCCTCGTCGTAATCGACACCACCACCGGCCGCTCCGCCACCTGAGTCGCAGATCGGTCCGACATAGTTGCGGATCGTGTCGTAGTCGTCGGCAGAAAATCCGCCGTTGACCAGGGCCGCGATGGCGGCGGAAACGCCGACCGGATGGCCACCGAGCTCGGCGTCGAGAGCGATCATCGCCGCGGTCGCGTTGAGATCGGTCTCCTGTGAGTCACTGACGATGCCGTAGGCGCTACACATCGCTGCGGTCGTGCCGACTGCCTGGCGATCGCCGGGTCCCTGGTAACGGCCGAGGAAGGCGCTGTTCGCCCAGGCGGTGAAGCCCTCTCCCAATCCGATTTCCCACCACACACTTGCACCGACGACCGCACAGCCGTAGCTGCCGTCGACAAAGACGCCGGCGTCAGCCGGCAGGACGTCGACGCGTTCTCGGTCCGGTCCGGCCGCGGTGCGCAGAACCAGACCGCCATCGGCATCGTTGGCCGGAATATTCGTGACGATATATGAACCGTCGCCTCGCTGGCCGTCGCTGCAATCGTTGCTGACGCCAGTCGCCGCTCGTGCGGAGGCCGTGTCCTCGGTCTCGCCATCGCTGTCGGATAGCTCCGACGTTGTGGACGCGTCGGCCGATGTGTCGCTTGCACTGGTCGTGGTTGCGCCGGTGTCGGTATCCGCGGCATCGCCGCTTCCGCAGGCGGCGCCGAACAACGCGAAGCTGACGGCGAGTACCGCAATCATTCGAGTGGGTCGGAGACTGCTTGTGCGCTCGGCGCTGTAACGATTTGCATGCATGTTCGGAATTCCTGCGAGGTAATAACTCGACCCGGACCGTGGGTGTCACGGCCCAAGTGGCGCCGGAACCTAGCCCACTCGTGGAAATTCGCCCATTTGGACCAGCCCGTCGAGACCGTTCGAGTTGTAGATGGGGACAACAACTATCCCGTATGACTTTTGGTGCTTTTCGTGAAACGCTGCTCTTTGGAGCCTGCTCCTGGGTTCCTTGGCGGAGGATATTGCAGTGCATCGATCGGCGATCATTTCGAAACTTGGGATTGTGCTGGTGCTGATGCTTGTCGCTGCGGCATGTGTCCCCTACTTCGCCGGATCCCAATCGGTTTCGGTTGACCAGGTTGGCGGCAATCTGGTACTCCGTTGGTCGGATGCAATCGATGTGGATGAGGGTGGTTTCGTCGACTATTACCACCTCGATATCAACGGGACCAGCATCGAAATCGATCATCCGACCATCGCCTGCGAACTCGGTGGCCTCACCAGCGGACAGACCTACAACATCGCCGTCACGGCCTATGACAACGACGGTGATTGGAGCGGCGTCATCGGTGGGCCCGTTTCGCACATCGGTACGCTTTCCACCACGTACGTGGCCGCGTCGGAGGGACTCGGCGCCGGCCCGCCCACCTGTGTGCCGCTCGCCGACTCAACAGCGCAACTCATCGCCCCGGCCCCGATTGTGGCCGGCGGATCGGCAACCTTTGACATCGAGGTCACGCTCGGGTCGGGCGTGACGACGGGTGGCGGCATCGCCGTCGGCATGCATCACGCGTCCGAGTGGATAATGCAGGTGAGCGCGCCGCTGGCGAAGAACCACGTCGCCGCGACGACGACCGGAGGCGCGGTGCTCGACGTCGAGCGCCACATCGCCGTTCCGGAGGGCATGTTTGTCGACACCACCCCTGGGCTGTTCAGCGATTTTCAGTTTCATTGGCTGTCCATCGCGCGAGTGACATCCGGCGAGCTTGTCGAGGGCGACAAGGTCGTCTTCACGTTCGGGTCCAACGCCAACGCGATCGACGTGCCCAGGTCCTCCAGCATCAATGATCAGGAGCTCAGGATCACCATCGATGACGATGCGAACGGGGTCTTCGACGCCATCGCCGAATCTCCGACCCTACGGATCGTTCATGCCCCCGCCGCCCATTTCGCCGGGGTCGCACCCTCCCAAGTCACCATCGGGCAGTCCGTCGACCTCGTGATTCGGGCGGAGGACCAATTCCTCAATCTGGCGAGCGACTATTCGGGATCGGTGTCGCTGCACGACGAGAATGGAACGCTGCTACAGAGCGGGGTCGCCCTCACCGACGGCATGGCGACAACCCAGATCGTCCTGAACAGCCAAGGCCACCATCGAATCCGTATCACCGCCGACGCCGGCAACCTCGAAGGAAGAAGCAACCCGTTGCGGGCGTACGCCACGCTACCCGCGCAGCGCCTTTACTGGGGAGATCTGCACGGCCATACGGGAATCTCCGATGGATTGGGTGAGAACGCAGAGCAGTACTTTGCGTTCGGGCGAGACGTCGGGGCCTTGGACTTCATCGCCTTGACCGATCACGGCAACTTCGACTGGGCGGCCAACGTCGCAGCCGTGCAGAGCTACCACGACCCGGGGGAGTTCGTCACCCTGCTGGCCCAGGAAGCTGGAGCACAGCGAGACCACATGAACCTGTACTTCCGCAGCGACGACACCGAACACATCTCGCAATGGCAAACGACCTATGCAGGCTTCCTGAATTGGACCTACAACCAGTACAACACGGCGTCCGATGAAGCGATCACGGTTCCGCACCACTTCACCTACAACCGAGGGAACCCGCTGTATCCCTTCGGCATCTGGGACGACAGAATCGTGCGACTCGCCGAGGTGTATTCAGCGCATGGCACAAATGAGTACTTCGGCAATCCCCGTTCGCTGAACGCGGCGTCGACGGACCAGACGAAGTACCTCCAGGGTGGCCTGGCCGCAGGTCGGAAGTTCGGTGTCATCGCAGCGAGCGACAATCACGACTCGAAGCCGGGGCGTACCGCTTGGGGCCGGTACCCCGGAGGCCTGGCCGCCGTATGGACGACGGATCTGACCCGCGACGCGGTCTGGGACGCCCTGTGGAACTACCGGACCTACGGAACGAGTGTCGACCGGATCTACGTCGAAGTCGACGTCGACGGCCATGGGATGGGCGAGTCGTTCAGCACCGGCAGCGCGACCGTGGATCTCGCCGCATATGTCATCGGCAAGACCGACGTTGTCGACGTGACCGTTGTGCACAACAACCAAGATGTGGCGACGATCTCAACGACGACCGGGCTGATCGAGACAACGCAAACCGTCGACCTCGATCCCGGAGAGAACTTCGTCTATCTCCGGGTGACCCAGGACAACGGCGAACGTGCCTGGTCGACACCGGTGTGGATTACGAGAACCTGACCGATGGCGCCCCGGCGATTCGTCTGGGTGAGTCCCAAAACTACGAGCCGGAACTACGAGCCGAAAGCTACGAGTCGGTATCGATGCCGTCGTCGTCGTCGTCGTCGTCGTTGCTGCCCCGGTTGCGCATCGCGACGGCAAGCCCGACAACGCCAGCGGCCACCGCAACGCCACCACCGATCAAAAGGCCGTTGCTTCCACCGTCATCGCTGTCGTCGGACTCCGCCGTCGCATTGGCGATCGTCGTGACAGGACTCGGAACGGTGGTGTCCGCAGCCGCTGTGGATCCCGGAGCTGAGGTCGTCGCCGGGGCGGCGGTTGTCGCAGGTGCTGCCGTCGTGGTCGTCGCGGGTGGTTCTTGCACGACTGCGCCACGGAACGGTCCGGAGATCTCGTAGGTGACCCCGCCGTTGAAATCGGTTCCGTCGAAGATGGGCCGGATATCGCCGAGCGTGCGCAGCGACGGTCCTCGCTGGCTCGAGACGTAGAGGCGATCCCGGTTGGGGTTGAACACCGGTCCGGTGAGCTCGGAATCGGGTTGGTCGAGGACCCGGAGGAAGGGAGCCACCTCGCCTTCAGGGGTGATGATGACCACTTCCATGTTGCCGCCGTCCTCGGCCACGAAGATGTCGCCGGTGCCGCCGTCGACGGTGAGGTTGTCGACGCCGGACAACACGGCGGTTCCGTCGTCGACGTTGGCCTGCTCGGCCTGATACAGAAGTTCGTGACGGCTGTTTTCGATATCGATCGCGTGGATCGTGTTGTCGCCCTTGGTGGAGAAGAAGATCCATCCGTCGTGGTACCAAATGCCTTCGCCGCCGTTGAACGCCGTCGACTCGGGAACCTGGTCGCGGATGAAGGCATCGGTCGCCGTCGGATCGGGAACCTCGAGCCAGCTCACCGTGCCGTCGTCGGCTACCGCCGCGATTTCGAGAAGGCCGGCGGTGAGGTCGGGATACGCGTCGGGGGTGAACCGGTACAGGCGACCGTTCGGGAAGTCCTCGGTCTCGTAGACCTGCTGACGATCGGGGTCGACGGCTGCTGCTTCGTGCGGGAAGATGCCCATCGCATCGAGCGCGATGGCGTCGCGCTCGCCGGTCGGATCGCACTCCCACAACACGCCACCGCTGCCGAAGATCTCCTCGCCCGACAGGAACGTGCCCCATGGGGTCGGGCCGCCGCCGCAGTTGGCCGTGCTGCCGGTCAAGATGCTGTAGGCGTCGATGATTTCCCCGTCGGCGTTGTAGTGAATAGCGCTCGCGCCACCCTCGTTGTCGGAGAAGACTTCGCTGTTGACGGCGTGGAACCAGCCGCCTTCACCGTCGTCGAACGTTGCGGCGCCGTCGGGGAAGATGTGCCATTCGTACTCGGTGTTGGCGACCTTCTCGCCTGCGATCGCGACGATGCGTGACGTGAAACCCTCGGGCAACATCAGACCGTTCTCGTCGGGAACGACGCCCTCGATCGATCCGTACGGGCTGGTGCCGGCGGTCTGTGCGCCGGCCGCGGTCGCGAAGATGGGCAGCGCCGTCGCGCCTCCGGCTCCGATGATTCCTGCTCGTAGGAAATGTCTGCGATCCATGGGTCCCCCTGCGGTGTGGCTGACAGAATGACACAAACGTCGCGTTCACCGACGATTCGATCCGGCGGTAGTTTCGACCGCGGTCCGTACGCGCAGCGGTCGTCGTCCTGCACGGGACCGGGTTATCCACAGATGACCCCATCCACAAGGGGAGTGGCTCCGAACAAACGGTATGGCCATCCTTGTCTGTGCAGTTGCTTCTCCGGCCCCGACGCTGCCATTTCGTTCGCGGCGGCAAAAGTCTGCAAGCATGGCCGCTGTGAACCCGATGCATCGGACGCGTTCGTCCAATCGGGAAGCGCCCGATCAGGCAATCCCCGGCCTTCGCCACCTCTTGGCCGCCGGACGCGGCGACGCCGAGGCGTTCGCCGCGTTCTACGACGAGATGTCCGGCCTGGTGTTCGGAACGTGCCGCCGGGTGCTGCGCGACGCAGCAATGGCAGAGGAGGTTGCCCAGGAGGTCTTCCTCGAAGTCTGGAAAGTGGCACCTACCTACGACCAACGAAAAGGCTCGCCGACGGGATGGGTGGCAACGATTGCCCATCGCCGCGCCATCGATCGTGTGCGGTCGGAAGAATCTCGGCGCCGTCGCGATGACAAGGCCGGGCGCGATGCGCCGACGCTCGTCGACGGCCCTGCTGAAATCGTGGAAGCGGTAGCCGAGCACCAAGGGGTTCGCGCTGCGCTCGAGCAGCTCACCGACAAGCAACGCGAAGCGGTTTCTTTGGCCTATTTCGGCGGCCACACGTATCGTGAGGTCGCCGTCCTGCTGAACGTCCCCGAGGGCACAGCCAAAACCCGTATCCGCGATGGTTTGAAGAGACTTCGCGACGAACTGGGGGTGACATCATGATGCAGTCCGACGACATGCACGAGCTCGTCGCCCTCTATGCCATCGATGCGCTGGATGCAGACGAGCGCATCGCCTTCGAGGCGCATCTCGCCTCGTGTCCGACGTGTCCATCCGAACTCGCCGACTATCGAGAAACCGCTGCGGAGTTGGCGCAATCGCTTTCCGAAGATCCACCCGCGACGCTGCGAGCCAGCGTGCTTTCGGGAATAGCCGACGTGGCGCAAGCCGAGCCGGTGATCGACCTGTCCGTCGCTCGCCAGCGCCGTTCCCGCCGGATTGCGGCCGTGGCTGGCATCGCTGCCGCCACGATCGCAATCGCTGTGGGGATCGTCGCATTCGACGGCAGCAACGACGATGTCGACGATCTGCTGGCGCTGCCAGATGCCGTGGTCGTCGATCTCGAGGGCGAAGCGGGCGCACTGCAGGTGGTGTGGTCCGACGAACTCGATCGGGTCGCCGTCATCGGCGATGGACTCGAAGAGCCGGGTGCCGGGCAGGCCTACGCGCTCTGGATCGTTCTCGACGACGGCGTCGCGCCGGCGGGTTTGTTCGGGGTTGACGATGGAGCGATCCGCACCGTGCTCGATGTACCCGATGAGGCGGCAACCGCCTGGGCAATCACCATCGAGCCCGTTGCCGGGTCACCGCAGCCGACGGGCGACATCTTGTTCTCTGGCGCTGTGTAGCCCACGCCGGTCTTCGGCCGGCGACAAGTAATCGCGATTGTCGACCAATCCAGGACCCCGACGGCTCCGAACCCATCAGCAACGGGCCACGCGGCTCGTCAAGCCCGACCGGAACCCCGGTCGGTCCCTGACCAGGTAAGGACCACACCTCATGAGAACGTCATTCCTCGGAGCGCTCGGCGCAGCCGGCTTGGCCGCCGGCCTCGCCATCGGCTCGCTCCCAAGCATCGCTGCCGATCACCTCGAAGCGCCCCTCGTGCAACAAGACGGACGGACCGACATCGCCGATCTGTACGCCTTCAACTCACCGGACAATCCGGCGAACACCGTGCTCGTCATGACGGTGAACCCCGTCGCCGGAGTGCTGTCTCCGGAGACGTTCGACAAGGATGCCCAGTACCGCTTCCGGGTCGACACCGATGGCGACGCCCGCCATGACCGTACGATCCGCGTCGACTTCGGGTTTGTTCGTCCTGACGGCAACCAACCGCTGAAGGTGCGCGGCATGGGCGGCTTCAGCAAGGGCCCGACCGAACAGGTTCTCGATCTTGCCGGCGGAGGCCGTGCCTATGCGGGCACGTTCGACGATCCGTTCTTCTTCGACTTCCAGGCGTTCCAAGATCAGGTGAAGGCCGCCGGCGGTCCTCGCACATTCTGCGACGGCGACGAAACGGACTTCTTCACCGGTCTCAACGTGTCCGGGATCGTCGTCGAGATTCCGACGGTGCAGCTCACGGGCGGCGCCACTGGCCCCGTTGGCATCTGGGCCGAGACATCGGTCGGTGCAGAACGCAAGGATCGTATGGGCCGCCCCGCCATCGCCACCGCGCTGGTGCGCGATGGTCGTGAAGACTTCTTCAATCGCGCTCGTCCCCATCAGGATGCCAAACGATTCACCGAAGACGTCAAGGGCACACTGCTCGCCCTGAGTGGCCTCGACGGAAGCGGCTACACCGATGATGAGGCGCAAGCCATCACCGACGTGTTGCTCCCCGATGTGCTCACGTACGACCCCGCCCAAAAGGCCGAGTATCTCAACGGCCGTGCGTTGACCGATGACGTCATCGACCTCAGCCTCACCGTGGTAACGGGTGGGTTCTTTCCCGACAGCACACCGGTGCTGACCGGCGACTGCGTCGATGCCAACGACGTGCCGTTCGAATTGTCGTTCCCCTACCTCGCAGCGCCACACGGCAGCTGATTTGGCCGGCGGGTCCCTGAGGGTCGGGTCGTTTCGACGACCCGACCTTCTCGTCACCCGTTCGGGTGCGAAACGTCTGCCGCCGACGACGTCCAGCCCATCCAGTTCATCCAGCCATCTGCCTGACCGCCCTTTCTGCCCCAAAGACCCACCATGTCGAAGATCGAACACCACACCACTGCCCCCACGCCGAGCGAGTCTGCCCGCGACGAAGCAAAGCGCAGCAGACGCTCGATTCCGGCCTACAAATACGCTGTCGCCGGTCTCTTCGCTGGTCTCGTTCTTGCCGTTGTCGGCCTGGTTCAGTCCCACGGAACGACTGACGAGCCCGCTGCGGCAGCCGTAGGCGTCACCAGCCTCGAGGAAGCCCATGGCCTGCGGCCCATCGGCGAGGTCATCGCCCTGTGGCAACAACGAAGCGACGACGTTCCGCTCGACTACATCAGCCGCACCCGGTTGGGATCGGCGTTGGCCGCGCAATCCCGAGAAACGGCCAACTCATCGGGCTTCGACGCCTCCGAAACCGTGCTGCGCGAGGCACTGAGCATCAATCCGAGGTACGGCCCGGCAAAGCTGGAGTTGGCCGGAACGCTGCACGCAAAGCACGAGTTTCGAGCAGCGAACACCTTGGTCAAGGAAGTCGTCGACACGTCACCGGGCTCTCTGGCCGCCCGTGCGCTCCTCGGCGACACGCACCTCGAGCTTGGCCAGTATGACCTCGCCGCCACGATCTACGAGGAGATAGCGCAGACCGAGCGCAGCGCACCGGTCGTCAGCCGGCTTGCCCGTATCGCGTCCGATCAGGGGGACAATGATGGAGCAGTCTCCCTCGCCCGGGAGGCGCTCGATCTCAGCGAGCGCTTGGCGTTGCGACCGGCGGCTGCGTCGTTCTACTGGTTTCAGCTCGGACACCTCCAGTTCGTCGCCGGCGACACCGATGGCGCGCTGGCATCGTTGAACGAGGCGCGAGAGATCGCCCCCGACAGCCCAGCGGCGCTCGAAAAACTTGCATTGGCACACGCCGGGCTCGGAAACAACGATGTGGCAGCGAGTCTCTATCGGGAACTGCTCGCGGCAGGTCCGGCGGCCGACCTACATGGCGCCTACGCCGATGTCCTGCTGACGCTGGGTAACGAGGATGAAGCAGCGCAGCAGAATGTCATCGGCATGGCCCTGGCATTGGAGACGATCGACAAGAACCCTGCCGAGCGCCGTCACCTCGCCGGCTTTCTCATGACGAGAGACCCCGCACTGGCACTGCAATTGGCGCGCGACGACATCGCCGAACGCCAGGACTGGGGTGCCTACGACACCCTGGCCTGGGCACTGTTCAACAACGGACTCCACCCCGAAGCCCAGGAGTCCATCGAGCTTGCCCTCGCCACCGGGGTCAACAACTCGACCGTGCTCTATCACGCCGGCGCCATCGCTGCCGCCAACGACGACGACGCCGCGGCGCGAGACTTGCTGGGTCGGGCGCTCGACCTGAATCCAGCCTTCGACCGGCAGGGTGCAGCGCATGCTCGGACACTGCTCGACGACCTTGGCTAAGGTTTCGGCGGCTCTGGATTGTTTCGGGAGCGAGAACAGCTGGCGGCCAGGTTGTCGCCCGGGGGTTTCCGCCGGTTGAATCGCTCTCCTGTACGTTCCAAAACTGCTCAGAAGAAGCAGCAGGGCCGCACGCGAGACCTCGACGAGCCAAGGACCACACAACGATGAGCGGCTACGACACACGTTCCCAAGCAATCAAGGACGTCATCAACCGGGAACCCGGTCCCGGCACCGGGGTGGGCGCCCCGCTCACCGAGATCTGGGCCACCGACGTCTTCGACCTGGCCAAGATGGAAGAGCGGTTGTCGAAGACCGCCTTCAAGGCGATGACGGCCACCGTGCAGACCGGTACGCCGCTCGACGCGGCCACCGCAGACATCGTCGCAGCAGCGATGAAGGACTGGGCACTGTCGAAGGGTGTGAAGTTCTTCTCGCATATCTTCTTTCCGTTGACCAACATCACCGCCGAGAAGCATGACGGCTTCATCATCACCAACGCCGACGGCCACGCGATCACCGAATTCACCGGCAGTCTGTTGATCAAGGGCGAGCCCGACGGCTCATCGTTCCCGAACGGCAGCCTGCGCATGACCAACGCAGCCCGTGGCTACACGGCATGGGACCCGACGAGTCCGGCCTATGTCATGCATACGCCCAACGGCGCCACGCTGATGATCCCGAGCGTGTTCATGTCGTGGACCGGCGACGCGCTCGACAAGAAGATCCCGCTGCTCCGCTCGACCTCCGCCATGGACACCGCCGCCCAGCGGGTGCTTCGCCTCATGGGCGAAACCGACATCGATCCGCTCATCTCCAGCTGTGGCGCCGAGCAGGAGTACTTCCTCGTCGACGCCCACTTTGCCCGCAGTCGCCCCGACCTTCTGCTCGCCGGTCGCACGCTGTTCGGCGCGCCGTCGCCCAGGGGGCAAGAGTTCGACGACCACTACTTCGGAGCGATCCCCGAACGAGTCCAGGTCTTCATGCAGGACTTCGAGGACAAGCTCTTCCGGCTCGGCATTCCGGCCAAGACCCACCACAACGAGGTCGCCCCCGGCCAGTTCGAGGTTGCCCCGTACCACGAGGCGGCCAATGTCGCAGCCGATCACCAACAGCTGATCATGACGGTCATGAAGTCGACCGCGAAGGCTCACGGGTTCCTCTGCCTCTTGCACGAAAAGCCCTTCGCCGGTCTGAACGGATCCGGCAAGCACGTCAACTGGTCGGTTGGCAACGCCACGCAGGGCAACCTTCTCGATCCCGGCTCGACCCCCAGCGAGAATCTCGACTTCCTGCTGTTCTGCGGCGCGGTCATTCGCGGCGCCCACCTCTACGGACCGCTGCTGCGGGCCGTCATCGCCTCGGCCGGCAACGACCACCGGCTCGGCGCCAACGAAGCTCCTCCGGCTATCATGTCGATCTACCTCGGCGACCTGCTCGAGTCTGTTTTCGAGGACATCAAGCAGGGTCGAATCACCGAGACCGAGGAAGGGGTGCCGATCGATCTCGGGCTCTCCCAGATCCTCCCGTTCGAACGCGATCCGGGCGACCGCAATCGCACCTCGCCGTTCGCCTTCACCGGCAACCGATTCGAGTTCCGTGCCGTCGGCTCGGCGCACTCGGTCTCCGGCCCGCTGGTGGCCATGAACACGATCCTGGCCGACTCGCTGAACTGGATCGCCGATCGGCTCGAGGTGCTGCTGCCCGGCGAGGATGCGACCGAGCGCGAGCGCATCGTTGCGGTGGCCAAGGTACTCAAGGAGATCATGGACGACCACGGCGCGCTCATCTTCGG
>RCMY010003989.1_pt1 | contig 12910 bp, 15 predicted proteins | sample 2041341 | NCBI WGS metagenome assembly RCMY01 (sample SAMN09708234, study PRJNA481090) | Marine sediment metagenome, whole genome shotgun sequencing project. | reverse complement strand
GGTTAAGGAGGGTGAGGGGGCCCGGGGGAGCGGGAAACTAAAGGGGCGAGCCCCTTGTGGCTCCCGCTCCCCCGACTCGCTTACGTCACTTTAACGGCAATGCGTTCCGGTTCTTTGCCGCGTCTGGGCATGAAGACCATAAGCACGCCGTTGCGCAGTTCAGCGGAAATGGCGTTGCGGTCGATGTCTTCGAACAGGGTAAACTTGCTCTGGTAGTGCACATCGGTAAATTCCAGATTGTGCAGGCGCTCGGAGTCGTCCAGGTTGCAGGAGGTGTAGGCGTCAATAATCAGATCATCTCCCCGGCTTTCCACTTCCAGGTCTTCTTTTTCCACGCCCGGCAGGTTAAGATAGAGGTAAAAGCCGTCTTCCCGCTCAATAATATCCATGGAGGGGCGCACCACGGCCCGGCCGCCCCGCTGCGCTTTGTCCGCCCGGCTCATATCTTTTCCTCTTTCTGGATAATAGGGATGCGCCGGATTTTGCCGTCCGCAGGTTTGGGCAAAACAATGCTGAGCACGCCGTTTTTCATCTGCGCCTTAATTTGATCGGGCTCCGGGGTGAACCCCAGATCCACCAGGCGCTGAAAACGGCCCACCGGGCGCTCTTGCAGGGAATAACGTCCTTTAACCGGCACCAACTCGCCCTTGATGCTCAAGGTGTGACGGTAAACGGACAGATCCACATCTTCCAGAGCAGCGCCGGGTATAAGCGCCCGGATAGTGATGTTGTCCTGATTTTCGCTGACATTTAACGGAGGGAAAAGGGCCATATCCCGCGCCGCAAAGGCGGACAAAAGATCTGAAGTCAGCAGGTGATCGACCAGGCGCGGCGGCTCATAAAAGGCGTTAAAATAAATAACCATGCGCTTACCTTAAAAAACACGGCCTAAGGCCGCTCGCCCCGCTCGCCCTTATCCCAGGCCGCGCGAGGGATAGCTTTCTCCACCAGCAATACCGGAATCCCGTCATAGACTGGATATACCGCATCGCAACCCGCACACGAAAAACCCTCAGCCCGCTCCAAAGTTCCCAGCAATTGCAAATCGCCCCGGCACTTGGGGCAGGCCAAAATAGAAATCAGTTCTTGGGAGAAAACCATTTTAATCCTTGTCACAACAGGTTGCAATCAAAATTGTCCGGCGCAAACGCGGGGTTCCTGGTCTTCACGGTAAGGCGAAATGCTGCGCAAATGCTCCACAATCAGCGGCAGCTCTTTGAGCACCAGGTCAACGTCGCTTTCCGTATTGTAGCGGGAGAGCGACAGGCGCAAAGAGCCGTGCACATGGGTGAAGGGCACGCCCATGGCCCGCAGCACGTGGGAAGGCTCCAGGCTCCCCGAAGTGCAGGCCGAACCCGAGCTGGCGCAAATGCCCAAACGATCGAGCAGAAGAAGAATGGACTCGCCTTCGATGTTTTTAAAAGCGATATTCAAGGTGTTCGGCAGACGGCTTTTCTCGTCGCCGTTGACCATGGCCAGGCTGACGCGCTCAAGCAGGCCTTTTTCAAGTTTATCGCGCAGGGCGCGCACCCTGGTGTTCTCATCGTCAATGTGCTTGCCGGCCAGCTCGCATGCCGCGCCCAAAGCCACAATGGAGGCCACGTTTTCCGTACCTGCACGGCGGCCGTGTTCCTGGTGGCCGCCGGTAATAAACGGCCGGAAAGGCGTGCCCCGGCGCACGTACAGCGCGCCCACGCCTTTGGGAGCGTGCAGCTTGTGCCCGGACAGGGCCAGAAAATTCACGGGCAGCTCCGAGAGCTTGAACGGAATTTTGCCCACGGCCTGCACGGCGTCGGTCAGCATCTGCACGCCGCGCTCAGCGGCCATGGCCGCAATTTCAGCAATGGGGTAGACGTTGCCGGTTTCATTATTGGCGTACATCACGGCAATGAGGGCCGTATCCGGGCGGAATGAAGCGCGCGCTTCCTCAAGGTCAAGGCGGCCTTTTTCGTCAACGCCGAGCCAAGTCACGCTGTAGCCGCTGTTTTCCAGCTGTTGCGCCGTGGCCAGCACCGCCGGGTGCTCCACCTTGGTGGTGATGATGTGTCGCTTGTCCGGCTGGGAGCTAAGGGCGGAATGAATGGCCGCGTTGTCGCTTTCCGTGCCGCAAGCGGTGAAGATGATCTCTTCCGGGGTGGCGCCCAAAAGCTCGGCCACCTGCTCGCGGGCGAGCGAAAGCCCGGCCTCGGCCCGGCCGGCGAAGCGGTACATGCTGGACGGGTTGCCGTAATAGTCGGACAGATAAGGCAGCATGGCCTCCAATACTTCCGGAGCCACGGCCGTGGTGGCGTTGTTGTCCAGGTAGGTTATTTTCATTGGGTCACCTCTTTAACCACCAGGTCGTCTTCCACATGCTCGCGCAGGGCCTTTTCCACCACTTCCTTAAGGGTAAAGGCGCTGGAGGGGCAACCCACGCACACGCCCCTAAAGGCCACATAAACCACCTTGCCGTCCAGGTCCACCAGCTCCACATCTCCGCCGTCCTGGCGCAGGCGCGGCCGGACCACGTCGTCCAGGGTTTGCATCACCAACTGCATGCGCTGCACGTTGGTCATGCGCTTCACCGGCCTGATTTCCGTAAGGCAAGCGTTGGGCGCGCGGCCCAGGGTCTCGTCAATAATCTTCTGAATTTCGCCGTGACACAACTGGCAGGCACCGCCCGCCTTGGTGTAGTTGGTGACCTCCTCAATTGTGCTCAGGTGGTTTTCCTTAATGGCCCGGATAATTGTTTCATCGGTAACCCCAAAACACTTGCAGATAATCTGGCCTTCGTGGTGCAGCGGCTTATCCGAGCCGCCGCGCCAGTTGGCGATGGCCGCTTCCAAGGCTTCCTGCCCCATGATTGAGCAGTGCATCTTTTCTTTGGGCAGGCCGCCCAAAGTGTTCGCAATGTCCTGGTTGGTGATCTTCAGGGCCTCGTCCACGGTCTTGCCGATAATCAGTTCGGTAAGCACCGAACTGGAGGCAATGGCGCTGGCGCAGCCGAAGGTTTGAAACTTGGCGTCAGCAATACGGTCCTCGGCCGGGGAAGAGCCCCGGTCTATTTTCAGATATAATTTCAGGGCGTCGCCGCAGGCGAGGCTCCCCACTTCGCCCACGGCGTCGGCATCGGCAATGGCGCCCACGTTGCGCGGGTTTAAAAAGTGATCGTGCACTTTATCAGTGTAATTCCACATGGATATAACCTCTTAACAGGCCTTTGCGAAAAGGGCCTTAAACTCAATGTTAATCGTTAGTGACAACATTTTTATATATAACAACTCAAACCGCGCTAGCCAAGAGGCGCGGCGCAAGATCCGCCGGATGGCCAAACATTGCGGAAAGCTCATTGCATCTGATCCGACGCTCCTCCGGGTTTAAACAATGTGCCGATATGGCTGGAAATATCTTCCAGGCTGAAGTTCTGATCGCGGATGCCGGGCGGATTTTTGCGCGCGGTTAAGCGCCCTTCTTTGCGCAAAATAATATAGGGCACAAAATCGCCCCCGGCGCGCAGTTCTTCAAATACCGCGGCATGGTCGCCGTAGATGAGCAGCAGCGTGCCTTCGGGCGCGCGCTCGTAAAACTCCTCAAGGCAGCGATCCACATAATTGATGCTGTTGGCGAAATTCTGAAATTTATCCTTGGGCTGCGGAAAATATTTCTGCTCGCTCTCGGGCAGATACTCCCAAGGCGTGTGGTTGGTCAGGGTGATCACGAAAATAAGATCCTTGCCCGGCCGCGCGGCCAGGTCCGCCGCCAAATTAAGCACCGCCCGGTCCAGATACCCGTAGGTGGAAAAGAATTTATGCCGGTCGCCCGCGCCAAGTCCGCCGCGCGCGTCCAAATCTTCCTTAAACAGCACTTCGTCAAAACCCATGCGCACGTAGGCGGGCTTGCGGTTAAAGAAATTGCCGTCAAAACCGTGCAGGGCTGTGGTCCGGTAGCCGTCCGCCTTGGCCAGGCGGGGCAGGCTGCCTTCGCGCTCGAACGGATAGGTGGATAACTTATAGGGAATGATTTTGCGGTTGACCGCCTCCTGCATGAGCACCGAGCAGTCCGCGCTGGCCGAACCCAAACGCGAGCGCGAGATGACGCGGTGGTAGGTGGAGGCCGCCGTCAATTTGTTCAAAAACGGGGTTAACGGTCGGCCTTGCTCGTCGGTCCAGTTCAAAGCGCCGTAATCCAGGCTTTCCACCTGCAGAATGATGATGTTCTCTTCGGGCTGAAGTGGCGGCACAAGGTCGGTCAATGTCCGGGAAATGGGGTGCGGATCGAAGAAATCAGCTTCATCGGTCAGGGCCAGCTCCGCCGCCCAACTGATCAGATATCCGTAAGTGGCGATATTTTTGGCCGAAGAAAAGCCTTTGAGCTCTTCGGCCATGTTGACCACCCGCAAATTGCCCGTAACCAGCACCCCGGCGGCGCAAATAACGGCCAGTGTTCCCCGCAGCCAGGCCAACCAGGCGCGGGGCCTGCCCGGCGCGCCCCACAGCAGCGCGCATTTAAGCGCAAACAACCCGACCGCTGCGAGGGCAGCCTGCAGGGGCACGGTGGAAAACAAATCTCCGCCCATAGCCGCGCCTTCTTTCCATTGGGTAATCAGCGGGGTGAGCAAGAGCTCGGCGTGGAAATAATTCCAATATGCATAGATACTCAAACTTAGCAGGGCGCTGCCGGCTAAAGCCAGGGTCACGCACCATTTGGGCAGCGCCAGCACGATCAGACCGGCCAGACAGAGGTCTAGAGCCAGGCGGCAGGCCAGCATGGCGTACTCGGCGTGATAAGCCGGGTTGGAAGCCAGCTGCTGCCAGATAAAACTTTCCAGAGCCCAGATAAGGATAAGCAAAACAAGGCAGACGCACTGCCCGAAGGTCACGTTCAAAGCCTGACCGCCTTTTCTTCCCAGGGCAGTTCGGTCGCGCTGAACCAGGACCGCGCCTCAGCCGAAACGGCGAAATACCACCAAAACGCCAGGGGAATGAACAAGCGCTCGGAAAACAGACGCGGCAGGCCGTAGGTATATTGATACCCCCCTTGTTCAGCCAAAGAGATATATAAAGTGATTATATTGGCTGCCCAGACGGCCGCTTCCAAAGCCAGCCACAATCCCAGACACCAAAAAATGACCCGAAGCATGCCCCGACGCACGCGCAAAGCATACAGGGCCGCGAAAGGCAAAACCAGGCAAGAAACGGTGATGGCGGCATGCAGAGCTATGAATGCCAGCCCGCCGTCGGTGACGGTGCTGAAAGAATAGGCCAGCCAAATTAACTTGGGCAGTCCGTAATGCACCGGGCACAGCCAGCAAACAACCGTGAACAGCGCTATTTCCGCGGGCGGCAACTCAGCGGCGCAGCCCGGCGGCTGATACAACCCGAACGTCCGGCGCACTTTGGGGGAAAACAGAAAATAACGCCGCCATGCCTCGCTGATGACGATGGCGGCCAGCAGATTGCTTATCGTAGTAATGGTGTTGTTGCGCGTAAGAAATCCCAGCGCCGAATCCTCGCGCGGACCGAAGATTAGAAATAATGCCCCCATGCCCGCAATGCCCACTGCGGCCGCAGCTATATTTATAGCCAGCAGCATGCGGCAACGCCGAGGCGCGCCCTCCATGCGCTCATAAATTCCATATCCGACCCACCCGGACAATCCCGCGCCTAAAACACCGGCTGCCGCCAGGCCCATAAAAATATATTCGATGCCGAAGTGCCAGGTCGCGCTTTGAGTCAGCACCCGCAATGCCCAGAACGCGCACAGCCCGCACAACACCCCGCCCGCGCACAAACCGATAAAAAACACCAAAGTCAATCCCGGCAAACGGGTCTTGCAGCCAAGCCCTATCTCGGGCTCCCGGCCGCCCGGCCCCTGCTCCTCAGGCTTTTCCAAATCCGTATCTGCATCAGCCACGCGCCCGCTCCTTCAAATTCAAAAACAATCTCAATAATAAAAAATATGCCGGAGCGAATAATAATCCATTAATCGCCCGATGGAAAGATTTCTGCAGACCAGCTATGGACAGTTGCCAATTAATACGCACAAGTATAGAACCTATCCCAAAATCCCAACGCCAAAGCCGGAAAATAACCCGGTCCGCAAAGGAGCGACCATGTTTTTCCTTTTGAAATTCCGCCAGCGCGCCCTGTATGCCCTGCTGCTCATCCTCCTGTCCGTATTCGCCCTGCGCCCCGCCGCTTACGCCGCGCCCGGCGATGAGCAGCTAAAAGAAGCCATGCGCCGCATTTTGCAGGAAAACCCGGACATCCTTCTGGATGTGCTTAGCGAACACAGCGATGAGCTTTTAAATATCATGCAAAACGCCGCGGAAAGCAGACGGGTCAAGGCCATGACCGATAACTGGAATAAAGACGCCAAGGAGCCCAAACAGATAAATTTTACAGGCCGGGCCATTGAAGGCGATAAAAACGCGCCGGTAACCATTGTGGCCTATTCCGATTTTCTCTGCCCCTACTGCAAGCAGGCCACTGACGTTGTGGACGAAGCGCTGAAAGCCCACCCCAAGGAAGTGCGCTTTGTGTTCAAAAACTACCCGCTGATAAAGCTCCATCCCTTTGCGGAAATAGCGGCCAAATACTATATCGCGGCCTGCCTGCAAGACAACGACAAAGCGGTTGAATACCACGCCCTGCTCTTTGCGGGCCAGGACCGCCTGGCTAAAGACGGCGAGGCTTACCTGCAGGAAGCGGCCAAAGGCCTGGGGCTTGATGTGGATCGTCTGGTTAAGGACGCCAATGGCGGCAAGGTGGCGGCCATGCTGGCCGAAGACCAGGGCGAAGCCCGGAGCATGGGCATCAAGGGCGCGCCCTTTTTGGTGATCAATAATTTAATTCTGCCCGGCGCGCCGGACCGCGCGCTGTTGGAAGAAGCCATTCAAAAGGCTCTCAGCCTGCGTTGATTCAGATATCGCCGGGCTTCTTTTCGCCGTCCGCGGAGGGATCAGCCCCGGCAAGCGGCCTTTCCGGGCCATCGGCCGCTGTCCCCGCCTCGCTTTCAGCACCGGCATGTTCCAATTCCTGCTGCTGTTTGGCGAATTTCACCGCCCGACTAACCGCGATGCGCGATCTGATGAACCAGAGCAGCGCGGCCAGGGCCAGCACCCCTACCAACACATAAAAAATGCCGTGCCCCACCCAGGCCACAATGGCCAGGAAGGATTTGCCCGCGTAATAGCCGCCGTAGGAGAACGATGTGGCCCAAATCGCCCCGCCGATAATGTTCAGAAAGAAAAACTTCTTGTAACTGACCCCGCTGATGCCGAGCATGATCGGAGTGATGTTGCGCACGCCGTAAATAAAGCGGAAACTTAGAATGAGCAGGGTATCGTACTTCTTGAACAGAGTGGTGGCCTTTTCCATTCGTTGCGCCAGCTTGGGAAAGCGATGCAGAAGTTTTTCACCTTTGAACTTGCCGAGCAGAAACATGAGCTGATCGCTTAAAAGCGCGCCGGTGAAGGCGCACAACGCGATAAGCTGCAAATCCATGCCGGTTTTGGGCGACATGAGCCCGGCAATAATGACAATGGTCTCCCCTTCCAGAAAGGTCCAGATCAGAATGCCGTAGTAGCCGTATTGGTTCAGCAGGGCGATGATGTCCGGGTCTGTCCGGTGCACGGCATAAATAACCCCGGCCAGGACCGCGATCAGGACCAGGGTAAGAATCCAGTGTTTTTTTATAAAGCCTTTAACGTCGGGAAACATTATATCCAGCCGTTGATCATATGCCGACAATCTGTTCCGGGCAGATAGAAATATTTTTTTATGCAGCGGGTGAACGTGCCCGCGTAACTTAACTAGTATGCTTTTTTGGCATTATGTAAACACAATTTTGCGCCCGGTCTGCGCCTTGAAAAAGCGCCGGGGCGGGTACCCGCTGCCGTAAAAAATCCGCCGAACCGTCATGCGGTTAGGCGGATTTTCCGAGCTAAAGTGGTGGGTCGTACAAGATTCGAACTTGTGGCCCGCGGCTTAAAAGGCAGCTGCTCTACCGACTGAGCTAACGACCCACTTCAGGGAAGACTTTTTGCGTTAAATCTCAGGTTCTGTCAAGCCATAATCTGAAATTATTTTTCCAGCGGGGCAAACACGCCGATGAGCTCATCCCTTCCGTCCTGCATAAAAAATAACAATTTGCCCGTTCCGTCGTAGCGCAGCATTACGACAGCGGCTTTATCATCATTCATAACCAGACGCACCTGGCGCACGCCGTTCTTCCGCTCCGTTGCGTCTTCAGCGCTTTCAGGCGCCACCGCAAAGGACAAGGTGTTGGCTGCGGTTTTACGGTCCGCATACCAGGCAATCACACGTTTTTGCGTGTCGATGCTGAAGCCGAGTTGCCCGTAGTCCGCAACAAATTTATCCCGGCCTATTTTTTCAATTTCCTCGCGCGCGGCGGAGTCCACCCGCATACTGGCCTCAACATCCAACTCCCAGCGGCCGGCCGCGATTTCCGCAAGCACGGCCTCGGGCGAAGCCGCGCGCGACTTAGCCGCGCACCCCGCAAATAAAACCAGAATGAGCAGGCAAACCAGCCTCTTTTGCATGAAAGATTCCCCGCTTTTCAGGCTTATTTCCGTCTGGCGAACACCGCCACCAACTGCTCACCGGCAAACATGACCACGCGGCCGCCTTCTCCGTAGCGCAAAATCATGTCCGGCCCGGGGTCGTCAATAATCTTGAGCCGCACCTCCGTTACCCCTCCGTCTTCCGCTCCGGCATCGTTTTGGGAAAGAACGTCGAATGATCGGGAGCTGTTAAGCGAGCTTTGCGGATCGTGAAACACGATGGTCCGCGTCTGCGCGTCAAGGTCAAAGCCGATCCGGCCGTACAACGCCGCGAACTCTTTCCGGCCCAGACCGTTCATCTCCGTTTTGGCCGTGTCGCTGACCTTGATCCAGGCGTCGGGGTCTATGATCCAGGCGCCGCTGATATCTTTAAGCATGGCTTCGGCGGACGGCGCGCCTTGCACGGCGGCGCTCTCCTCGGCCGAACAATCCTTGTCCGCGAAACTCACGGCCAAGGCCAAAATCAACAAACAAGCGATTTTCTTGAATACAGGCATGCGCATTCTTTCCCTATACTTTGGGCCTACAGCCACTTTTTGGTCTTGCCGAATTCCACCTTGGCAAGGCCGCCCATATACGGCTGCAAAACCTTGGGAATGCGAATGGAGCCGTCTTCTTCCTGATAGTTCTCAAGCACGCCCACCAGGGTGCGGCCCACGGCGAGACCGGAACCGTTGAGGGTATGGGCCAGCTCGGTTTTGCCGCCGCCTTTGGGCTTATAGCGGATGTCGGCGCGGCGGGCCTGGAAGTCCGTGCAGTTTGAGCAGGAGGAAATTTCACGGTAGCGGTCCTGCCCGGGCAGCCAGACCTCCACGTCATAGGTCTTGGCCGCGGAAAAGCCCATATCCCCGGTGCACAGCACCACGGTGCGATGGGGCAGCTCCAGACGCTCTAAAAGGTTCTGGGCGTGCGTGCGCATTTTTTCCAGCTCCTCAAAGGAACGTTCCGGATGGGCGAAGCGGACCATTTCCACTTTATTGAATTGGTGCTGGCGAATAAGCCCGCGCGTGTCCTTGCCGTAGCTGCCGGCTTCGGAGCGGAAGCAGGGCGTCACTGCTGTGTAAGCCAGGGGCAGGGACTCCTCGGGAATGACTTCCCCGGCGTGCAGGTTGGTCAGCGGCACTTCCGAAGTGGGAATCAGGAAATAGTCCCAGCCTTCCAGCTTGAACAGATCCGCCTCGAACTTGGGCAGGTTGCCCGTGCCGGTCATGGTTTTGCGGTTGACCATCAGCGGCGGCTGAATTTCCGTGTAGCCGTTCTCGCGGGTCTGCACGTCCAAAAAGAAATTGATGATGGCCCGCTCCAGGCGCGCCGCCCAGTCCCAGTACACCGCAAAACGCGCCCCGGACAGCTTGCCGGCCCGGTCAAAATCCAGGCCGTGCAATTTGGCGCCCAGTTCCCAGTGCTCCAGGGGCTTAAAGGAAAATTTGGGAATATCGCCCCAGACGTGAACTTGCCGGTTATCTTCTTCTGAAGAGCCCACAGGCACGCTTTCGTGCGGCACGTTGGGCGTGTTCAGCATCCAGTCCTGCACCGCGCCCTTAAGCTCTTCAGCTTCTTTGTTCAGTTCCTTGACCTGATCGGACACCTCGGCCAACCTCGCGAGCAGCTCGTCGGCATTGCCGCCCTCGCGCTTGATGCGAGCCACCTCGCCCGAGGCTTTGTTGCGCTCGCTCTGCAAAGACTCAAGCTTGGCCAGAGCCGCGCGGCGACGCTCATCCAGGGCGGTGAAGTCGGAGACTTTAATGTCCGAGTTGCGGTTTTTAAGCGCCCGGGCAACGACCTCAGGCGAATTTTGCACCAGTTTCAAATCAAGCATGGCTTAACTCCTAAAAGGTCAAGTTTTTTTCCTTGATAGCCCGTGAATGGGCCGCGGTCAACTGACGACGCCGCTCGCGCCCGGCAGGAATTATTTGATAAAGGCCTGCATGCCGGTAAAAACCACCTGGGCGGCAATGGCGGCGAGAAGCAGTCCCGTGAGCTTGGCCAGCACGGCAATGCCCGTGGGGCTGAGCATTTTTTCAATTTTATCCGCCAAAAGCAGTGTGGCCAGGATGCCGCAGGAAGCGAGAAACAAGGACAGCGCGCCCATGATCTTTTCCGTGAAGTCCACGGATGAGGCCCCGATGATCATCACCGTGCCGATGGAGGCCGGGCCCATGCACAGGGGAATGGCCAGAGGCACCACGCTGATGTCCTCTTTTTCCGAGGTGAAGGGCCGATCCGGCGTTTCGTTCATCAAGGAGACCCCGGCCAGAAAGAGTAGGGCCCCGGCGCCGATGCGAAACGCATCCAGGGTAAACCCGAACAAACTGAAAATCTGTTCGCCCAAAAAATAAAGGACAATGCCGATAATGAACACGGCATAGGAGGTGCGCCGGGCGGTGTAGCGCTTGCGGGCCGCATCATAGTGCCTGGTGCCGCTCAAAAAAGCGCTGAGCACGGCCGGCGGGGTCATCAGGGCGAAGAGCTTGATCGTATTGCCGAAAAAAAAGGAAAGATGCAGATCCATAACTGACTCCAAGCATTGGATTGAATGCGGTCGTGGACGGATGCCGCCCGGCTTGCCGCAGCGAAATTATCCGTCCACTCAATAATGATGTATAGACCGCTTTTGATAAAAGGCAAGCACGCGGGGCCTTAAAAAACACACGCCGTGGCGTATAAAAATTTTGTCAATTGCCGGGCTGGCTGCAAACCCGCCGTCAACCCTGGCCTCGGCGGACGCGCAAAAATAAAAATTTCTTGTAATATATTGAAATAAATGACTTTATTTGGTTGAAAATTTTCAACTCAACTTTTCCGCCATCCTCGTAAAGACAGAAACAAGTTAAAAATCTTTAACGAATTTCAAAGTTTGAATTTTTCCTTTTTTAGAAATATATTAAGTAATATAAGTATGTTATGCATATAAGCGCCAGTTGGCACGGCAGTTGCTATATACTAAGCATCCTTCCCTTTTGCGTTCTCCAAAACAAAAAACGGTCTGCAGCGGTTGCAGACCGTTTTTTTATGTGCAGAAGCAAACGGCTCGTCTGAAGTTTCCAGCTCATTTATTGGCCGCTTCATACAGAGCCTTGTTGATCAGGCCGGTCAGCGCTCTGGTGATGTCCGGGTCAAGGTCGATAAAGCGCAGACCCACCTGGTGCTTTCCGGCCACGGGCTCGGACCAGGCCACTTCGGTAATGGCATTGAGGTACTGCTCAGCGTCATTTTCATAAATCTTAAAAAAGCCGGGCATGAATTTGTTTAAACGCGGAATCTGCACCCGCACCTGCAACCGGGTTCCGGGCTTAAAGGCTTCCGGCGATTCCACACACACGCCGCCCGTGCTGATGTCCGAGCAAGTGGCCGTTACCCGGTCCTGGCTGGTGATGGGAAACTTAAACTCATTGATCTCCACGCTGTAGCCTTTGGGCAAACGGACAAACTGCCGCCGGTTGTTCATGTCTTTTTCATTCATTAATATCCTCCTGCCGTTATTTCAGCCCGATTAAAATCTTTTTCAGGCTTTTTTACACCTTAACTGACCACCAGCTCTATCGCAAGCATCAAAAGCATAAAACTTGCCTCTTGCCCACAGCCTATGGCCCAAAGGCCGATTTTGCAGCCAAAGTCGATCATGCGACAAGTTCCAAGCCTTTCCTTCTGGACGAAGCGCCGCAAATATGGCACAAACTTGGGGCGCGGCCGCACTGAACCCTTTATTTTTACCGGTCGCTGATATTTTTTTTCAGGAGATTCACCATGCAGGACTGCCCTTGCGGCTCCAATCAACCTTTGGAACAATGCTGCGGCCCCATTCTGGACGGCAAAATTCAGGCCCCCACCCCGGAAGCCCTCATGCGGGCGCGTTACTCCGCCCACGTTTTGGGCAAAACCAAATTTCTGATCACCAGCCTGCACCCCAGCGTGCGCGGCGATATTAAAGAAAGCGACCTGAAAACCCCAGGCGACGCCCTAACCTGGCAGGGCCTGACTATTGAAGAAACCGCCGGCGGCGGCGCGAGCGACGATAAAGGCGAAGTGGTGTTTACCGCCAAATACGCCGTGCACGACAACGCGAACGAACACCGCGAACGCGCCTACTTCCGCAAAGACAACGGGCAGTGGTATTATATGGATGGCGACGTGGACGGCCACACTCCCTACCGCCGCGAGGACCCCAAAGTGGGCCGCAACGATCCCTGCCCCTGCGGCAGCGGCAAGAAGTACAAGCAGTGCCATGGCAAGCTGAGCTGATGAGCGCTCCTTCTTGCGCTGAGCCTGAGGGCGGGGCAGCGCAAGACCCATGAGGCCGGCTGGCGCATGCCCGAAAGCAATGCCGTTGCCTCGACCGACCTCGAC
>RCMY010003988.1_pt1 | contig 12913 bp, 14 predicted proteins | sample 2041341 | NCBI WGS metagenome assembly RCMY01 (sample SAMN09708234, study PRJNA481090) | Marine sediment metagenome, whole genome shotgun sequencing project. | reverse complement strand
GCTCGTTATTAAAGCAGGCACTGGCGTTCAAAATTAGTCCATTTTGGAAGGCCATGCGGGCTCAGCGGATGGCAGCTTAGAAACCTTGCTAACATTGCTGCGATCTAATTGGGCCTTACAGTGGAGTGGAGGAGCGGATATGAAAATACTCTTAATGACTATTGGTTCGCGTGGCGACGTTCAGCCCTTTACCGCCATCGGAGCTCGGCTTAAATCTTCGGGCCACGACGTGCATATGGCTGCCGACACCGGGTTTTCCCAGATGATTGCAGCGGAAGGGCTGACACATCACGCGCTTCCTCTGGATTTTCAGGAGGTTTCTCAAGACCCTGAAATGCAGGCCGCGCTCACCTCATTTTCGGGAGCGGTCAAGGCATTCAGTCTGGCGTCGGACCTTATGAACAAGCAGTTCAGTGCCATGTGGCAGATTGGGCTGGAGGTAAAGCCGGATCTGATCCTCCATCACTTCAAAGGCGTCATGGCCCCCTATCTGGCTCGCCGTCTGAACGTGCCTGCGTGGCCGGTGATGCTGCAGCCGGGGTTTGTGCCAACCCGCGCCTATCCGCAATTCTTTGTGTCATCCCGGTCCCTTGGCAGCCTCGGCAACCTGGCGAGCCACAAAATGGTCGACGCTGGCATTCGTTTTGCCAGCAGACTGATGGTCAAACGATGGGTGAAGGCGACCGGAACCGATGTCGGGGACGTGATGGATTTGCAAGCGGGGTATTCACCCAATGGGTCAGCAACGCGCCTTCATGCCTATTCGCCGCACATCGTACCCCTCGCCCCAGACATGCCGCCGACCGACAAGCAGGTTGGCTATGCATTTTCCGAACCGGCCCCTTTCACGCCACCACAAAATTTGGAAAACTTCCTGTCCGAAGGAGAAAGGCCAATATTTGTTGGTTTTGGCTCTATGCCGGGGATCAACCATGAGCAAATAAATACTGCTCTCATTGGTGCCCTCAAGCAGACCGGCCTGCGTGCAGTGGTTGTAACGGGTTGGGGCGGAATTCGCGACTTACCTGTCGGTTCGAAAGTGCATGTTCTAGAGTCGGTGCCATATCCTTGGCTCTTCCCTCAGGTCGCGGCTGTCGTACATCACGGTGGTTCCGGCACCACGCATGAAGGGCTGCGTTGGGGGCGACCAACCGTGATTTGCCCACTGTTTGCGGATCAGCCATTCTTTGGTCAGCAGGTCGCCCGTCTTGGGATAGGCTCGAACCCTCTTGCGCAAAAACATCTCACCGCTGACCGATTGGCAAGCGCACTTGATCAAGCGATGAGCGAGAAGGTTATGGCAAAAGCCAAATCCTTTGGCTGTGAAATGGCTGACGAAGATGGGGCAACAACCATAACGGAAATGGTCAATGCGATCACAACGTAACATAGGTTGCACTTAGGTTGAGCGGTGGTGAATACGCATTTTAATCAACAGGACCGTCATGGGTGGCTTTCGACCTCGTTTGGGCCCGATATGCTGGTGATTTTGAGAATGGTGGCGCTATGATCTGGTCTTGCACCCTTGGCTGCATGTTGCAGGGTTGCGGCGCAACATGCGGATATTTCATAACAACGCTGAACAGGACAAAGCGCCTCCAAAAAACGGCGCGCTGGCAAACAATGCACACGCTATTAGCCAACGGGAAAACGCAACGACGGCTGGAACTCAAACCTTAGAAAATATGAACAATCCGAAAATATGCCAATGCAACCAGCTCTCATTTCACGTCGCCTGCATATCAAACGGGAACTTTCGGGACCCGATCCGTGTTAGTATCTTAGTAACTGACCCAATCGATTGAGGAGATTATCACAATGGCAAACGACACATTTTCTTACAGCGATGCGTTACTTGATCCGAGCAAGTTTTATGCCGCACCAAAAGACGCCGCGAACAACACGCGCTTTTCCGTCGCGGAGAGACGCAAAATTTTACAGGCTTGGCAGATGAATGAAGAGGCGCTTTTGCGCGCATCCAACGAAGGTCTGGACGGCGGTGAGAGGCCACATTTGCAGCTTGTTATCGCAGAATTACAACGGCTGGCCTAGGTCCTGCCGGCGGAAAATATCTGCAAAATTATGCCGTCGCAGATATACGAAATCTGCTCGCGGTCGTAAGCCGTCATAAAACAAACGGGACATTCCGGTCGCGCAGAATTGCGGCAAAGCCTTGCGCTGTCTGCATTTTCATCCGTCAATCCAATTGGAGCGCGAAGCGCCAGACATATCCCGTGGCGTCGTAGAAAAGCCGCCCCAACGCGGGACGGCTTTATTATTTTAGGTGAATATCGCAATCAAGATAATGATCCAGATCGGGATGCCTAACAGCCAAAGAAAAATCGATTTCATAGTATTCCCTTTCTATGTCCAACGGCCAAAGCGACCAAATGCCCTGCCCTCGTCGCGATGCTGACCACCCATACCAGCAGCCCAATACGCACCAGCGCCTGCGATAAGTAACGATGCAGCGAGCACAAAGGCGGATATAATTGCGCCTTTGCGTGCCGCGTCTGCTACGGCTTTGACCTCGGCTTCATTTGCTGCGACCATGTCGGTTGCGTCTTGTGCGGTTGGTGCCGGACCGTCGGCCGTAATGGCAACAGTTGAAGATATATCCGCTGCGGCATTTACCACGGTGTCAGCGCCTGATCCGAGCAACACAGCCCCGATCAAAACCGCAACAGCCCATACGGTCAGTCCGTGGATTCCGTCACGCACATGCACCTCGTCACCTGTTGCCTGATCAAGGCGGCGACGCATGCGGCCTGTGATATACCCCCCGACCATAAAGCTGGAAATCGTAGTCCACAGCATCCACAGACCGACCGACAACGCGGCCGCAAACGCCGAGCCTTCTCCTTCATAAGGAGAAGCAAACAAAAGCCCCAGTGCAGCCCCAAAGGTTGTGAATATAAATGCAATGCTGGTCGCAACAGCGGCACCCGCAAGGATTGCGGCCCAATCGACGTAGCTGCCTTCGTGCGAAAACGCAGGTGCGGATGCTTGGGTTAAAGTTTCAGTTCGATTTATCATTTCATCGTCCTTCCAAAAATATGCGTAAAGACCTTAGCCAAGGCCGAGAAAGGACAAGATTGCCAATACAACGACAACCAATCCGACAAGGTAAATTATTCCGTGCATTCCAATTCTCCCGTGTTGTTTTTCAGATTAAGGACGGCGCAACGCGCGCCGTACTTTCTTACCTAACCAACACAGGTCACCGTAGATGGTTCCGCAAAGCACCAACAATTTATCAGAGTTTACTGGACGGTTCCCGGCCCGATTAATAGGGCGTTCTCCCAAGCACGTCGGCCCTTGCTATCGTTGAAAATTTTTACCGCCTCGACATGCTGTCACACAAATGCCTGACGGCAGCCCGTTTGGACTGCCGTCAGTTCGTCACTTATGTTTTGTCAATTTACTCTTCGTAAGCGGGTTGCGCCTCAAGTGCTTCTTGCGAGCTGTCGATGTAGACACGAACGTCATCGCCATTCTCAGAGCGCACAATTGTCAGCTCGCTCATTGGCACAGCGACGGGACGCTCGCCCATACCCAAGAAACCGCCAACGTCGATAACGGCGCGATCAAGCTTGCCGTCTGCCGTCAGCAACAGGGTGCCAACTTCACCGACATCTTCGTCTTCTACACCGTAGACGCGCGCACCAGTCAGCATTTCTGCTGTCAGGTCAGCCGCCTCAATCGCCATATACCCTTCACGAGCAATCGTTGGGCCGGTGACGTCGTTCATGGTATTGTCCATGCCGTCATTCATCGCGCCGCGCTGGTATGGTGCGGCGTCGGTAATGCCCGCCTTGCTTGCGTTGATCACGACGAAATACTCGTCGGCATCGTCACCATCAGAGACAAACCGCAAGTCGCTCATGTTCACGGACACATCTTTTTCGCCCATGCCCAAGAAACCGCCCACACCCACGATCACGGATTGCGCCATGCCGTCGCGTGTCAGCACGATTTCGTTGATCTCGCCAATGTCGTCCCACTCGGTTGCCTGATCTGCGGTCACGGACATCGTGTCTGCAAGATCGGCTTCGGTTGCATAGATGCGCGCACCCAATAGATCGGAGGCATTCAGGTTCGTTGCCATATCAAAAGGGGCGTCCGAGAACATCGCGGTATGCCCATCGGCCATTGCAGATGTGCCCAGTACAATTGCGATTGCTGTTGATGTCATAAAGTTTTTCATATCGTTCTCCTAAGTATCAGTTGTTGATGTAGTAAGAACAACGTGACGCAGAATTGGTTCCGGTTAAGTATCAGAAATAATTAACTAATAAATGATTTTAAACGCAAAAAACCGCGAAATGAGAGGAAAATCTCGTTTCGCGGCACGCGCACTAACAGCTCAAGCATACGATCACAAAAGAGCAATCACTCGCCTTGCATGTACAACGGGTCCGAGGCAAAATCGTTCCGGTGCTGTCACATTAATTCTAAAATAAGGGAGCGGTTCAACCTGCGCAGTCTCCACAAAAAACACTCCGATCATAATGACCGGAGCGCAGTAGGGGCAGGTAGGGAGGTAAAACGGGGAAGTTAACTATAGGACTGCAACGATATTCCGGTGTCCGACATTCGGTAGGCCTGATGACCAAGGGACTTGCGTACCGACGACATATCCATGTCAAGCGGGCCAGAAACAGTACAGGGGTAACGATATATGCGGCCATTACGTTCGATGTCGACGCGCGCCTCAAAGGAACCGGACTGGGCGTTGTAGCGAATATCATTGATCTTCATTTTGTTCACCATGATCTGTTGTGTCTTGTACCAACAGAACCGAAAGCACGGCAAAAGGTTCCCGAATTGACTACGTTTACAAAAATGGCTGGCACTACGTCATAGATTACTCTGTGCGTCTTTTCGCAATGCTATCGCTTAGGTCTGCCAAGGGGGCTGCTGCATGAGCGATACAGACGAGAGCTATCTTATTGTCGGATTGAAGGGGCTGGTCCTGTTTGATGTGATCGGGATCATCGCAGAGATATTTCCGGGGCTTGGCGCTGTCACCGCCCAATCCCCGATTGAGGCTACAGAACTGGCAGCCAAGCTCAAGTCTGTGCGGTTTGCCTTTCTGAATGTTGATCCAGACGAGTTTGTGCGGACCGAACTCGCCAGCCTTTTGTCAGGTTTGGGCACTCGTATCGTCATGATGGGGCTTGCCGCCGAAGAAAAAGCGGCAGATCTTCCCTATGATGTTCTGGATCGGCCGTTTGCAGATGCCGACATCATTCGTATTCTCAAAAAAGAACGCGAGGTGTGACCAAGTTGTGCGCTGACTTTTGCTATTTGACAGTCCATTATGGCCCAGTGATTTGAGTTGAGGAAGCGTGATGAAAAGTTCCGGGTCGACGGTTTCATTTCTGAGAAGATACTTTGATAGTCTTGGCGTTCGTTTTGTGGCCCTGCTGGCAATTGCCCTGCTGCCGTTGCTGATTGTTTCAATTGTACGGTCGCAAAGTGTCTTGAGCGAAGCGGTGGCGCGGTCGCAGGCCGCACTTGTCGGAGAAACGCTGCGTGTTGTGCGTGACGAGGTGACGTTGATCGAGGGTGCCATGGCTGTTGCGCGGTCGCTAAGCCAAACTGTCAAACCTGTTTTAGACGACCCCGAGACCTGCAACCAAATAATGAAAGCGCAACTGGTTGATACACCGTATTCATATGCGGGCTTTTACGACACCGCCGGTTTTTCGTCTTGCTCTAGCGCAGATGAGCCGGTTGATTTCGGCGTGACACGCGCGCTTGAAACCCAGATTGTCGATCCGCGACCTGTTGTTCTTCTCAATGAGGTGGCGCCTGTTTCAGGCACCTCCGTCATTTACGCGTCTTATCCCGTTTTTACGGACTCCGGTCTCTTGATCGGCTTCACTGCGATTTCGGTGCCACACGATCAATTGCAACGGGACAACCAGCCGACATCAGGCGCCGTCGTTTTGACGCTTGGCGCTTCTGGTCAGGTTTTGACCGCACCAAAATCACTGCAAAATGCCGATATGATTTTGCCTGATCTTGTCAAAGGGGAAGACTTGCGACTGTCACCTACGAGTTTTCAGGCGGTTGGGCGCGACGGTATAAAGCGCATTTATGCGTTGGTGCCTATTGTCAAAAACGAGCTTTACGCGCTTGCAACATGGCCTGAGGCCGATGAAATCAATGGTGCTTTTTATCTCAAAAACCCTTCGCTTTTCCCTGTATTAATGTGGTTTGCAAGTCTGGTTGTGGCATGGTTGGCGGCGTCAATATTTGTTTCAAAACACGTCATCCGATTGCGGAAATCTATGCGGGTATTTGCCGATACGCGTCGCGTGCCCGATGCAGGTGAATTCCGGGATGCGCCAAGCGAACTGCGGGATGTCTCGGAGGCATTTATCGGAATGACCAACCATATCCTGCGTGATGAAGCAAAGATCGAAGATACCTTGCGACAAAAGGATATTTTGCTGCGTGAAGTGCATCACCGCGTTAAAAATAACCTGCAATTGATTGCCTCGATCATGAGTATGCAAATGCGCAAATCGCGGTCCGCAGAGGTTAAAGGTTTGCTCAAAAGCCTGCATGATCGGGTGAATAGTCTCGCCACGATACACCGCAATTTGTATCAGACATCGGGTCAGGCCGACGTGACAATGCAAGAACATCTAAATGAAATTGTGCGCCAAGTGATGCGGATGGGCGCACGTCCTGATCGCAAAATCGCCTTATCGACAGATTTTGCAGAGCTCACGTTAAACACGGACCAAGCCGTGCCGCTCTCGTTGTTTGTGACCGAGGCAATTACCAATGCGCTAAAGTATATCGGGGCCTCGGATGGTCAGAAAAACTGGTTACGCGTGCAGCTGAAACGGCCAGAGCCTGACGTCGCCGTCATGGAGATCGAAAACAGCTTGCCTGATCATGTGCTCCCAAAAGATAACGAAACCTCGTCAGGGCTGGGATCAGAGTTAATGGATGCATTTTCACAGCAATTGGAGGGAGACATGACGCGGACGCAGACCGATAGCACATTCAAAATAGTGCTGCGTTTTCCGATTGATGCGCTCACAGTGAAACATGAATAAGCCCTGCCCGTCACGCTTTATCCTGATTATCCTGCGCGTTGAGCTTTGCAATAAGGGCGATCAATTCGGGCGGTAACTCTTTTGCCGCTTGCGCGTTGAAGGCCCGTTGCAAGTTGGATTTGATTAGCGCGTTTTTTTCGGTCTCTTTTTGTGCGTTCTGGCTCATGAGCTTTCATCGCCTCCATTGTTTGTTTGGTCATATCAATGGTAATTTAGTTTAACATCAGTTGAATGAGACGGACGATACCCCGTTTTGTTAAAGAAAACCTTAAAAGGGACGCCAATGTCACAGACCCCATCACCCAAAAACATCTCGCTTGTGGTCGCAGAACTGCTGCCGTTTTTGCGGCGCTACGCGAGATCGCTGACCGGATCGCAAACCTCGGGCGACCGCTATGCCGCCATGACCTTGGAGGCGCTGCTGGAAGACCGGTCGATTTTTGACACCGCGTCGCGGGATCGCGTCGCCTTGTTTGGCGCGTTTCACCAGATCTGGTCGAGCCTTGGCGCGCCCGTTGAGGTCGATGAGACCGGATTGAGTGCGCAGGCGCAGGTTCATCTGGCTGGATTGACGGCGAACACGCGAGAGGCGCTTTTGCTCAATACCATTGAAGAATTCACTGTGCCCGAAGTGGCCGAGATCATGGGTGTGAAGACGGATGAAGTCGAGCATCTGCTAAAAGTCGCCGGAAGCGAGATCGAGAAATCGAGCAGAGGCCGCATTATGATCATTGAGGACGAGGCGATTATCGCGCTGCACGTCAAACAGATCGTGACCGAGCTGGGCCATTCCGTGACGGGCATTGCGCGCAAGCATGTTGATGCTGTGAAATTGGCGGCGAAAGAGCGCCCCGACCTTATTCTGTCCGACATTCAGCTTGCCGATGGCTCGTCAGGCGTAGAGGCGGTGAATGAAATTCTTGCTGTTGCGGGCGATATTCCGGTCATCTTTATCACGGCATTTCCCGAACGTTTATTGACCGGCGAGCGGCCCGAACCTGCGTTCTTGATTACAAAGCCATACACCGAAGATCAGATACGGTCTGCGGTAAGCCAAGCGATGTTTTTCGCGTCATCGGCTGTAATCGAAATTTAAGAAGACATGGCTGGCGGACAATTCCGCCAGCCAAAGACCGCTAGTGAGCGGCAAGTGCTCGCAGCATCCAAGCCGCTTTCTCGTGGAATGCGGATCGACCTGTTGCAAGGTCTTCGGTGACGGGATCGTTTGCTTCGCCTGCGGTTTCAATAACCTCATGCAAACGCTTGGCGACCGCTGCGTGATCCTCTGCCAGACTTTCGCACAAGCTAACCGCATCGTATGGCGACGTCACATCAGCGATAACGGTGTTCTTGAACAATGCACTTGGCGACATGGCCGTCAATTGACCCAAGGCACGGATACGCTCGGCGATCACGTCCGTCGCCGCGAACAGGTCGTTACACTGTGCTTCGGTCAGATTATGCACGGCAAAGAACAAGGGACCTTCAACGTTCCAGTGCACCGCGTGGGTTTTGATCAGCAGGCTATAAGTGTCGGCCAAAACGCCAGAAAGCGCGTCAGCCACTTTCTTGGGGTCCGAGACGCCGGTTTTTACCGAAACGGATGATGGTTTTGGATTTGATGTCGTTGTCATGTTGATGCTCCTTCTGCTGGAAGACCAACCTACCGTTTCACCAATAGTTCCATTGCGCTTAGTTTGAATTATAAAGCGGCACCGTAGAGATCGCCATTTTCGCGGAACCGTCCTGAAGCTCGGTTGCATGGGTCAAATAGATCAAGGTGTTGTTCTTCTGGTCAAAAATGCGGGTCACGCGCAATGACTTCCAAATGATGGAACGGCGTTCCGAGAACACACTCTCACCATCTTGTGACATATCGATATTACCAATCTCGATAGGGCCGGTTTGACGGCAGGAAATCGAGGAGTTCGACGGATCCTCGAACCAGTTGCCATTCTTGAGGCGGTCAATCAAGCCACGATCAAAATAGGCGACGTGACATGTGACGCCCGTGACCTCGGGATCGGTAAACGCCTCGATGATGATGTCATTGCCCAACCAGTCGACACCAACTTCGCCGACTGAATCCGCCAAAGTTGATGTGGCAAAGCCTGCGATCAGGATGGAAAGATACCGTAATTTCATGTCTTTTCCTTCGTTTTTTCAGCGTTGTCAGACGTGCCCAAAAAGTTGGCGATGTTTTCCAATCCTGCGAAGTTTTCGCAAACGACCTTAAAAACAACCAAAAATGGCACCGCGACCAAAGCGCCGGGAATACCCCAAAGCCAGCCCCACAAGACCACCGTAAGAAAGACCGCAACGGCGTTCATCTCCAGACGCCTGCCGACGAGCATGGGCGTAATCACCTGCCCTTCGACCCCCGTTAGCACCTGATAGGCGATTGGCACCAAAAGCGCATAGGACAAGCTGTCGAAAAACACGATTGAATAGGCCCCGATTAACAACGTCCCAATGAGCCCGCCCAGGAAGGGCACGAAATTAAGCAAAAACGCGGCAATCCCCCAGATATAGGCGTAATCCAACCCCAGCGCTCCAACGGTCAGCGCGATTGTAACCCCAAGCCCCGCATTAATCAGCGTGATCGTAAAGAGGTAGCGGGAGACCTTGCGCTCGATATCATAAACCGCCGTCAGCGCGCGTTTCTTACCCGACATACTTTTGAACGACTGGACAATCTTGATGTAAAATAGATCGCCAGAGGCCAACAGAAACGTCGCCAGCACAAGCGCCACTGCAATCGTCGTGGCGAGCCCCGTCGCGGTACTCACGGCGTTATCCAGCAATGAAGGTTGCTTGATGATGACCTCTTGCGCGTTTGCACCCTCTGCTTCGCTCGCAATATCTTCGACCTCTTTTGACGCATCGCGCACAACCTCGATGGAATCGGACACACCAGAAAGTTTCTCACGCAACTCCCGACCCAGAGCTGGCGCATCATCAACCCAACTGTTCACTGTCGTCGCCGAGAACACGATAACCAGCGAAATGGATACCGCCGTGACGAAAATCAACAAGAACGCGGATGCAAAGTAAGGCAAACCCAATTTGACTAAAAACCGTGAAACAGGGCTAAGTGTTAAGGCGAGCAGCACACCCAGCAACACTGGCATCACTAAATCCTTGGCAAAATAGAACGCGACGAGCACAGCGATGGTCGTCAAAATGACGAGACTGCGGCGTATGCTATGAAACACGGGGTGAACGTCGTCAATTACCGGAGCCTGAGTGCGTTGCGTCATATTCAATGCGTTCCCCCTGCAGCCCTGCCCTAGACAACCAGCCGCGCGATTTCATACTTTATTAGTGTACTGTAGGCCCGTTAATATCGGAGCGTGTCTTACGAAACGCCGCACGACCCGAAAGGTTCCGCTCATATTTATTTTATTTTTTAGAAAATTTCGCTGTCTGAATGGAACGGATTAACGTCCGGTCAGTTTTAATATCACCAAGCCAATCGCACATTAGAATTGCGAGATGGCGTAACACCATTAAGGAGAGCCGATATGAACTGGGATCAAGTTGAAGGTAAGTGGAAAGAAATGACTGGCAACGTCAAAGCCAAATGGGGCGACTTGACGGATGACGAGCTGACAGAGATTTCGGGCAACCGTGAAGCACTGGAAGGCAAAATTCAGGCCAAATACGGCAAGTCAAAAGAACAGGCCAAAGAAGAGGTCGATCAGTTCTTGAACGATCAGTAATCACGCCGCGGGCTGCATCAACGTGCAGCCCGCTTCGTTTTGCGGGGTCTTTGTCTTTTTGTGATCTGTGTCGCACCCAATTTTCTTGCGAGAGAGCGATGTAGAACATATAGTGAACAAATGGTAAAGCAAACGATAGATCAGAAGCTCGCGATTCTAAGCGACGCGGCGAAATACGACGCGTCTTGTGCGTCGTCAGGGTCGACGAAACGACATTCGCGAGACGGCAAAGGGCTAGGCTCCAACGAGGGCAGCGGCATCTGTCATGCCTACACCCCCGATGGCCGCTGCATCAGTCTTCTCAAAATTCTGATGACCAACTTTTGCATTTATGATTGCAGTTATTGCATAAACCGCGTGTCGTCGAATGTGGATCGTGCGCGGTTTAGTGTCGATGAGGTTGTGAAACTCACGATCGAATTTTACCGCCGCAACTATATCGAAGGTCTGTTCTTGTCGTCAGGCGTGATCCGCTCGCCCGACGCCACTATGTCGGACATGGTTCAGATCGCGCGCAAGCTGCGCCACGAGGAAGGTTTTCGCGGCTATATCCACCTCAAAACAATCCCCGATGCGGCCCCTGAATTAATCGCCGAGGCGGGTCTGCTGGCGGACCGCTTGTCGATCAACGTCGAACTCCCTACAGACGCCGCCGTTGCGCAATTTGCCCCCGAGAAAAAGCCCGCGCAAATCCGCAAAGTGATGGCCGATTTCCGGTTGCGTAAAGACGAGAGCAAAGAGGTGTCTCATGGCGGCAAGCGGCCCGCACGATTTGCGCCTGCCGGGCAATCAACACAAATGATTATCGGCGCGGATGGCTCCAATGATGCCACCGTATTGGGCCAATCCACGCGGCTCTATTCCAGTTATAAACTAAAGCGTGTCTATTATTCCGCCTTTTCACCGATCCCTGATAGCTCATCAAAATTACCCCTGATCCGCCCGCCGCTGGTACGCGAACACAGGCTCTATCAAGCGGATTGGTTGCTGCGATTTTACGACTTTCAGCTGGATGAAATCACCTCAGTGACAGCAGACGGGAACCTTGATCTCGACATTGACCCCAAACTCGCATGGGCCTTGGTACACCGCGAGGTTTTCCCGCTGGACGTGAACCGCGCCAGCCGCGAAATGCTACTGCGCGTGCCGGGGTTCGGGGTCAAAACCGTTGCCCGTATCTTGACCACACGCCGCCACCGCGCATTACGCTACGAGGACCTTTTACGCATGGGCGCATCGATGAAAAAGGCGCAGGCGTTTATCACGGCGGGCGGCTGGTCGCCGCGTGGCTTGACCGATAGTGCGGGATTACGCGCACGTTTTGCACCACCGCCAACCCAGCTTTCGCTGTTCTGATGTACCGCACGCAGCTTCCTGTGATTGGCACGGCGGTTGCTTGGCGCGATGCCGCGCGAAAATACCTTGCGGCGGGTGTGCCGCCCGATCAAATCCTTTGGGATGATCACCACGCCGCCCCTGATTTGTTTGCAGCGCAAGAGTTACGCCCGCGAGACGGCACGCCAAACGTGCCCAAAAGCTTCATCAGCATGGCACAGACCGTCGTTTGGCACCGCGACCCCGAACGCTTTGCGCGACTTTACGGGTTTTTATGGCGGCTGCGTGACGCCCCCCACCTGATGCGCGATCGCGGTGATCCCGATTTGGCGCGATTGCGCCTCATGGAAAAAAACGTGCGTCGGTGCCAACACAAGATGAAAGCCTTTGTCAGGTTCCGCGAGATCACAACGGCAGGTGCCAATCGCCGCAACTTTGCCGCGTGGTTCGAGCCAACCCATCACACCGTAGAGCCCACCGCAGATTTCTTTGTACGCCGCTTTAGCGATATGGATTGGCGGATTTTGACGCCTGATGTGTCTGCGGTTTTTGAGGGCGGCACCCTGCGGTTTGACACAGGACAGCAAAAACCCGATTTACCCGAGGACGCCAGCGAACAGCTCTGGATCACCTATTTCCAAAACATCTTTAATCCTGCGCGGCTTAAGGTAAAGGCGATGCAATCGGAGATGCCAAAGAAGTATTGGAAAAACATGCCAGAGGCCGCGTTTATACCAGCGATGATTGCAGGCGCAACGGGTCGCGCGCAGGCCATGG
>RCMY010003986.1_pt1 | contig 12915 bp, 10 predicted proteins | sample 2041341 | NCBI WGS metagenome assembly RCMY01 (sample SAMN09708234, study PRJNA481090) | Marine sediment metagenome, whole genome shotgun sequencing project. | reverse complement strand
GCTTATCCCAAACCTACTTGTTATCTATGTGTGCTGGAGCTTGGTAGAGAGGTTTATTAATCCGGCGATGGGAACCTACTCAGCAATTTCTTTAGTCGCATGGACTATCTCACTATTTGCAATGTTGATGGTGATTCGCACCAGCTATTTAGTGGATGGTGGGCACTACATTCCAGACCCTGAAAAAAAGGCAAAGCGCTTAGCTAGGAAGCAAGCTAGGGCTGAGAAAAGAGCCAATAATAGTTAAAATGAAATTTGTCATTCCCGTGAAAACGGGAATGACGACAGTTCCATTAATCCAACAACTCTTTCACAAACGGAATCGTCAATTTTCTTTGTGCTTCTAAAGACGCTTTATCGGTTTTATCTAACCAAGACATTAATTCACTTAACTCTCTTGGCAAACGACTCATAAGAAACTTCATCGTATCTGTTGGAATTTCAAAACCACGTTGATGTGCGTGTGCCGTTAAGGCTAAACTTAAATGCCGTTCGGCTAATTCGGTAATCTGGAAAATCAAACCTGAACTTAAACGTGAACGTAAATCAGGAAGTCTTAAATTTAATTCGCTCAATGGTTTTGATGCCGTCATCAACAAACTGGATTTCTGACCTTCAGCTCTTTCTAAACGACGGTTAAATAAATCAAACAAGGCTTCTTCCCAGTTATTTTCACCTTGAACCACGTCTATATTATCTAAACAAATAAGTTGCGAGTTATCCCATCCCTCTAGTACTTCATAGGTGTAATTTGGATTGGCTAAATTCAAGTAAACAGCTTGAGCAGATTCACAGCTCTCATGACAAATAGCTTGTGCTAAATGAGTTTTACCGCTTCCCTGTTTACCTGATATGAATAGCGTTTCACCAATATTTGGTTTAGCGGATAAATCTTTAAGCTGCACCACCAATGCCTCATTGCCATTGGAAATGAAAGTATCAAATACTGCATGTGCAGGAAGGCTTACTGGTAAAGCGAGTTGTTTCAATTTATTTTAATCTTCAGGTAAAGCTGCTGTTTTTTCATCAATAATATGGTCATGTTTAGACAAAACTTGTGCAGCTTCTTCATCTTTGGAAAGAGTTTCAGAGCCGTCTTTGTCAGATGGATCGAGACCATCCACCAAGTAATCATCTTCGATAAAACCAGCATAAAAATGGCGCATAAAAACGGAAAGCACGGCTGCAGCAGGAAGCGCTAATAAGATTCCGAAGAAACCGAATAGCTGACCGCCAGCCATTACTGCAAAAATAACAATCACTGGATGCAAGCCAATACTTTCACCCACTAATTTTGGCGTCAGCACAGTTCCCTCAATGGCCTGACCCACTGCAAACACAGCAACTACACCTACTAGCAAAAGAAATCCTCCGCCTTGTGCGAAAGCAGTTAGTGCCGCAAGAAAAATACCTACCACAAAACCTAAATAAGGAACAAAACTTACCAAACCAGAAAGTACGCCAATAGCAATCGCATTATCCAATCCTAGTAGTAAAAGTCCTACGGTATACACAATCGCAAGACCAAGCATTACTAGTAACTGACCGCGCAAGAAACTTCCTAGAGCTTGATCAGACTCTCTTGCGATTAAAAAAGTTTTTTCTTGATAACGACGCGGAATCAAAGCACCAATTCTAGCAACTAATAAATCCCAATCACGTAATAAATAGAAAGCTAAAATTGGAGTTAATGCAATAGTAAATACTGCACCTATTAGGTTTGCACCTGACTTTGTTATTGATCCAGCAAGCTTTCCACCAACTTCACCTAACTTATCACTGTACTGAGTAAACAACTCACTCCAACCCATACCACCTTCAGTAGTTACTCCTAACAAACCTGCTATTTTAGGAAGTACTGTAGATTCCAGTTTTTGTAAGTATTCAGGCATCTTTTGACCCAAGGCTGTCGCTTGAGTTTTCACCATCGGGCCGAGGAGTAAGACCAAGAGAATAAGAAGTAAGGTAAGACCAAAAAACACAGCGATAACCGCAAGGGTTCGTCGCATTTTGAAGGTTTCTAATTTATCCACTAGTGGATCACCAATATAAGCGAGCAAGGCTGCTGCAATAAATGGCGTAAGAATTGGCGATAATTTAACTAGCAACCAGCCAATTAGAAATACGCCAATCAAATTGTATAAACGATCTTGGGCGACCATAGTTATCTCTTTATAAGTCTTTGAATATTCACATTTTGACATACTTGAGCATAATCTTCAGACTTTGCTCCGCACAATATTCGAGGGTGGCATATTGAGCCGAAAATTTCCGTCTTATCCAAAGAATTGCACGCGTAGAAGCTATGTCCATCGTGTACAATACGCGCCCATGAGTGAGCAAAAATATAATAAAAAAGGCCTTAGCTATAAAGACGCTGGTGTTGATATTGACGCTGGTAATGCTTTAGTTGAGCGAATCAAACCTGATATTAAACGTACCCACCGCCCTGGAGTGATTGGCTCGATTGGTGGTTTTGGCGGTTTATTTTCCTTAGATACCACAAAATACAAAGAACCTGTCCTAGTTTCAGGTACAGATGGTGTTGGTACAAAGCTGCGTTTAGCTATTGATTCCGGAAAACACGACACCGTTGGAATCGATCTGGTTGCTATGTGTGTAAATGACATTCTAGTTTTAGGCGCTGAGCCCCTCTTTTTCCTAGACTACTACGCAACCAGCAAGCTAGAAATTGATGTCGCAGCGGCTGTTATCAAAGGCATTGCTGATGGCTGTGAACAATCAGGCGCCGCTTTGATTGGTGGCGAAACTGCAGAAATGCCTGGCATGTATGCCAAAGATGATTACGACCTTGCAGGTTTTTGTGTGGGCGTTGCAGAAAAAAGTAAAATTATAGACGGCTCAAAAGTAAGTACAGGACACCATCTTATCGGCATTGCTTCATCAGGTATTCACTCCAACGGCTTTTCACTAGTACGTAAAGTTCTTGAAGTCAGTGGAAAAGACTTTAATGAAAAACTAGACGATAAGAAACTGATTGATCTTATGCTTGAGCCAACACGCATTTATGTTAACACTATTCTTAGTCTTTTAGAAAAACACACTGTACATGCCATGGTGCATGTCACCGGAGGTGGTTTAACCGAAAATATTCCGCGTGTACTCCCTGAAAACGTAAATGCTGAAATTGATACAAACGCTTGGGAACTGCCTCCTATTTTCCAGTGGTTACAAGAGCAAGGCAATATATCAGATGCCGATATGCGAATAACCTTTAACTGTGGCATTGGCTTTGTACTTTGCGTAGATGCAAATGACAGTGATGCAATCTTAACAACACTTAGAGCAATGAATGAAAACGCTTTCTTAATTGGCAAGATTGTTGATGGCGAACAAATAGTTACTTACGTTTAACGCATACACTTTCTCATGTTAAAGATAGTTGTCCTCATTTCTGGTTATGGCAGTAATTTACAAGCCATCATTGATTCTATCAATGAAAAAAATCTTAATGCGGAAGTCACAGCTATCATTAGCAACCGAACTAAAGCAAAAGGCTTAGACCGTGCGCGGCAACAACAAATACCTGCCTATGTAATTCCTAGCCACAAAGGGCAAAGCCGTGAAGATTACGACCAACGCTTGAGTGAAGTTATTAATCGTCTAAATCCTGATTTAATTGTTCTTGCAGGCTTTATGCGAATTTTTACTGGCAATTTTGTTAATCAATTCACTGGTATGCTCATAAACATCCACCCTTCGCTGCTTCCTAAATACAAAGGTTTGGACACTCATCAACGGACAATCGATGCCAAAGATACGCAACACGGCTGTAGTGTGCACTTTGTAACTCCCGAACTTGATGGCGGACCCGTTATAGCTCAAGCTATTGTTTCTATTGATAAAAATGACAATATCACTAGCCTTTCAGCAAAGGTTCAGGCGCAAGAACATATACTCTATCCACTCGTAGTTGAATGGTTTGTAAATAAGCAGCTAGAATTGCGAGAAGATAGAGTTATATTTAATGGAGAAACTTTGAGTAAACCCCTTTACATATAACCCTAGTATTAAAATTTTCGCAGGAGAGCGCATGTCATACCACAAGCCGACAAGTAAATATTTAAGAATGACTAAGTCATTTTTATTTGGGCTTGCACTCTTATCGATAACATTTTCCAGTTTCGCTGAATTCACTCAATTTGATGCCAGCTATGCAGTTCGATTCGATAAATTCAAAGCAAAATCAGCCATGAGTTTAAGACAAGATCCTGAAACTGGTGAGTATACTTACACAACTTACACTAAGCCAAGAGGATTGGCCAAGTTGTTTGGAAACATTAGTGAGTCATTAAGCTTTGATTTAAATCGAAATATTATTATTCCAAAGTCATATCGTCATGATAGCCGCGATAATGAAAGCATTGATTACGATTGGAAAACAAAAGAAGCCTCAAGTACTACCGAGGATGGCTCAGAAGTTTTACCACTTGCTGGAATGGAATTGGATTTACTCAGTTTACAAATGCAATTAAGCCGTGATCTAAAAAACAATTCGCTCAAATCAAACTATCGTGTAATAAAAGATAATTCCTTCACAGATTACGGTGTAATAAAATTGGGCGAAGATACATTCGTGCTTGGTGAGGACACGTATAAAACTATTAAAGTTCAACAACAACGTGAAGGTTCAAGTCGTAGGGCAGTTTTACAATTTGCTCCCGAGTTAGATTATATTCTAGTAAAAATGCAGCACTTTAAAGGTGATGAGCAACGTGGTTCATTTGATTTATACGCTTATAAAAACTTAGGTCTCGAAAATATGGAAACGAAGCCAAGCGATATTCAAGATAAAAACGAAAGCCCACACCAGCACTAAGAAAAATTAAACATGCATAAAAAAGCGATCACTAAGGTCACTTTTTTTATGCATGGGACTAAATCAAAATCTCAAGTCTTTGGCAAAGTAACTCCTTCTTGACCTTGATACTTCCCGCCCCTGTCCTTATATGATGTTTCGCAAACCTCATCCGATTCAAAAAACAACATTTGCGCCACACCTTCATTAGCGTATATACGCGCTGGCAATGGCGTAGTGTTCGAAAACTCTAAGGTCACATGCCCTTCCCATTCTGGTTCTAATGGAGTGACGTTTACAATAATTCCACAACGAGCATAAGTTGATTTACCTAAACAAATAGTCAATACATTTCTTGGAATTTTAAAATACTCAACAGTGCGAGCTAAAGCAAAAGAATTGGGTGGGATAATGCATTCATCAGCAACTAAATCTACGAAACTATTTTCATCAAAGTTTTTTGGGTCAACAATAGCCGAATTTATGTTGGTGAAAATTTTAAATTCACGGGCGCATCGCACGTCATAACCATAACTTGATGTGCCATATGACACCACTCGTTTATCATCATGATAGCGTACTTGTCCTGCTTCAAATGGTGAAATCATGTCATGCTGCTCAGACATTCTACGTATCCATTTATCTGATTTAATACTCATTCTTTTTCTCTTTACTGGTTTTAATTAGATTGACTGCTTATGTATTTTCAACCACAATTTTGGGGAACAAACTACTGTAATCTTTTTGACTTGCAGCCAGTTCAGCTAATATTTTTAAAGCTACTTTTTGATAGGCTTTTGCAATTATACTATCCGGCTCACTGACTACTGTTGGTAAGCCATTATCGGTTTCTTCCCGAATGCGTGTTGCTAATGGAATAGAACCCAGTAGATTAGTATCGTAATCTTTTGCCATAGATTGACCACCATGTGATCCAAAAATTGCAGACTCTTGATTACAGTGCGGGCAAACAAAAGCCGCCATATTTTCAATAATTCCAAGAATTTTAACGTTCACTTTACGAAACATTTGCAAACCTTTTTTCGCGTCAAGTAATGCAATGTTTTGTGGAGTAGTTACTATCGCCGCCCCACTCAGTGGAACGCGTTGAGATAAAGTAAGTTGCAAATCACCAGTTCCAGGAGGCATATCAACAATCAAGTAATCCAACTCTCCCCAATTAGTTTCCATAAGTAATTGCGTTAAGGCTTGAGTTACCATTGGACCTCGCCAAACCATTGGCTGATCTTCGCCAACTAAAAAACCAATAGACATGCATTTAAGGCCATGAGCTTGCATCGGCTCAATACTCTTTCCATCAGGGCTCTCAGCTTTTTGGCCAGACAAACCTAACATACAAGGAATACTCGGACCATAAATATCTGCGTCCAACAAACCAACGGCTGCGCCCTCTTTTGCTAATGCCAATGCGATATTAACTGCTGTTGTCGATTTGCCAACGCCACCTTTACCAGAGGCAATAGCGATAATATTTTTAATACCTGATAAGGGTTTTAGATGTTGTTGTACAGCATGTGCTTGTACTGTCCATGAAAATTTAAGAGATAATTTTTTGTCAGCTGTTAAATTTTGTTGCGCATTTTCCACTTGCAACAGCAAGTCTTGTTGATGCTGCTCTACAGGGAAAGGATATTGCAAAACTAAACAGAATTCGCCTGCATTTGGGTCATGAGGATCGACTTCTATATTTCCGGCCTCGACAGCATCAAGCAAGCTTAAGTCGAAAATCGGGTCATTAACCTTGCTTAATAAGGCTCGGAACTTAGGGGAAACAGTATTTTCAGTCATAAAAATCAACGGCTTAGTGATTGTTTTGTGAGCTAATCGTGTACACATTGTAATGATCGCGCATTGTACCTTATCCACCAAAAACATGCGCATGAGCTATATTTGTATAGCTCATGTATAAAATCTAAGCTACTAAACGGTAAAACATGAGCAATTTCATACTGTTATGGTGTAAGATTAAGTGATTATCTTAATGTGTGATACGGCTAATAAAACCATAAAAAAGGCTTACTGAGAACTATGGCGCTATTTACTGGTGTGCGTGCAGACAGATTAATTAAAAAATTAGTCACTGCAGTAAACCAAACTAACGATGAAAAATATAATGAAGCGGTAGTAAAACTCACTGCTCTAGGGCAACCAGCCTTGCCTGTTATATTTGAAGCTATGGACTATGTTAATCAGGGTTCACGCAAGGGATTAATACATGTAATTTCGCGCTTATTGTCTCAACAAACTTTACCTGAAGTTTTAAATGTCCTTAATCATTCAAACCCTAAAGTTGTTGATTCAGTGGTCCAAGCGCTAAGCACTTCAACAAAAATCACTGCGACTAGCATTATTCCATTTTTAAAAGATCCTAATTACCCAAACAATAAACTCTTTTTAATACTCAAAGCACGTGAAGATGAAATTGATGCTTTACGTTTATTAAGCATAACTTATGAGCTTGAACTGAATGATAAGGAACAAGCCTTTAAAATTATCGAACGAACGATTACACAAAATGAATTGCCAGACTTGCTTGAACGAGTCACTGGCAAAGATCCAATAGTACGTGCCCATATAATCCGCCTCATTGCTAACTTCGAAGATACACGCGTGCTAAGTACACTAGAAAATCTGCTCTTAGATAAAAATTCTATTGTTCGTCAAGCCGCTCTAGAAAGCATTGCAAAAGTTGGTGGCTCAGCTGACATAAAAAGTCTTTGCTCCTTACTTGAAGACAATGACTTACGCGTTCAAGAAAAAGCTGTTGAAGCCATTGTAAAACTGAATCATAAAGACACAGCAAAAGAATTATTAAGCGTACTTAAATCCGAAAATGATTACGCACGTCGCTCTGCCGTTGAAGTTCTAAATGAAATTGGCACAGTTGAGAACATGAAACAATTACTAAAAGCTATTTTAGATGAAGATTGGTGGGTGCGATCTCGTGCTGCTGATGCAATGTCAAAAATTGGCGGCCCTAAAGTTGTTGATGCTGTACTTGGTCTGATTCATGATAAAAATGAAGACTTACGCCGAATAGCCGTTGAAATTTTAGTAACAGCAAAAGATCCTCGTGCAGAACAGCACTTGGTAAAAGCGTTAAATGATGAGGACTGGTGGGTACGTGAACGTGCTGCTGATGCACTTGCTGAAATGGGAAGTACTAATGCCATCACAGGCCTTGCTAAAATACTGGGTAGCAACCCTAAATCAGATCCAATCGTTATTCGAGCTATTGGTAAACTCGGAAATGAAAGTAATGTTGCACAATTATTACCGTTCGCCAGTAACGAAAATGAAATGATTAAAGAAGAATCCATCAAAGCTTTGGTTGAGTTAGCTGGTGAAAAAACAGTAAAACAAGTAGTTGCCGTACTTAAAGATCAAGCCCAATACGCCGAAAATATAGATACCAAAGATGCCATCCGTGAAGGTTTACAATTCCTTGATAGAAGCTATTTCCATATTTTAATGGAAGATGGAAGTGCGCCCCCTGCTAATACCTCAACACACAATACACCACAGCAAAATGTAGGAGACAATCTCGCCACCTCAATGCTTGTTGATGCCATTGAAATTACGAAAGTTATTGAAACCGTTATGCCCGATTTAGATGTTGGCAAACTGGAAGCTGGCGATATATTAGATAATCGTTATAAATATCTCAGACGAATCGGCAAAGGCGCTTTCGGTACAGTTGTACTAATGGAAGATAGTGCGGTAGGCGAGCAAATAATTCTTAAATTTTTAAATGCACATATCGCTGCCGATGCCGAGACCATGCAAAGGTTTGTGCATGAATTAAAATTTTCACGCAAAATTACACACCACAATGTAATCCGTATTTTTGATTTCTTAAAAATTCAAGGCGTATTTGCCATATCGATGGAATATTTCCCATCAAAAGAGTTAAGCGACGTAATTCGTGGCGATCCGATTGATACTAAGCGCGCAATTAGAATTGCCATAGATATATGTCATGGCATGTCTGCTGCACATGAGGTAGGAATTGTACATAGAGATCTAAAACCAGCAAACGTATTAATTAATCAAAGAGATGAAATCAAAGTCGTTGATTTTGGTGTAGCTGCTGCACAAACTACAGGTGATACCGAATTGACAAAAACCGGTTTTGTTATCGGTTCTCCAAAATACATGGCTCCCGAACAGATTTTAGGGAAAAAGGTTGACCAGCGTGCAGATGTGTATTCCATGGGGATTATCATGTATGAAATGTTTACAGGTATAGCGCCCTACACTAAAGGTGATCATATGGCGGTCATGTATCAACATGTTCAAGGTAGCGCAAAAAAACCACATGAAATAAACCCTGATCTTGATCTGGAGCTGAGTAAAGTTATTACTAAAGCCATGACAGTTAACCGCGATGATCGTTTTCAAAGTATGGATGAGGTAGTTTCCGCTATTGAGAAATTCTTATAAGCCCACTTAGTAAATTTTAATTTCACAAGTTCAAGAGATAAGTCAATCTCTTCACCACATGATTTATTGCACAAATTTTAAAAAATTAAACTAAATACTTGCACCTATTGCAATTTTTACTTGATAATAAGATATGGCTAGAATAGACGCGTTTCTAAAACTTGGTCTGCAACAGGGTTGTTCAGATATTCATCTGGCGGTTGGTGTACCGCCTATGCTTCGAATGAGTGGCGAATTACTACCAATTAAATTCAGAAGTTTAAGCGGTACCGAACTTGATACCTACGTCAATGAAATTCTTACTGAGCTGCAACAAAAAAGTTTCACCCGTGGTAATGATGTAGATTTTTCGCATGTGACCGAAGATGGAACGCGCTTCAGGGCTAATGTATTTCATAAGACTTCTGGTACCGGTGCCGTCTTCAGATATATTCCAACCGAAGTTCCTAGTTTAGAAAAACTTAATCTTCCTCCAATCATTCAAAAACTAACTACATATCACCAAGGTATGATTTTAGTGACAGGTGCGACTGGTACTGGTAAATCTACGACTCTCGCTGCCATGATTGACCATATGAATGCAAATCGTGAGATAAACATACTCACTCTCGAAGACCCCATTGAATTTGTTCATCCAAGTAAAAAAGCTCAGATAATCCATCGCGAAGTTGGCACACATGTGAATAGTTTTTCAGACGGCTTACGTGCGGCTTTACGTGAAGACCCTGACGTAATTTTAGTTGGTGAGATGCGTGACGAAGAAACCATTAGCCTAGCTATGGAAGCAGCTGAGACTGGACATTTGGTTTTAGGAACTATGCATACCACCACTGCTGTTAAAACTATCGACCGCATCATTGATGCACTACCTAGTGAAAAACGAGAGCAGGCAAAGCTATTTCTAGCTTCAAGTTTAAAAGGTGTTATTAGCCAGGTTTTATGCAAAACAGCTACCGGACGAGGGCGACAGGCTGCTTTAGAAATTATGGTTCCTAATCGCGCTATTGGAAAACTTATTATGGAAGACAAAGTCCATATGATTGGCTCACAGCTCCAAACTGGCAAGGCTGATGGAATGCAATTACTGGATCAGCACTTACTAGAGTTAGTTACTAATAAAATTATTGACCCAGACGACGCATACCTTTACGCCCAGGATAAAACACAATTCGAACGTTATGCATCTCCAGAAATTATCAACCCAGAATAAGTTTCACATAGGCCACTAAATATACAATCCATATGACAGATCATCCAAACAATTTAATTGATCGCTATCTTAAGCTGATGGTTGATCGTGACGGTTCCGATTTGCACTTTTTGGCAAAAAACCCTCCGCGTACGCGACGCTACGGGAAATTAATGGATTTAGAACCAAAGCCTCTAGAATCACTGCATGTACAAAAAGCCATTTTCCAGATGATGAAATCACGCTCAATTAGCGAATTTGAAAATGACAATCAATGTGACTTTGCCTATGATTTGCCTGGTATAGCTAGGTTCCGAGTAAACGCCTTTAGACATTTAAATGGTATGGGTGTAGTGATGCGTACTATTCCAGAAAAACCACTCACACTAGAGCAACTTAAAACGCCAGATTCGATTAAAAAAATGTGTGTACATAAACACGGCCTAGTTTTGGTTACGGGTAAAACAGGCTCAGGTAAATCAACCACCATGGCGGCCATGATTGACCATATAAATAGAACCAAGCGCGGCCACATTCTTACTATTGAAGACCCAGTTGAATTTCAACACCAAAAAATTAAAAGTTTAATCAGTCAACGAGAAGTTAAAGCACATACAAAAAGTTTTGCTTCTGCCTTGCATTCTGCATTACGTGAAGATCCCGATGTTATTTTGGTTGGTGAGATGCGTGATGCCGAAACAATTGGCATAGCAGTTACTGCTGCAGAAACCGGCATTTTAGTAATGGGCACATTGCATACTAATAGTGCGTCAGCCACAGTAGACCGAATCATCAATGTCTTCCCTAGTTCAGAACAAAATCAAATCCGTACCATGCTCTCTACGTCTTTACGCGGAATCATCTCGCAACAATTGCTCCCAAGAGCAAGTGGCAAGGGTCGTGTCGCTGCACTAGAAATTCTGGTCAACAACTCAGCAATTGGCAATATGATTCGACAAGGTAAAACAGATCAAATAAATAACGCTATCACCAGTGGTAAACGTTACGGCATGCAAAGCATGGATGGTCATTTAAAAGAGTTAGTAGCACAAGAAATTATAACTGGCGAACAAGCCTATATGAACGCCTTTAACAAGGATAGCTTCAAAAATTTTGCTCCTGAGGCGAAAGAAGTAGCTTAAAGTCAGCTTTAATTACTACTAATTAATTAGCAAAAAATTTCGCTCTAAGCACATTCTTGTGCAGAAAACATCTTGTCTTCTGTGGCATAATAGTGGCAATTATTTGATTGCAATTATTATTCCCTAGATGACTGAAAAACAAAGAAAAATCATAGTTACTGCTGCCCTACCATACGCCAATGGTGATATTCACATGGGGCATATGCTTGAATACATTCAAACCGATATCTGGGTGCGTTTTCAAAAGCTTCGCGGGCATGACTGCCAATTTATATGGGCCAGTGATGCTCACGGCACACCCATCATGCTTAGTGCTCAGAAAAAAGGTATTACACCTGAAGAATTGATTGAACAAATGCATACTGAACATCAAGCTGTGTTTGATGATTTTTTAATTGGCTACGATAATTTTTACTCAACTCATTCTAAGGAAAACGAAGAAATTGTTAGTGAAATTTATAATAAATTAAAAGCCAATAAGCACATCATAGAACGTGAAATTGAACAGGCGTATGACGCCGATGCGAAAATGTTTTTACCTGACCGGTTCATCAAAGGCACTTGCCCAAAATGTAAAACACCTGATCAATACGGTGACAGTTGTGAATCTTGTGGTGCTACGTATAATCCAACGGATTTAGTGGATGCGAAATCAGTAGTAACTAACACCACACCCATACTTAAAAAAACCACTCATCATTTTTTTGCACTTTCAAATTTTGCAAAACGACTTGAGGTACTTGTTAATTCAGGTTTAGTGCCACAAAGCATGGCAAGTAAATTAAAAGAGTGGTTTGACGCTGGCTTACAAGATTGGGATATCACACGTGATGCCCCTTACTTTGGTTTTAAAATACCCGGCACAGAAGATAAATATTTTTATGTTTGGTTAGATGCACCAATCGGTTATATGGCCAGCCATAAAAATTATTCCGAAAAACATGGCAATAATGATTTTCCTGCCGCATGGCTAGCCAATAGCGAGACTGAAATTTATCATTTCATTGGTAAAGACATAGTATATTTCCACGCCCTCTTTTGGCCCGCAGTACTAGAAGGTGCTGGTTATAAAGCACCAACTAAAGTGCTTCCTCATGGCTTCTTAACCGTGGATGGTCAGAAGATGTCTAAATCACGTGGCACCTTTATTAAAGGCCGAACTTACTTAGATAATTTAAAGCCTGAATACTTGCGTTATTATTTTGCCGCTAAACTGAACTCAAGCATCGAGGATATTGATCTTAATCTCGAAGACTTTGTACAAAAAGTAAATTCGGACTTAGTGGGCAAATTAGTCAACA